>Ga0315285_10001156_pt1 | contig 27570 bp, 33 predicted proteins | sample YL17G09_36_MG_FD_203698 | JGI IMG/M metagenome (GOLD analysis project Ga0315285, IMG submission 203698) | Sediment microbial communities from Yellowstone Lake, YNP, Wyoming, USA - YL17G09_36 | ecosystem: Environmental > Aquatic > Freshwater > Lake > Sediment | place: USA: Wyoming | collected... | reverse complement strand
ATACCAGTAATACCTTGAGCTCCAGTGTATCCTTGAGATCCTGTGCATCCTTTAGGTCCTGTTTCTGCAGATATACCAGTCTCCCCCATGAATCCGGTCACACCAGGCAGACCCGTACAGCCCTGGTATCCAGTAGGTCCTGCCCCTACAGATACTCCATGCTCCAGCTGAGTAGAGCAAATACCTACCCTCTCCTGATTGGGACTACCTGTGACTTTGTCTATGCGTAAAAACAGATAGTCATATCCTTGTAAATTCGTCCCTATCAGAGTAAATGCGAGTTCATGAAAATCATATTGAGAAGGACTCGATAGAGTAATAGTCTGCGTATCCGTATAATAAGGGGCGAAAGATGCTGTATTACCTGTTTTAGAGAAACCTTTATACGAGAGCTTAAATGATAGCACATTCCCTGTGGATACCGGAGCGTCTATGATCGTACCTATTCTCAAGGTCATGTTACTGGACCCATCCCACTCTAATGGGACAGGTAAAGCCATCTCCATACGCTCTATAGGACTCATACTTTCAAACTCGAGTACAGGCACATCTCCATGGATATCTTCAGAAAGATTGGTCGATTTCCACTCCTCCATAGGGAGTATCTTAACAAATTTCGAGAATGATGCTACACCAGGCCCTGTCACTCCTGCAGGTCCATATATCCCAGTAGGACCTTGTATGCCTGTCTCTCCCGGAGGCCCTCCAAAAGCACCCGTAGCACCAGGCACACCTATTACTCCCGTGGTCCCTTTTAAACCTGTAATCCCTATAGAACCCTCAAGGAGTATGTTCGATATAGAGCTGTCATCTAGCTCTATCAGCTTGTTGTTATAATCAAGTTTCCAGTATAGCTGATAGGTATGAGATCCCGCGGATATTACAGGACTAATATCATAGAATGTTTTATCACGCTCACGATTATCTGACAGATAATCATTAAACTGCATGCCTGTCACACCATCTCTCTGGAGCATATACCCTACGGTGACAGATCCTGAGGTGATGTGCTTATATTTCAGGCTCATGAGAGTCAGTATTTGACCAGAGCGAGGTATTATTATGTTGTTATTGAGCCCAGTTATGGGCGAATAGGAAAGGGCCTGAGCACCTGTAAAAGATATGCCAGTTATCCCTACGATTTTCTCCACTAGCATGGTATCCATTATTATCTGGGGCCCGGTCACACCTTGTAACCCTGTGAATCCAAAACTTTGTACTCCTGTCACTCCCTGAGCGCCTGTCGCTCCATACATGCCGATCCCTGTGGCACCTTGGAGGCCTGTTACTAACCCGACACCAGTAATCCCACTGTCTACATAGGCTTTGAGGCTTAAAATAGCGCCCTGTACGTTGGTATCCCCGATGCCAGTGATAGGAGAAAAACCGACTATAGATGCTCCTACGTAAGCACTGAGAGAGCTAATCGCTCCAGTCATCCCTGCTATTGCTACCTGAGCTCCTGTGCAGCATTCTTCAAGATGAGCTACCCTACCTGTTAATCCCATGACATACTGCTGGAGAGAATACACAGATCCGGTGAGCCCTGCTATATTACTGTTCGCTCCCGTCATACCTGCCTCTAAAGCCGCGGTACGGCCTGTGAGGCCCGCTACATACGTCTGCAGACCATACACAGACCCTGTGAGACCTGCTATATCTTTCTGAGCGCCTGTGAGGCCCAGTTCGAGTGTACTGACTGCCCCTGTTAAACCTGCGATATCTTTTTTAGCCCCTGTGAGGCCCATTTCTAGGGTTGCTGTTCTGCCTGTGAGGCCCGCTATATCGCTATACACGCCTGTCAGACCCAATTCGAGGGTACTGACGGCTCCGGTGAGTCCTTTTATGTCTTTCTTGGCTCCAGTGAGGCCCATTTCTAAAGAGCTGACGGCACCAGTTAGTCCTATGATGTCATACTGCATGCCTGTGAGCTGACTTTGGAGGTCATTGTCCAAAAACCGCTTGGAAATTTTGCTCATATGGTGGTCCTATGCTCGAATCTTTGAAAAATTCCGGCTATTCTACCAGGATCCCCGAGAACTCTACGTCTGGGCTCACAAAACTCAGATATGTTTCCGATTTTATGTCATTGTTGGCTGTTTTTTGCACAGCGCTAGCGCCCCAGGAGGTCGTCGTGCTCTGGATGATCTCTTTTTTCTGAAAACCAGGAGGGAATGAGACAGCTATCGCATTGAAATGGTCGTGAGGATACGCACCTACTGAAAAAGCGGTCTCATCTATAAGGAAATCACAAGAATACGTATTTTTGGGCATGAAAAATCCTATAGCTGATAGAGGAGCTATCAACTATAGGATTTTATTAGAAGATTATTTGAGGTAAATCGTTTTAAATAGGGCTACTTACGGTTTTCTAATGATCATTCCTTAAGGCTATTCCTTTTTGAGTCCTACTATTGTGAGAGTAGATATAAATTATCGTACTGGAATTCGCACACTATGCCGTATCTAAGAAAAATCATCAAATTGTTAAACTCTTTAGCACTACTTGCACCTCATAGTACAATCGCTCTGATTTCTATTGGAGATTATATTCTTACTACTCTATTCTCATTAGATAAATTCTGAAAGTGGTACGCAAAACTATTCGCTCTAAACAATCTAAACCCAGGTATTTTTAAGCACTGTTCCCAAAAATATATATCTAAAGGGATTTTCTTTCTGAATGACCCCTGAGACATGTCAAAACCACCAGTAGAGACAAACCAATTCCTATTAACCGCGCACGGCATGTACCACCCACGCCCCTCTTTCACGGCAGGAACTGTTTTACCTTTTTCTAATGAAAAATTCTCAAAATCATCTCTTCTAAAAGTACTAGGAGTCTTTCCGAAATCATAAGAAAAATTAACATCGCTAGCTAATATAGCCCCACACTCCACAAGATATCCGGTTACTATAGAATTTGATACGCACGGGCTAACCATGCTGTCCCATCCCGGAGCCATAAGCACATCAGTATTGCTCATTACAATAACATCTGTTTTTGTTTTAGACACCTGATCATTCCATATCTCATAAGGATCCATGTCCCTATCATCTATTATTACATCATAGGGCATCTTGGTGTTGTCTTTAAGCATCTGAAGATTAATCTCTAAACATTCGTCGTTCATTTTAGTATGCAGGTGTGGAATAATTATCGTAAACATATTACGAAATAACCCCCAAATTATAGTATGGGTGTTTTCTCATAAAAGTAGGTAGCTTATCCTTATCAAAAGGAATGACATTCCATACGTTTTCTACTACTGGATGAAAATCATTATTTCCCGATAGTGGCCAGCACTCATATCTAGAATACCACTCAGGCCTCCATTCCGATCTGTGACCTTGTACAGTCATTTTGTACCGTATAGACGCAAGATCACGAGCATACCCAAAATGAAGCACTCTTCCATCAGGGTTCGTCTGTAGTCTATAAATACCTTGAGGCATTTTTGGCAATGTAATTCTTACCGGCTGCATCTCATCTGTACACGACCAAGAAAAAGAGCGCCACAAAGTGAGCATTCGTATTACACAAGTATTAACTTTTGCATTACTGGCTTCTTTTATGGAGCTTTCCAGAACATCTGGGTACCATATCTCATCAGAATCGACAGCCAATATCATATCCGGGCAATCCTGGGATGACACACTCTTAATTGCATCCCTGTGTGCTCCCTCATTAGGCCACTGACCTTCTATCCATTTTATCTTATTTTTAGAATCTCCAAACAAATAGGCAGAGGTTACGAGTTTTTCTTTTGTGTCAGGATTATCTATAATTGTTGAGAAACCTTGAGAAGGAGTTGATGTGTATAAAATGTATATTTTATCTACAAAATCATACACACTTTTTATAGACCATCCTAAATAATCTGAGCCGTAGTGGATTGGGTAATACGCTATTATCATAAATGTGCCACCATAACATCATCCGGGGTTAATCCGTCATTCTCGTAACTAATGACATACATAGGGTTTATCTTTTGTATTTTTTCAGACAGAATCTCTTTTGACACGTTCAATAAATACTCTCCGAATCTTCTAACATCGTCAATTAAAATAGTATGTGTCTTTATAGGATGCCTAGAAATAGCATCCAGTTCTTTCAAAAGAGGAGCGTTCACCGGCCCGTCAAGATGTGCATCCAGCCAAAAAAATACAGGGCACGATAACCCTTTTATTATGTTCAGTAGCTCTATAGCTGAATCCCCTTTCAAAACAGTTATTCTAGGCTCTTTTTCAAATCTCTGTACTGCCGTTTTATATCTGATCTCATTTATTTCTATACTATACACTTTTTCAAAACCCTCTTGCAAAGCTAACTGAGGCGTATCACCTTCATAAGTTCCTGTTTCAATCAGATGTGTATTACTGCCTTTATATTTACGCATGATATCCCTAGTTAACGGCATTTTGTCTACTCCTGTACTGTTATTATCTTTTTACCCAGTATCCTAATCCGCAATCACTTGGATCCACCAGGAAATGTTGAAAATCACCTAAAGCAGCTCGTGCCCCAGAGGTCACGTCACCACCGACCAAAAAATGATCTACATCGTGAATAATAATCAGACCTCCTAGCCTCATTATAGGTAGAAAAGCCTTGAGAATATCTCTTGTGAACTCTATACTATGCGGACCATCCTCAAAAAGAATGTCAGGTACTACCCCACCTGCTATTAAAGGTAATGCACTTTGTAATCCATCTCCACGAATCTTTGTAAGTCGTGGAGATTGCACCCTAAGTTTGTCAAAAGACAGATCCAGCGCGAACAACCTACCAAGATTGTTCGCATCCATGGCAGACAGAAAATGAGAGGTAGAGCAGCCATAGTTAGACCCTACCTCTACAACAGTCTCGGGACTCATGGTACGGGTTATTGCATATAGAATTTTACCCTCTACTTCCCAAATACTTCCGGAAGGCCAGGTACCCCCAAGAGGGCTGTACCCACCTACAGTATCTTCAAAAACATATTCTATCAATCTTCCAGAATCTATTGATAGGTCTTTAGCTATACTAACGAGGGCTTCGTTTAGTGTTGTTTTCATGTTCCCTATTTCTATCAGAGTATTCCCAACTTAGTTAGCTTATCCCTGAAAAATGGTAGTACAAACTGTTCTTCTTTTTCAGGTATGTAATGTCCTAAATCAGTAGACACAAGACCGTCAACCAAATTTTCGGTTGGAAGTATTATATCTATCCCTCTCGTAGCGCACACACTACTCAAAATATCAATAAGATATTTTCTTTTTTGTAATTTAGAGTTCTGTGGCAAAATATGAGTGACGACAACTATCTTTCTACCTTGCAAAAGTCTTTGTATTTCCTCTATGTCTTCTTCTACCTCATTTTTCGTTTGCTCCACTATATGTGTGCCCAAGCTTATGTGGGCCGGAGTTTTCGTCCAAAAATCCCAGTCCCATCTTGCATCAACAGCCAGGTGATGAAGATAAACGCCTTTATAGACATAGCATTTTATACTACATATTTCAATAATGAATAGTTGAGTACTGTTAAACTGGTCGATTATGCTTTGGTCTACATCTACGGGCCTGCCCCTAACAATACCTGATCTGAAAGCATACTGCATCATATCAGGAGGCAGGTCAAGCTCTCTTTTCAACACCCTCAATAGCTGAAGGACCTCTTTAGTTGAGTGCGTGTAGGAGACGTCTTCATCAATTGTGGTGCACTCTAACAAACTCTTGATGGTTTTCAGCCTACACGTACCCAACAAGGTTGTTTTCACTGTGTCATGCCTACTACAGCTTTTAGAACATTATCTTTAAAATTGAAATCCCTAAGTATCCTATCTCTCTGCTCCATCCCTACATCTCTGTATTTTGAATAATCTTCCCTTACCAACCTATCAACAACCCCCACTATATCACTATAGGGTACTTGTAAGATACCTGGGGTTTCATATGGATAAGGATCTGCACAAATCTCACTGATAATGGGTATTCCTGCCGCGGCTGCTAACGCGAACCGCAGAGGCTCTGAACACTGATCGTCAAACTGGTGAATGTTGAGTAGGAACTTTGATATTGACAGAGCCTCTGACCGACGCTCTATATCATAAAAACAGGGGGCTTTTGAACAACTCATAGAGTGTATAACACTTCTTCGATTGTTCAAAAAGCTCATGTGAGCAATATCATACTTTTTAATAACAGAGACAGCTGCTAACTTTTCATGGCTTCCTACAGGAACGAAACGACACGATTCTTTGTTTTTATTATAAAGAGATCTGTCTGAAACCCACACCTCATCTACCCCATTCATTCGCATAGTCCTGAACAACGTTGCGCAATCTCCCGTTATTGCAGGGCGTTCCAAAAACCATTTAACTATTTTACCTTTACTACCTGACAAAGTAACACATGAATGCAAAGTCCCTATATAACAAGCGCTTTCCTCCCTCGCACTATCCACAGACAGTGTCCTAAATCCGGACAGTCCCACCAGCTCATGTAGAATACCGTACGAAACACACTCAGGATATGTTTTCAAAAACACAGGCATCATGCTGTTACTTTATCCATACCAAACAAACTTTTCAAACCATTGTTCCACAAAAATGACTCCATATCCGAGTACTTGTCCGCCATAACAAAATTGGCTTTTATTGCATCTAACCGAGAAGCATAATCTTCTTCGCCTATGCCGTCAAGGATAGCCCCTATTTGATCTGCTCGGTCAAATGTTATTATCCCATTTCCATCGAATAGCTCAGTAACTTTTGGGAACCCTTTATATATAGGTATTGTTCCGGTATAAAAGCAGTCCATTAATTTTTCGCTAAAGTAACAGTTGTTCCAGCAGTTTTCAACAACTATCGAGTACCTGTAGTCTATCATGCCATCTAACTTGTTGTCTAAAATCCTATACCCAGACCCCATGAGATCCAACCTGCTACCGTAGACGCTAGCTATCTGGTGTCGTAGCCTATGCCCTTCTGTGAATCGCTTGTTAGAAAAAATAGCAGACACCATTTTTGTTTTTGTGTATATCTTTCGTAGATTGGGCCACACCCAAGAGGCACCATTAGAAAAAAACCGAAATCTCGGATCTACAGACAGCATTTTTTCATCGAATGTGAATACAAGGTCAAATTTATGGTAGTTTTGCAACATCTCATGATACATGTCACTATTTATTGTCGGGGGTTCTAGCATCCAGGCTACTTTGTACTTGCTACCACAAAAATCTACCTCTTTTAAAAAGCAGTCTGTAAAAACAGTAACAAAAGAGGCTATCCTATCTATATCCCATTTCCAAATGAAATGTGAGTGATCCCTTGTCGGATACTGAGCACTGAAAATGTTGCTGTCTCTAATGCGCACTACTACCATGCTAGGAACCTTTAATGTTTGTCATATTTTTCAAAAGATCTCTATGGTATTTTTGTGTCTTTCCTCTAAACGGTCTGCTATACACATAGGAGTATATTTTTTCTTGTAATACCAGCATACTTTCTCTATTGCCCCATTTAGTATCAAATACTATATTACCTTTACCTTTATCCGACACAAAAGAGTATTTAGTATAGTCTTTATCTACACTAGTTATACCAAAGCTATCTGGGTCATCCCAAACCTTTGTTCCAGGAAAAGGCACAAAGGTAGACAAAAAAATCTGATCAGGATTTGCTATCTCTATACCTTTTATAGTCTCATCTACTGTACGCTCTGTCTCTCCTGGAAAACCAAATATTATAAAGACCCTAGAAGTAAGCCCGGAATCATTGATCATTTTTATCGCATCAACATTCTGTTCTCGAGTGGTTTTTTTATTCATCAGGATCAGGATATCATTGCTAAAAGACTCAATACCTACTCGAGCAATCTTACCGCCTGACGCATACAGAATAGCGCACTCTGGAGCGCTAACGCTATCTGCCCTTAAATGAAAATCAAAAACTACACCATTATCTCTAAATATATTCTCAATAGTTACTAACCTGCTCTTATTTATTGTAAATATGTCGTCATATATAAACAAAGCTTTCCCACCATACCGGGTTCTGATATAGGACAATTCAGACTGTATACTTTCTGGACTCCTAAGCAGAACTTTCTTCGTCAATACGTGCTCTGAACAGAAATTACAACTAAAAGGGCACCCTCTGGCTGTTTGCATGTTAAAAGAAGGTCGATCATCGACAACACGACTATAACTACTCAAATCAACCAAATCTCTATTAGGATAAGGCAAAGCGTTAATATCACCAACCACTCCAACATATATTTTTTTAACATAAGGATAGTCTTTGATAACATCTATCAAAGCGTATTCTCCAAAACCTTTAACGACACAATCAACATTAATGTTTGAGAGTAAAGTATCAGGTAATATAGTCGCGTGTATGCCTCCACACACTACAATAGATTTTTTGTTGACTCTTTTACAAACAGAGGCAATCTTTAGAACTGTATTTAGAGAAGGACTGTACACGGTTATTCCATATATGTCGGCCTCTTCTATAATCCAGCAGCTCTCATCAACTCCAGACAGATCGGTTATTTTAACGTCCGTATAACCGTTCTGTATAAGATTAGAGGCTATAGACAAGAGACCTAAAGGGGGATCTAGCCTATCATCTATTACGTTGCTCTGTGACGGATGTATCAAATTAATCCTCATTTTTTATCAAGCCTATTCCACCTAGGTTTGTTCTCCAAGATACCCAACTTTGTTTGTAGTTAACTTCTACTTTCTCTCCCACCAGCTCTTCCCACAGCCTATCTACTTGGCACTCTTCTATCTTATTTATATCATGGAATCCTATATACCCTCCAGAGCTCACAAAAGACCTATACATATCATAGTCCTTTTTTACTCCCTCATACGTATGATCAGCATCTATAAAAAGAAAATCAACTCTATCTCCTCTTAGTATGTTTTCTACTCTACTTCTAGTAGACGGTTCATGCGAGTCCCCGGCTATAAAATGAACGTCGCTGAAAACGCTTTTTATTTTTGCATTTCTTTTGTCAGTAGCCTCTTGATTTATACCTCCAAAAGAACCCTCAGGAAGATCTACGGATATCCGTATTCCACTTGATAGTCTACACCACACATAGAAAGTCCCACCAAACTGAGATCCTATTTCTAATATGTTTACCGGTTTTAGCTTCTCAACAAACTGAGCGCAACTATACAACTCGTCTTTATTCTGACCAACTCTTCCAGACAACGCTACATAAGATTCGTCTACGGCTTCTTTATACATGCTTTAAAAACTCCACGAGACAGGTTATAGCGTCCACATTCAACAACAATATTTCGTTTCTACTGAAAGAGATCGGTTGAGGAGTAGGTATCTGATCATCTGTTTTTAAATATCTATCATAGCGTATTGTACTCATAGGCATCTCACAATACGGGTTTCTTCCACACAGGAGAGTCTCAACCGGTTTAGCTTTATTATTATGCACGACGGTGATACAATCTTCACCAAGGCTCGTGGTAAAAACATGCACTCCGTTGTACTTCTGAATTGATCTATAAAGAGCATAATAGTCGGTGTCTGTATCATCTATCTTAGTCAAACCATATCTGTTAGCCCTCTGCGGTATGTTGCCTACAGTGCCGTATATACACACCTCGCCACTAGGAGTCTCATTCTCCGCTGGAAAAAATTCGTCGTTAAACACATAATCCGACACAAACGTTTTACAGTTAAAATTGTTTGCGCTGCTTTTATCAAAAACAACGACACCCGCTAAAGACTTGTCAGTTACTAAAGGATGAACGCCTTTGAAAGACGATGGATCATATGTAACCGCTATTATTTTTGTTCCTTGTGAAGACATCTTTTTCAAAGTATCTCTTCCAAAAGCTTCTGTTTTACCTACATTATCTATTATGACATAGTAGTCTAGTCCGTCATATTCTTCACGGTATAAAAAATCTGAAGGATTGTTGTTGAAAGTACTTACGCCTGCACAAAACCCGCTGTTTAAAATCTTGTATAGATGCTGAAAAGAGTAGCTGTTATGCATTCTCGGGTACGCATCTATGTCATAAATCACCCTCACTAAAAACCTCCTATAACTGTTGCTCTATTTTTTCAAAGCATCCCATTATTACTGGCACGGCTTTTTCTGACAGGTGTATTGAATCCATGTACAAAGTCTCAACAGTTTTTAAACCATCATCTACGAGGTGGTCAGATATAGATATAAAAAGCACATTGGATTTTGTGCAAAGATCCTCCAATAGCCTATTGAACAATGCTGTAGCCTTGTTTCTATCCCTAAAAGTACCATAGTGCTGATAAGGCTCATTGTCCTTATAGACAAGGCTGTCATAGTTACAGGTAGGTATTGCTCCCCACACAATAACTTTGTAGCCCATGCCAACTACTTCAGTAATTGTTCTGAAGTATCTAGTGACGCACTCTACAACTATCTCATCTGTTTTTTTGTTTTGGAGTTCTGCCTGCCTAATGACGTGGTTCCTACAGTCTATCTCCCCAAAGCTTAACAGTACGTTAGATCCGATAGAGATACCCGCCAGGATACCCATAAGGTGCTTGTATCCATGATGAGTTTCATCTCCAATGTTGTAAGCAAGATGAGGGCCTATTCGGTAGGTTCTGAAACACGGTAGCACGTCATGCACAGAAGGGTACCCCTCACTTATCTTGTTCGTACCCGAAAAGACAGAGACGTGACTATCCCCAATGCAATGAACAAGAAAATCTTTCATTGTGGTATAGCTCTTACAATATAACCCTCTATGGACACATCATAGTTAGGGTACTTTTCCAATATCATTTTTTTTATAGTATCAGGGCTCAGATATCCATCAGCATCAAAAAGATCATATGTATCATCAATAAGAATGACGTGATTTATAATAGGGTGGTTTAGGATAGCAGGCAGCTCTTTGTATAAAGAAGAGCTAGTAGGACCTTTAGCTGTGTTCTCTGCCGAGTAGTGCGCATCTAACCAAAATAACGCCCGGTCTTTGACCCTATCCAATATCACAGGCAAGCACTCTTCGCTCAGGCCATGATATAGGTGTACATTGTTTATACCAGCAAATCTATTGGCACATCTCTGAAACAACTCATCCGAGAGCTCTATGCTGTATACGGTATCAAAATCATTACGAACCTGATCTACTGTAGATCCAACATGCGTACCTGTCTCCACAAAAATTTTTATGTCAAATTTTGCTCTGAATTCTCGAATAGTTTGTATCTTGTAATCATGCGGGGCGGGGGCAGGTTTTCCTTGCTCAATCCACCTTCTGATATTCTCAGTCATGACGTTCTCCCACTTTTCATGTGTTTTTTTAATGCGCCTCTTTTTATGCTTATGATACGCTTTTTATCTTCGTAACCTAATATTAAAAAAGACTCTAATAAATCTTTCATTTTCTTTATATCATCATTAAAATTCTCTAAAGATTCATGATTCATATGGTACACCTCAATTATAGGATCATCGGCATAAGTAGCCCCTCCATTAAAAAACGTCGTGACATGGTCGACCCTATTGAATGTGCATTCCATCTTTAACCAAAAAAAAGTATCTTCAGGTGCATACCCATAGAATAACTCTGGATCATATCCTCCTACGCGTTCAAATAACTCAGAGCTAACTACAATTGAGCCACCAGTACTTCCAGGGTTAGCTGGAGTCACATGCCGTTCGGGCAATTGAGACAGCTTAAATGCGTCACCTCTACAAATCCTCTTAGTAATCTCCTCGGATAGTCTTAGCACTCTCTTTTTAGAATAGGGCTGTATCCACTTGGGATTTTTTTTCAAATAGAGATCGAGCTTGATGAAATAATCCTCATCTACTAATATGTCTATATCATGAAAAATATTCCATGAAAATCTCGGAGTATTTAAATATCCGATGTTATACATGAGAGCTTTAGCCATCAAGCCATTAGTATCAGTAATATCTAAAGGCACAAACAAATAATCTGCCCCCATTTTTTTGCAAAGCTCCTGACTTTTTGGCTCGTAATCGTTTTCCAAAACAACCACACGAATTTTCTTACTACTAGCTACTATAGCCTTATTTAGATAGCTTAAACAAGGTACTAAAAACTCATCTCTACCTTTTTTAGGTATGTATAGATTAATGTCAAACTCCGATTCTTTCACATCAGACAGGAACCTAGTATGATTAGCAATAGCAGTGTAGTCAACGGCTCTATCCTGTATGATCTTAATGAAAGAATCCACAGGATATTTTACAGCATCCTCCAATATCAACGAAACTTCCTGATGACACGCCGTATTCTTGAAAAACTCCAAATTAGACATAGATATGCGTTTTGTTCTCAAAAACTCTCTATTGAGATAGTCAGCCGGTATGTTTCCGCAATGATTGCCATTAGCGGTCTGTACTTTATTCACGGGGATGTTGAATACTAAAGAGTCTTTGTAGCATATCATATAAGGTTTGTTTATAGGATGAGTGGCTAATGTCCCCTCTAATGTATTAGGATTCTCATAAGATAGATTTTTTAGAAGGGGTAAAATGTCCTCTGTTCTAAAAATTGTAGAATCAAGTGATAGCGGGTAGGACCAATCTCCTTTTAGAGCAGGATCTCTCCAAAACCACATCAAATCCTCTGTGAATTTTGGTGGAGGAGTATCTCTTTTTTCAGTATAGCAATAGTTTATTCTAGGGCACATCCTAATAGCTACGCACAGTATGTTGTTGTCAGACAAAAACTTCTTTATAGGAGCAGTCCTAAGTGCAAAGTAATTTTTAAACACTAAATCATCTACCATAAATATGGTTGCTTGGTTCTCTGCTCTAATCAGACTAATTGTCTGTTCTTTAAATTTCCCGGGCTGCTCGAGAACATAGTTAAATTCCGGATGGTACAGCTTAGTTTTCTCATACCCCCTACGATAGTCATCATTGGTATACTTATAGAGGATACTAGTATGAACCATAGTCCATTCTATAAAGAACCTCTTCATGCTGCGCAGTAATAGCTCCAACTGAGCAGGACGGTCTTTCGAGAATATCACTACATTTATCATTAGTATAGCCGTTCTTTTAAATAAACCTTAATTAATCTACGGAGCATCTCTGACATCGGGATACCAGTCTTTTTAGACCGCTCCTTGAGACGCCTCATCATCATCTGGGGGAGATAGAAGTTATATCGCTTCATAAAACAAAAGCCCTTTGTGTATCTGTACACAAAGGACTAAATTATTAGAAGAGTATTACAGGGCACTCAACGAAACACAGTGCTCACGAAATATTGAGCCCTTTTGGTGTACGTATGGTACCTCGCAGTATGCAGCAAAGCTTTGATAGCCATCTCTTCCAAACGATCCTGTGATGTATTCTTAACATCCTCAAGCACCCTACCCAAATCCGCCATCTCTTTGTCTGCCGTGTACCTGAAACAGTGCTCCCGCTCTACGTAATCATCACAAATGTCTATGGGTAGCCTATCCGCTACGAGAACGGCCCCTTTAGCAGGTATCTCCCAATATCTGTAGCAATCATACCCCATACCACGCACAGACAGTGCGCAGCGACTCTGAGAAAGAATCTCCAGATAATCTCTCCTGGGGATCTGCTTTCTATCCAGATGCATGTAGATTTTCAGGCCAAAAGAGTCCATTTTACTCTTCAGGTAATCGTACACCCACGATCTTTGCTCACAAGATATCGTAGCTATGTAGCACAGATCATACGCACGGTCTTTGAAAGGTACAAAAACGAAGGGCTCCGGCATACTCGCAAAGTTTATCGGGTACCAGTCAGGACCGGGGTACGGCTTGACTAGCTCCCTTTTAAAAACCGTGTGATAAGACCCTACTATAGCAGGATAAGCGTACTGCTGTCGATCCATTCCATCCAAAACTACAATTTTTGCCGGTTTGTATGTCTTCTCACAATCTATCACAAAATCAGCCCACCAACTGATACCTTTTGGATTGTAATCGTGTGATAACGCCGTAACTATCATGATATCAGGGCTCTTACGAAGAGTTCGCACAGGTAGATTCAACAGTAGTTGCTGACTATGGAACTCAGAAAGATGCGGCACGCCATGCAGAGACGGTTTAACTGGATAGTCTTCTACAGTACACCCAAGATCATAAAGTCCATAAAACAGCATATCATGAAGATAGTCAGGTATCTCTTTGGTGAGAAAAAGAATATCGAGATCTTTATAATTCATTTTTATAGATTCTCTATGTATGAATAGGCGGGCTTAGCGGCAATGTAATCCGCGGTACGCATCTGCTCCTGGAGTCTCAGCTTGTTGTCATTATACGGAGTCTCTTGATTGTAGGTGTAGATACGCTCTGGTATGTACTGCACACGATACATCCCGGCCATTTCAAGCTGTGGCATCATGATTGCTAAATCCCAGGCTACCTTAAAGTATTCTCCATCAGATCCCCTGAGATCCTCATCCCTCACATGTTTCCAAACTTTGTATTTGAAAGTCCGAAGATGCGTAGCCCGCCAATCTACCCTCCGAATGCCTTTAGCCCAATCCGCGGGACTATAGGGCCCGTTATTGGTGGGATCTTCAGGACGCGGATACGGCATCCAGCTACCATGAGTCACTAGAAGATTAGGATTGGCATCATAGCACTTTTTAACTATAGATAAAGAATCAGGACCCGAAAGAAAATCGTCTAAATCTACTGTAACAATGACGTCATCATCTGCAGGGTGTTGCTCATTTATTGAGCGTATTATGTTGGGTATAGCATACAGTCTTTTGTCATTAATAATCAGACTAATCCTACTGTCCTTTATTATATTTATAGCTTTTTCTATAGTCTTGTCCACAGAAGGGTCTATTACAACGCATGCAGTCCATTCCGCGCAGCTTTGTGAAGTTATTGAGCCTATACATTTCTCTATGTAGTTTTCTGCGGGACCCCCCACAATAACTAATCTGAACATTTTAGACTCCTTATCTTTTCTGGTAGGGTGTCAGGATCTATCTTTTCCGGGTAGCTGTTTCTATCAAAATTTAGGATAGAATTGTCTTTTCCAAGGAATATAGCACATCTATCAAACTTTTTTGCTGCCTCTATCTCATCAGTAGAGCACCCTATATGGTATTTTTTGAAATCTATGTGTATGTAGCTTATGTAATGCTTCCCATTTTTATGCACACCTGTATATTTCGAAGATTTCTCTCTTTTATACCCGCTAAGGGCATTGGTGACGTTTCTGTGAACATGTTTTTCTTTTTCATCGCTATTTATGTACTCAGCATACTCTTGAATAGAAAAATTGGTATTAACATAATCCTTAAACAAAAATATGGCGTTCAAATCATATGATCGAGCTGCTTCTTCCTCATTTGAATAATATCCTAAATTTATTTTTTTATAGTCTAGCCAAATATTCGCCTCAAACAATTCTCTTCCTTTACTCCAGCACACTCCTTTGTATTTACTGCTCAATATTTTCCTTTTTCTAGTATTCCGTTGATTACCGGTGGCTGAACATAGCCTAAGATTTTCTTTTCTACAATCTAACCCATTATGATTTATGTGGTCTACCTGAATTTCTTTCCAGCTCTTCTCAGTAACACCCATAATTAATCTGTGTAGCGACACAACTTTTTTTATGCCACCTACTACAACTCTACCACGCACATAAGAGGACCTATCTCTTTTTTGTATGTACCAATTGTACTTACTCACTAAACTATAGTCATCGTCATCTACTATAGCCTTTTTTTCAGAATTTCCTAAAACTAGTTCCATAGTACGTACCTTTATAGTTTGGGCGCTGCTTTATCGCTTCGTGGAATGGAAAAAATATCGATCGTAATTACTACCAGGCTGAAACAATGACTGCTCCAGATAAATCACCGTGACAACTCATCCCACACACCCATATACCTATCATAAAAATCTACAGCATCTCTCCACATATCGCGCATGTAACCGAAGCGCTCCGGATTAGGCATAACTCTCATCTGTTTTATTTGAAAAGGTTTGACCCCGTGCCAATGGAGTACAACAATATCGTCGCTATACCCCCAATAAGGTTTCCAGTTCAGCTCAACAGACAAACGCTCCCATTTACCATGGTAGACCGTATGATATTCGGTATAGCATATAGCTGTTTCTCGTTAGCAATCATCGTAATGCGACTATCTTTAGCCGCTACAGCCTGTGCTATCTCAATAGTACGATCATCCGACGGGTCTATCACCACACAAGCAGTCCAGTCCTGAACCATTTGATGTATAACCGAGTTCAGACAACGCTCTACATACCGCTCAGCTTTCCAACCGACGATAACTATACGGAACATTATTCATCCCATCCTTTCGGAAATACAAAAGTACCTTTATCAATAAGCTCCCTTTTCTTGTCCTCATACTCTGTCAAAATTTTAGTAGATCTCTGGTAAGGATCATGCACCAACCAATCACAATCCCAATAAAACACATGCTTCTTAGAAGCCTGCGAGCTAGCTGTACCATCTACCCCGCCATACACACCACCGTAACCCATAAATTTATGATCCCTTATGAAATCTCTACTATACAGAGACATGCCTCCCGCAATCCCGTCTCTTTTATATAGCTGATAGATACCTAAAGGCTGATAATCCCCTCCTTTGTCCGGGACATGAGCCCAAAAACCTCGACTAGCAAAACCAAGCATGTCAAAATCTACCGAAGAGAGAGCTCCTATCATATCTATCCAAAGCTCTTTTATCCACATATCATTATCAAGGCACATGACGTATCGATGATCCCTGAAATACCTGTCTACGATAGTATTAAGGCAATCTGCTTTACCTATGTTGTCTTCAAACTCTATATAATTTATCCTAAAATCTAACGTCTCATGCGATTTTCTACACGCCAATACAGTATCCCTATCTGTAATAGTAGCTTTGTTCATCCCTATCACTACATCTATGTCCACCACCCCTTTTTGAGTGTGCTGACAAAGATTTTGTAGAGTAAACCGAAAAACCTCTGGCCTTTTATAGGTAGGTATCATTATCAGCAGCCTGTCCATACAATCACTCCACAAAAGGTTCGTATTTGAACTCAGAGTGTATAGCACTTTGAGCGTTCTCTGATAGTGCCGCCTCACTGATATCCGACACAGACCTCACGGAGAGAGACTCAGGCACAAGATCAATGTACTTTTTGGCATCCACTATGTCAAAAAACCCACCCTGACCATATAGCCTATCAGCCCTAAACGAAAAATTTGAATGCTCGTGCCCGTAATCGTGCGGCAAAATTTTCATATACCCTATCTTCTGTATCAACCCTAAAGTAATCGTGAAAAAACTCCCATTCACCTCCGGAGTCTGCCTCAGCACATGCCCTTTGATGTTCACGAGCTCACATGGCTTGTTATTATGGTAAAAACACAAATGAGCCATGCCAGTACTCACCACAGCCTCAGAATATACCGTATGCCACACAGGATCCTTGTAAAGCATGTCATCGTCCGCCAGGTATCCTACGTCCACCCCATCAGCCAGGAGGGCCTTTATACAGGTGTTCTTGGCTCTAGCGATGCCCCCATGCGGTCTACCTATCATTTTTATCCGATATCCCCCATTAATACCCCCCAGCAGCCGAATATGGTCCAAAATTTCAGATCCATCATCCACTAGGAAGATATTACCGGGATACTCTGTAGCCAGCAGGCTCTCTATAGACGTTCTAAAGATAGAAAACCTCTCTTTAGCAGTATCCTCCCGAAAATAGGTCGTAATAGCTATGCCTGTTTTCACGAAATCACCTTATAAGAGTGAATCTCAGAGGCTAGAGACAAATTTTGGTTGTAATAGGGATCCCTGTACGTAGAACAGTGCCATTTTTTGTTCATGTACTCTATCGCTACTGCAAACTCAGCTTCTTTTGCGTTATCTACCCCCCTGGACACAGATTCATGGTGAAATAACCTAGCGTAAGGGGTGTAAACTATGTGATAGTCTCTCTCCCTAACCTTGAGGCATAAATCTACATCATTGAAAGCTCTAGGTAGAGACTCCTCAAACCCTCCTACCTCCTCAAACACATTACTATCTATCATCAGGCATGCCCCAGTCACGGCACTGACGTTTTGCACGATATGAGGCCTCGTAAAATACCCCGGGCTATGGTCCGGTACTTTTTTATGACTATGCCCAGCGATCCCACCGCACCCTATAATCACCCCCGCGTGCTGTAGCTCATTATTACCATACAAGAGCTTTGCTCCCGCCACAGCAGTGTTGTTCCTACCTATATGCTGTGCCATTCTCTCCAGCCAGTCCGTGGTGATTACCTCTGTATCATCATTGAGGAACAGCAACAGATCTGATTTGGGCCCTCGCTCCACAGCATAGTTGTTTATTTTGGAGTAATTGAAAGGTTTATCATAGGATATCACCTTGAATCTCATATTACTCTGTATCTCCTCAAATAACTCTTTAGTATCCTCCAGCACACTACCATTGTCTACGATCGTAACCGTATAGAGCCCATAGGTAGACTGCGCCACAGAGAAACAGCATGTTTTTAAATAAACCGGGTTGTCCCGGGTAGGTATGATAATGTGTATGAGTGGTAGACTTTTTAGCTTGTAATTAACATCGTAGGATCCAAGATGTCTGCCAGAGGTCACCCGAGCCTCTTCCCCTATCCGTTTCAGGTGATCTTTTATAGCACAGAGCCCCCCTATATGCGCATAGGGCTTGTTCGTGATACTCGAAGACGTAGACTGATCGTGTTTCCTCCAGTGATAGAGTACCTTTGGTATATGCCTGATCTGTTTCTCATCTATTTTCTCAATAAACCGCAACACCAAATCATGATCTTGAGACCCCTCGTATCCACTGTGTATCCCCCCTATGCTTTTCAGGATATCAGACCGATACGTACTCAGATGACAGGTGTAATTCTGAGACAGGAGTAGGCTATATGACCAATCTGGTTTAAAAAACGGACTCGACAATTTTCCATCTTCATCTATCTTGTCTTCATCCGTATAAATGAACTTGATGTCAGTATGAGAGTTTATAGCCGAGGCCACCTCCAATAGAGCATCTTTAGTGAGCATGTCGTCATGGTCCAAAAAACATGTATACTCACCCGTAGCCATGTGGATAGCTATGTTGGTAGCCTCAGAGATCCCACGATTCAGCCTATTTATGCGTACCTTTATCCTGGGATCTTTGAGGCTATGTAGGTACCGTACCAACTCGGTCCTATTGGTCCCATCATCTACCAGACATAGCTCCCAGTTGGTATATACCTGCTCCAGGACAGACTCTACTGTCTTAGTGAGATACTCCAGCACGCTATCATATACAGGAGTGACTATGCTGATCAGAGGAGTACGCTCGAGCTCCACCTCACGACAGCAATCACCGTTCACTACACAGCAGGGACCAGCCTCATTTATCCACAGCAGCAGCGGAGCATATATGTCCTCAGTCTTTATGAGGACATCTATTTTGCTATCTACGTAGGGGTGCGATTCTACAGACAATCGCAGGGGGGCGCTATCCTGGAGGCTCTCGTGAGGGATTATGAACCTAGTAGCTTTTTCGTCTATCAGGATATCTACACTGAATTTACCTTCCCTCAGCTCTTGCCCTACTTTGAAAAACAGATCGATGTAGTTGATGAAAAACTTTTCTTTTACAGGCAAACAGAAATGAAAAAAATTCGATATCTCAAAAGGATGTCTCAGTCGATTGTTGACTATGACATCTTTACCATTTTCATGCACGCGGAACAACATAGCTACTCAGGAGACTCGGCAGTTTTCGCCATGTGCTCATCAAAAATGTTGATCAGATTACGGAGGGTGCTCTCTTCTCCATCTACCGCCTGGATAGTGATGATAGGGGTTTTGATGTAGTCTTTCGTTTTCAGGAAAGACTCCCGTAGCTCTCTGAGCACATCTAAATCCAGGGCAGCATCTCTGGAGGCACAAACCTCTGGAGGGGTATCCACGAATATGTAGAGGTCAGGCCTGATAAACAGGTTCTCACTGAGATACAATTCTTTAGCAAATCGAAAGCACCCCGGGGAGTATTTATTAGCGTACGCCAGTCCTGACCAGATGTACCGGTCGCACACTACATTCTTGCCCGCTATGAGCTTTTGATGGTTCATGCGGGACTCAAAAAATATTCTCTCCCTACGGTATTCGTCTATGTATCCTGGACTGTTCAGGAAATCTGCCTCTTCCGTAGTGAACAGGGGCTCTTTGGTCCAGATGAAATCCCCGAAATGGGGGTCTATTTTCAGGAGACCGTCCTCATCCCGGTAGAGCTTGTTGAGGTATTGAGTGAAATTTACCGACAGAGTAGACTTTCCTACTTTGTCGATGCCATCAAAAATAATAAAGCTCATTTGCTCACCTCTTTGTTATAGTATCTGGGATCTGATGTTATCTTTTGTTATCCTTGTAGTCAAATATAAAAATTTGACTACAGTATTGACTCTCAGGTTGGAATATAGTATATTACTGTGGGATGAGAGTTCAACATTGGATAGACTCCAATGAGTTTTCTCATCGCTTTTGTTTCATTGTTTCTCTGTTCTTTGACATTAGCTTTAGGGGGCTGACTAGAGCGTACAGGTCTAGTCGTAAGAGCTAATCCTAAACGAAACAAGTAATCGGTAATTCCTGTGAGTAAAATCATGGGATAATCGATAGTGTGCTTCTGCTTAAGCCAGAAAGATAAGGCACTCTTCATTAAGTGCACACTCTTTCAAACTTTTTGGTTAGATGTCAAAGAGTGTTTACATTTTTTGGCATTGTTAATGAGAAAGGTAGCATGATGTAAGCTTGTTGTCGATCCGGTAAGTCTTGAATCCTTCAGCATACTCCTTCTTTTTATCCAGTACGGCAGGCACATACAAAAAAGTTTCATCAGATACCTTATTCCTGTATTTTTTATAATAGAGTGCTTGATATGGTCCACCATTGTAATCCGCCAGGACATATTCCCATTTATGATACTGTGCCCAGCATACGTCTATGAGTTTCACAGCCATATGTGTGCTGGAAACCACATCAAATAGCAGAGAATCTGAGTATGACCACCCAAACCCATTACATAGTAGTCTGCCCGTAGAGGGCATGATTTGGTTGATCCCTAGAGCCCCCATTTCACTTACGGCATTCCTACCAAAAGAAGATTCTATATTCTGCATCGCTAGAACAACAAATGGATCTATATAGGGAAAATTCTCGCACTCCTTCACATTTGCCTCTGCTATTTTATATGCAGCGTCAAGATCTACCGGAGTTTTTGTCCTCGTCCACTCCTCTACTATCTTATCTCTCATATAGAGGAGCACTTTGGTACGCATCACAGACCAGTCGATCGTAGACAGTAGGAATTGGTTGGTTGCTTGGTGCTCCTTAAACTGATCCTCCTGGGTCACCCGTATGCTGGTTATTTCATTCACGAAAAGAAAATAGCTTGCTATACCCGCTAGGGCTATTATCGAGATCCCAACACACAACCACTTGATCACCGCACGATCCTTCTTCCGCATCACATGCAGACTATCTATAATTTCCTCTATGCTATGACCTTTGTGCTCCTCTGTCATCAATGGACTCCCTTCGAATTAGTTTCCCTTCTTCCCAATACTCGACGGTTGCGTTATTGGGATCGATTACTGCGGGCGCTCCTTTCCTATGTTTTTTACCGTTTTTGAACCAGGCTTGGTATCCTGTACGTGTGTTTATTTCTGCAGGCCCATTCTCCCTATGTTTCTGTCCATCTCGCACGTATATTCGCACCCCGCCAGACAGCACATGCATACCATTGGCTATCTTCGGGACCTTACCCAGATTGATGCTTACCGGCACGAACATTAGATCCTACATTCTATAGTTGTCAGCAGGCTCATACGTATCCATATTATTTATCTCATACTCAAAAGGCTTTCCATACCCACTTTTACGGGGATCCTGTGCTATCTGATCTGGTGTGTATCCCCAGTTTTTACACTGTCCGATGTGTAGGCAAAAAATATTACGGCAGAAAGCTACTTTCCAGCCACGCTCCCTCATTTTCTGAGACACGAGACCATCATCCCCGTACGCTCCCAATTGCTGTTTAAAAGTCTCTATAGGAAACGCTATCCGCCTTATCATCTTGAACGTGTTGCCTAGGGCTAGACAATACACGATATCATTTTTTACTTCCAAAGGAGTCTGAAGAAACTGCGGCGGTAGCTGTGGAGCCAGCATCCCCAGCTCTTTATGCTTATCCATGAGGGCTACCATTTGTGACAGCCAGTCCGGAGATAGCTTCGGCGGCATGACGTCATTATCATTAACCACATAGTACTCAGAGTGTTCTTCGGTCATCATGTGAAAGACGCCTTTATTATAAAGGCATCCGGTATTGCGAGAGTCCAACACGAGAGAGGTTATCTTCCCCTCATCGAGCAGGGATACAAGGTAGTCACGGGTTTCTTTATCGCTACCATTGTCATACAACATGATTTGAAAAGAACCAGGAGATGTGCGCTCGTGTATCTCCCGCACGGCACGTTCGGTCATTTCCTTACGATGCCACGAGGTCATAAAAATAGGAATAATCATCCATTACTCCATTAAAAATTAGTAGATTATGAAACAAATCTACGGTCTATCCTACCCGATACTACATCGTATAAAACGTAAGACTGTGAGGCATACTCCAGTCCCACCGTGACCGTGCCTTCCAGCTCTAGCACCCTGTAGTAATGATGATGTCCAAAAAAGTGCGTATCTGGGCACGTCTTTTTAAGCAATTCTGTAATGATAGGCTGTCCTAGCTCACGCCCATGTTTCTGAAAAGGTACCGGAGCCTCATGCGTAATAAAGATATCAAGTTTTGGAGCGAGAGACACCAAAGACTCTACCTCTTGTGCTACAAAATGCCTTCTACGGTCACCACACAGGTCTCTACGCCTACTACCGTAGAATCGTGATGAATAATTCCCGCCCAAAGCACCTATGGTATAGGGTATATTGCCATCCTGATATCTACGGACGTCCCCATTCTGTATGAGTGTAGTACTACCCCTCTCCACGAGGGAGGCTATGACATTCCAATTCTCGTGATTCCCTTGAATGAAATGGAAATTCGATGGCAGGTCAGGGTATGGGAGATCTTCCCCGCCGAGATCGCCCACCTGGAACCATCGAGTCACTTCAGGGTGTGATTCGAAAATTTTAAATAGAGATTCGTATCTACCGTGTACATCTCCTATAAAACCTATCATACTGAGGGACATTCCTGGTAGCGTTTCTTATTTTTGACCTTCTTCTTGTAATCTCTATACGCCAGCGTCAGCACTGCACTTAGCCCTACCGCAGCCACCACAAGCAAAGCTCTCTTCCATTTAAATCGGCCCATGACAATCTCCTGTTAGAGTTGAATATTCTGACAAATAGCGTACTCACTAGGTAGTACCTGAGGTACTGGGTCTGCAGCGAGCCACCGCTCTACATACAAACGATCCTGAGTAATAATTGGCATCTGGTAATCAGCTATCCACCTGTTACGCTGTACCTGAGGTGCCTCAGGATCCCTCGGATTAGGGGACGTGACTTGTACCTTATACAGAGCAGTACCTCGTTTGTATCGAGTGGGCACGTCATTCCAATTCACGTTTTTTTGGAGCATCAACATGTCCTGTTTATCACTTGAGTTCTTTTCGTGCAGTTCCTTGTGAGAGAAATGCGCCTGAGCCAAACTCGATATAGAGTTCTTGGAGCAGTCTTCCTGTCTCCACAGAAAATAGTTGACGACGTCCTCTTTGGGCAGACTAAACGCTCGAGCATCAAAATAGGCTAGATCTTTTCTCTTTACATGCTCCGGTAGGTACTTGAGAGCCGCAGTATTAAATCCCGCGGTACATATAGACGCAGCGACGCTCTCCACTTTGTTCCCGCGATAGGCAAACCAGGGCTCTGTGTTGAGCTCCTGATAGTCTACAATCAAAATAGAGATCTCATCGCTCTGAGTATACGCAAAACGGGCTCCAGAGATCTCAGAGCATAGGCTATAGGCCGCATATTCCATGCAGAGTCTCAGGTTGTTATCAAAAGGGCGCTCGAGGCCTCGAGTCCATGAGTGGAAACAATTTCCATCGCAACGAAGACATAGAGGAATACGACGAGTAAAATATCTCTCTGCGGCTCGTTCGTATGCCTTCATGCGGTCGCCTAATGAATTTTGGTTGCTCATCGTGTGTATTGCACCTGTGGAAGTTCTGGAGTAGCACTCGGCTCACCAACATCTATCGATATAGTAGCACTCTCTATCAAATTTCGTGGATCATCCCCTTTGAAATTACATTGCTGGATAGCCTGCTTAGAGAGCCCCAGCTGACAGAGGCTATCTCGGACAGTCTCTACAGTGACCCGGTCATCCATCAGGAGCGCTTTTTCTATTATCTCACAGATGTCTGCCTGTGTGTACCCACTACTGACTATGCTCTCCAAAATATCTGTGCCTATCTCCTCGATGCCCAAAAATTCAGTACTATCGCTCCTGCTCTTGTTGTACCTGGTTTTCATTATTCCGTACACTTCTCCAGGACTCTGTGGAGGCTTTATTAGGATGACCTGATCGAACCTGCCAGGCCTATTAATCAGAGTATAGTGTACCAGGGATGTGTCATTTATAGTGGCGATAAACACAGCATTGAGCCGGGAGTTCACATCGTCTATCAGATCCAAAAACACGCCCAGGTTACCCTTTTTATCTCGTAGCTCGTATGAATCCAAATCCTCCATGACTACTATACACGGCTGCAAAAACATCACAGTGGTGAATGTCTCTTGTATGCTCCATCCACTGCCATAATTAGCGGCAGTAGTGTATATAATAGGGTAGTCTGTAATCATACCCTCTAATTTTCGTATAATCGTAGATTTACCGGTACCCGGGATACCGACGAACGCATACCCTCGTTTTCTTTTCTTGTCCAAAACTTTTTTGATCTCACTCGAGAAACCGTCCAGATCAAACTGATGCACGCTCTCCTTAACGCTTTGCCTTTTTTGTACCTGCAAGCCAGTAGTTGATAACATAATAGTATTGTTTTTTATATCAAAATGATTTAGGAACTCTTTGTATATAACGCCTTTTAATTGAGGAACCATGAGCATGTGCGGCGCAGAATCCATATAACTGCACCCTGATGATATCGTTGATTCTCGTACAGACAGCTCATCTGTAACAGACATTTGACTACTGAAAATCCAGGCAAACTTTATTCCGTCGAATTCCAGCACTATCAACATCGTACCTTTCTCTTCTCCCCATACATCAGTGATAGGTGTCAAATTCTCATAGGTATAGAAACCCAATATTTTAAACAACTCTGTTTTAGGTTTCTGGAAAAGCCACAAGAACACATCCCTGCCCAAATAAAAGCTATCATTGGACAGCTCCGTTTTCTCATTTTTTATACCTAAAGCTTTCCGGACCCGCTGTTCACGTTCGTTGTAGACCGTGTTTTTACCCGATTTGATAGTTTGGTACTTCTTTATCTTAGACAGCAACTGTGTAGTGAGCACCGTAGCAGGGATACCATACTTGAGGGCTGTCAGAGTACTTTGATAGCCGATGTTCTTCTTGAAAAATCTCTTACCAAAATCCAATAGGCTATCAGATAGATCCAGAACGAAATTCAGATCGCCATATTCTTCCAGGATAAATCTGGCAAAAGATATGTCTTTACTGTATCCTGAGGCATCTTTTGTCTCTACAACACTATTCGTAGGACGAGCTATACCACGAGACCTCTGCCTATTAGACATGTGTTATCCTATTTTATTTGGGCACGCTATGACAGCTATCGTTTTCCGTACCCACCTGTCCCGTATTTCTTGGGAGGTTTTTCCTCATCTTTGAAGATAGGTTTCTCGCCACTCATAAATTGCTTTTTGATCTCATCGAGTTCACGTTTCCGAATCAGCTTGGCTTTTTCTGCTAGATCTTTGTCCATTTATTTTACTCCATAAAGTAGTGCAAAATCGACTCCCAGGACCATCAGCAGTCCGCTGACGAAACCTATGTATCCTATGTTCTTCTCCAACCAAGACCGCTCAGAGGCTTTCTTCCAGCGCTGTATTTCACCCTGGTACAGTACCTCCGCTGCCTTAGATTTGTCGTAGTACTCGTGCATGAGATATTTGGTGTAGTACAGCTCTTTCTGTTGCTCCTGCCACGAACTCCTATAAAATACGTACAGAGCAGCCTTTCGGTCACTGATCAGGACCCCTGGCTGCAGAGTCTGTTTACCGGATCTGGTAATCAGTAGCCCCGAATCTATAGGTACCGATACAAAGTCCTTCATGGTAGAATCTACGACCCTATTGGTGTCCTGTATCACGATCGGCTGGATACTATCGATATTCAGATACGACGGCATGAAACTATACCCTAGAGGTGGCTCGTTCAACACCTGTTTCGTACAGGACGACGCCAACAGCAGTAACAAAACAGATATCATGTTCCTCATAGTAATGCCCATCCTATAGGTTAGCCTACCATCGCTGCGAGTTGCCTACGACGCTCAGAGGCATCCTGAATCTTCTTCACTTCCTCAAGCTTAGCGAGCGTATCACCATTTTTAGCCTTTGCCGCGGCTATCTCCACCGCAGAGGTCATCTGTGCCTCTACCAGGCTATCCTTCAAACCCTGTACCTGAGTAGCCAAAAGGTCTGGTTTAGCAGATGCTGCAGCATCGCCCGTAGGTTTCGTCTTGATGTCGTTGATGATCTTGAGTACTATCAAGACCACCAGTGGGAGCAAGATCAGTGTGTACTTCCAGTACAGTTTCACGATCGGGTTCTTCCTGAAAATTACCATCAGGATCACCAACACCGCTACGGCACCGAGCGCAAGATACTCCCAGGACATTTCAAACTCCTTTGATAGAGGTTAGAGGACCTACAGAGATCTCTCTATAAGAACATAAATGCTGCCCGATCGTTTTTAAAGTAAAAGATTACAAATCCTGCAGGACTCGCTGGATCCTATCTGCTCCAGCGAGTCCTTTAGGCAGGACATTCTGGGTGGGTCGACACTGACGGTGGATACCACGTAAGATACCTAAATAATAGAAAAACATCCCACGCACTGAACCAAGGACGCTCTATTACCTAAGCTAAAAACCTTGGACCTAACTAGGTCCAAGGAAACCCTATATCTCAATTTAGAGCTTTTTACTTTGCTATATAATTCTTTCCACGAGTCCGAGTCTGTTAAGAATTTCAGGGGCCTCTTATTCATTACTTCCAACGTATAAATAAGAGCATTCTTAACTTCCTTAAACTCAGGAAATATAGCAATTTTCATTGGTCTAAATTTTATTTTGGTTCTCTTTAACCCGTGAGACTTAACTCTAGGCTTTACTGAAACATCCTTCAAGAAAGACAAATATACTCTACGATTTATTTCTATAGAAGCTGCCACGGGATCTGGATAATTACTATATGTTAAGTTACCTATGAATGAGCTGTACGCAGCGGGTACCTCATAATATTTTAAATTGTTTAGGATTAGCCTTTTAGTCAAGTT
>Ga0315285_10001155_pt1 | contig 27572 bp, 21 predicted proteins | sample YL17G09_36_MG_FD_203698 | JGI IMG/M metagenome (GOLD analysis project Ga0315285, IMG submission 203698) | Sediment microbial communities from Yellowstone Lake, YNP, Wyoming, USA - YL17G09_36 | ecosystem: Environmental > Aquatic > Freshwater > Lake > Sediment | place: USA: Wyoming | collected... | reverse complement strand
CTCCCGATCCAAGAACGCGAAAACGCCTTCGTGGGGCCTTCAGAAGCTTGGTTTGTTTCACCCAAGGAGCTTATCCGGTCTTGGCGTTCTTGGCGCCTTGGCGGTTGATAATTTCGGATTGGGGTTAACTTTCAGGCTATGAAGCATCGGCAGGGTTAGTCGCAGAGGCCGGGGGTCAGGCGTTTCGTCTGGCATTTCCGATCAGCCAGCTCAGGCACTCGAGCCAGAAGACGCGGGCGATCCGGCGTGCCCTGCGCAGAGCAATCAGCGGCCCAGGGCCGCCTTCGTCTTGGCCAGGCCCGACTCCAAGAGGGCGATGTGCTCGTCCTCCTCGGCGGCGAGTTCCCGGTAAATCTCCCGTTCCAGTCCTTCCTCCAGCGCCTCGACCTGTTGCAGGAAGAAGGCGCGCGCCTGGGACATCGAGCAGCATGTCTCGATGACCCCGGAAGAGCGTCAACGGGCGGCCCGGCAGTTCCGGGAGCGGGTCTACGGGAGCGACTGGCCCGACGTCCGGGAATCCCAGCGGTCGTCATGGCACCCGGCTGTGGGTCACCGGCTCGACCAATGACGACCTGGTCGGCGTTCCGCAGGTCTCGGTGCCGACGGGAATTGTCGATGGACAGCTACGAGGTTGGCCGCCTGCGGGTCCGCTCGATCCGGCCAGCTTGCAGCAAAGCATCGACCTCGAGCGTGGTGTACGCCCCCCGCCGGCGGAACAGCTCGTCCCAATCCACGTCGTGGCCGTTGAACGCGGGCCCGTCCACGCACGCGAACTTGGTCTTGCCGGCGACCGAGACGCGGCAGGCGCCGCACATCCCTGTGCCGTCCACCATGATGGGGTTCAGCGCGACATAAGTGGGAATGCTGAGGGGCTTGGTCGCCTCGGAGACCATCCTCATCATGAAGGTGCATCCGATGGCGACGAACATGTCCACCTTCGTGCCGCCCTTGACCATGTTGACGAAGACCTCCTGGACTCCGCCCCATGTACCACGGCTGCCGTCCTTGGTCGCGCACAGGAGCTCGTCGGACACCGCCCGGAGCTTGTCCTCCATGTAGAACAGGAAGTCGTTGGATGCCTCGATCACCGAGATCACGCGGTTGCCCGCCTGCTTCAGGGCGCGGGCGAGGGGATGGATGGAGGCGATGCCGTAGCAGCCGCCGCCGAGCGCCACGGTCCCCACGTTGCTGACCGGGAAGGGGAGGCCCAGGGGGCCGGTGACGTGGGCGATGCGGTCGCCCTTCTTCAACTCGGCCGCTTCTCGGCTCGACCGGCCGACCTCCTCCACCACGACGGTGATAGTCCCGTCCTGTGGGTCCCAGTCGGCGAGGGTGTAGGGCACCCGCTCTGAGGTCTCTTTCACCATGAGGATCGCGAACTGACCGGGCTTGGCGAACTGCGCCACGGTGCGCGCCTCGATCTTGAGGAGGTGGAAGTTCGGGACGACCTCCTGCTTCTCCAGGACCAGGAAGCCCTCCGTCAGCTCGGGCTGCGGCTTCCTGGGCATGGTCGGCAGCCCCACCGCCTCCAGGGCGCCGACCGTGTCCGCGATGAGATGGCCACGGTAGCGCGTCGGGAGATCCTTCAGGTTGTCGCGAGGCGAGCCGGCGACGGGGGCCGGGGGCGGGCCGTCCTTGATCTCGGCCGTGACCTTGTCGATGGAGTCGTACTCGAAGCCCGGGGCCCCCATGGCCCGGGCCAGGTCGCGCACGATCATCCACTCCGGCTGCGCCTCGCCGGGCGGAGTGGTCAGGGCGCTCACGGCCTTGACCTCGCCCGCCGAGGTGCGGAGCGTCCCACCGACCTCGGAGAGGACCGCGGCCGGCAGGAGCACGTCAGCGCGCAGCGAAGCCGCCGACGGCAGGAAGTCCACGACCACGAGGTACTCGATCTTGGCCAGCTCGTCGTCGGTCAGGATGTCGCCGGTGACGATCGCGGCCTTGATCTTCCCATCCAGGATGTCCCTCTCGAGGGCCTCGGGATGGAGGCCGCCGCCCGGACGGATGCAGCCGATGCGGCCCTTCACTACGTCCCGCGCGAATTTCTCGTAGAGGTGCCGGGCTTCGCGAGTCCCGGACTCGTTGGCGATCACGGCGAAGGACTCGCCGGCGTACTTCTTGAGCCCCTGCGCCGCGGCGGCCACGGTCTTGTCGCGGTCGACGCTGATTTGCTCGCCGCCCTCCTTGACCTTGGGGTGGCGGAGACGGGCGGGTGCGTTCACCATCTGCACGTAGGCGAACCTGCCCAGGGCACAGAGCCTGGCGTCGCGGTTATTGCCGGTCATGCGCGTAGCGATGACGCGCTTGTCCTTGACCAGGACGCGCAAGGAGCAGCCTTCGGGGCACAGCTCGCAGGCCGAGGGGACGTCCTCGTCCGGCAGGTCGTGCCAGCGGCCGTAGCGGTCGGAGAGGCTGCCCGTCGGGCAGATCTCGATGCAGGCGCCGCAGAAGACGCAGCCGGAATCGACGTGGCTCCGGTGGAACGAGGTCCCGACCCGCGCCCAGCGGCCGCGGTTGATGATGCTGATGGCGGGCTGACCGTGGATCTTTTCGCAGATGCGCCAGCAGCGGCCGCAGAGGATGCAGAGGTTGTAGTCGCGGTCCATGAACGGGTCGTCCCTCTCCACGTTGTGCTTCGAGTAGAGGGTCGGCACGCCGAGTTCCGGCGTCGGCGTGATCCTGAAGGTCAGATCGCGCAGCTCGCAGGCGCAGCGGTTGGAGCAGAAGCCGCAGCGCGTAGTCCGGCCCGCCTTGGCGGAATGGGGCCGGTACTTCTCGCAGGCCTCGCGGTGTGGACAGACGAGGCAGGCGCTCGGATGGCCGGAGAGCATGAGCTCGAGGATCTGGCCGCGCAGCGCCACGACCGCTTCCGTCTTCGTCCGGACGACCATCCCGTTCTCGGCGGGGGTCGTGCAGGAGGTGGGATAGCCGCGGATGCCGTCGATCTGCACGATGCACATGCGGCAGGCGCCGTAGGGAGGCAGGTCCTCGTGCGCGCAGATCGTCGGGATCTCGATCCCGACCTGCCGGGCCGCCTCGAGGACGCTCTTCCCTTCCTCGACCGAGACGTCCACGCCGTCGATCTTCAGCGAAATCATCTACGACCTCCCACCGCTTGCTCTCCGTCTCCGACCGACGCGCGATTCGGCGTCACCCCTTCACTCCCCGCGCGCCGAAAAACGCCTCCCTCACGTCGGCCCATTGCGACGCGGGGACGGGCATCTCGATCTCCGCGGCCGGACGGCCGACGAGCGTCTCGAGGCGTCGGACCTCCTCGCGGATCCAGCAGGCGGCCTCCGGGCCGCTGAGCAGCCCGGCACCGGCCGAGCCGATCGGTTTCACCAGCGCCAGCCAGCCCCGTTGATACGGCGAGAAGCCGACCAGCCTGGGGACCATCCCGATCTCCGGATTGACCCTGACGACCTCGCCCTCGATCGGCAGCGCCAGCTCGAGCTCCCGGCCCCCTGCCCTCAGGCCGATGCCGCCCTGGTGCGCCTGCACCGCCTCGATTCCGCCCAGGAGCGTGGTGAGGAAGTGATCCGCTCCCACCAGCGCCAGGCCGTCGAGGGGGCGGACCCAGGTGTGGTTTCGACCGTACGACCGGTCGGTGCGGAACTCGAACGGGCCCACGTTGATCGGACCGGCGGCCTCCGCCGGGCGCGCACGCAGCGCCGCGTGGGTCCCGCCGGCGAACTCCACGATCTGGTCGTACGGGCAGTGACGGCATTCGATGTTCCTCGGGCAGGTCTTGTACGACACCAACCCCATCAGCATGTAGCGACACGTTCGCTCCGTCCCCACTGCCCTGCGCAGCTTCGCCGCGGCCTTCGCCTCCATCTGGACGGCTCCGGTGGGACAGAGGAAGCTGCAGAGGCCGCAGCCGATGCATCGGTCACCGTACCCCTCGAACGACGTCTCCACCTTCCGGAAGACGCCTCTGCCGGAGAAGCCGAGCGCCTCCGCTCCCACGACCTCGCGGCAGCCGCGCACGCAGAGACCGCACAGGATGCAGTCCGTCCTGTCGCGGGACCCGAACCGCGTCTCGCGGACTCCCCACCGTCGCGCGAACTCCCGGATCGGTTCCGCCTGCCCGCTCCTCGCAAGCAGGAACTCGAGGATGATCTGCCGGCCCCGCAGCACCTGTTCGCCGTCGGTCCTGACCTCGAGCCCTTCCGTCGCCGGGTAGCTGCAAGCCGCCTGGAGCCGCGTTCGGCCCTCCTGCGTGATCTCGACCGTGCACACCCGGCAGGCGCCGTACGGGCGCATCCCTTCCTGGGCGCACAGGTGCGGGATCTCGATTCCCAGCCGGGCCGCTGCGTCGAGCACGGTCGTGCCCTCGGGGACGGATGCCTTCCTGCCGTCGATCGTGACTGAAACCATGGCTACGCTCTCCGCACCGCGCCCGGCTTGCACACCTCGTAGCAGGCGCTGCACTTGATGCACTTGCCCTCGTCGATGGAATGGGTCTTCTTCAGCTCGCCGGCCACCGCGCCCGCCGGGCACACCTTGAGGCAGAGTCCGCAGCCATTGCACAGACTGGGGTCGATGCCGAACCCGATCAGCTGCTTGCAGACGCCCGCCGGGCACTTCCGATCACGGATGTGGCTTTCGTACTCCTCAGGGAAGTACCGGAGTGTGCTCAGGACGGGATTGGGGGCGGTCTGACCCAGCCCGCAGAGGGAGAAGTCCTTCACGGCCTGGGCCGTCTGCTCCAGCAGGTGCAGCTCCAGCTCCGTGCCCCGCCCCTCGCAGATGTCGTTGAGGATGGCCAGCATGTGACCGATCCCCTCGCGACACGGTGTGCACTTGCCGCACGATTCCTCCTTGAGGAACTCGAGGAAGTAGCGGGCCACGTCCACCATGCAGGTGTCTTCGTCCATGACGATCATGCCGCCGGAGCCCATGATGGTGCCGGCGGACGTGAGCTCGTCGTAGTCCACGCGGAGGTCGAGCAGGTTCTCCGGCAGGCAGCCGCCCGACGGGCCGCCGGTCTGGATCGCCTTGAAGCGCTTCCCTCGAGGAACGCCGCCGCCGATGTCGAAGATGATCTCGCGCAGCGTGAGCCCCATGGGAACCTCGATGAGTCCGGTGTTCGCCACCTTGCCCACGAGCGAGAACACCTTCGTGCCCTTGCACGTGGCGCTGCCCTTTTGCGAAAACCAGTCGGGACCGTGCTCGAGGATCTGCGGGATATTGGCCCACGTTTCCACGTTGTTGATGACTGTCGGCCGTCCCCACAGCCCCTGCTGCGCAGGGAACGGGGGCCGTTGCCGGGGCTCTCCGGGCAGGCCTTCGACCGACTCGATGAGCGCCGTCTCCTCGCCGCACACGAACGCGCCGCCGCCGCGCACGAGCCGGATCCCGAAGTCGAAGCCGCTCCCGAAGATGTCGCGCCCCAGCAGACCGGCGGCTAGTGCGTCGGCCACGGCCCTCTCGAACCTGCGTATCGCCTCTGGATACTCGTCCCTCACGTAGATGCACCCCTGGTTTGCCCCAACGGCATACGCGCCGATCATCATCCCCTCCAGGACGGCGTGCGGGTCGCCCTCGAGGATGGACCGGTCCATGTACGCTCCCGGATCTCCCTCGTCCGCGTTGCAGACCACGAACTTCTCCTCGTGCGCTTCCGCCGCCGCCGCCTCCCACTTAGGGCCCGTCGGGAATCCCGCGCCGCCGCGGCCCCGAAGGCCCGAACGCTTGACGGCCGAGATCACGTCGCCAGGACGCAACGAGGTGAGCGTGCGCTGCAGCGCGTAGTACCCCCCGGCGGCCACGTACTCGGGCAGGCTCTCGGGATCGATGAAGCCGCAGTTCCTGAGCGCGATCTTCACCTGCTTTCCGTAGAAGCCCACGTCCGGGTACGAAGGCACCCCTTCGATCGGCGCGCATCCGTCCAGCGTGCAGAGCGCGCCGTCTGTCGGAAGGTCGCCGCCCCGGATCTTCTCCAGGATATCCCGGACGTCCAGCGGCTTCACGTCCTTGAGCAGCACCGCTCCCTTGCCTGGAAGCTCCACGGCGACGACAGGCTCCACCTGGCAGAAACCGATGCAGGCCGTGCGGGCCACGACGACGTCGAGCCCGCGCGCCTCCACCTCGCGGCGGAACCCCTCGAAGACGTCGCCGGATCCGGTGGCGAGTCCGCAAGTGGCCATTCCGACCGAGATCTTGGGGACGGGAGGATGCAGAGATCTCAGGCCCTGGCCCTTCAGCGTGTCGAGATCTGCGACCGTTCGGACGCGGCCAAGCGTGCCCTGGGTCGTCCCTCCTCCGGTCGTTGCCCTCATCTGTACCTCCTCAAGACCCTGGCCGCCTTTTGCTGGTCCAGACGCCCGTGGACCTGCTCTCCGACGCGGAGCACGGGCGCGAGGCTGCAGCACCCGAGGCAACGGACCGTCTCCAGGCTGAACGACCGATCGGGGGTCGTCCCACCCGCGGCAATTCCCAGTTCCCTCTCCAGCTTCTCCAGCACCTGCCGTCCCCCCCGGATGTGGCATGCGGTCCCCATGCAGACCGCTAACCTGTGCCTGCCGGTGGGGACCAGACTGAACGACCTGTAGAAGGTGCTCAGCGCTCGAACCCTGGCAGGCGACACTCCTTCGAGCCGCTCTGTCAGGCGTGCTAGGGCGTGCATTGGCAGGTAGCCCGCCTCGGCCTGGATCTCCTGAAGGACGGCGATCAACGAAGACTCGTCGAAGTCGTGTCTCTGCAGGATTTCGTCGACCCGTTCAGTCGAGATGTCCATGACGACCGCCTCCCATCCGTCAACCAAAGTCGCAGCGGAGGCACCGGCGCGCCTCCTTGACCGCGGTCTCCGCCGAGAGACTGCCCACCGCCTCCGCGAATCCAGACTTGCGGGCGGCCAGCGGCACGAGCGGCTCGGCGGGGCGATCGGATCTCTCCGACTCCTCCTGCACTAGCTGCAGCTCGACGCGGTGCCGCGGCCTGGGCAGCTTGAAGCGGCAGTCCGGCTTCGCCCCGCGGAGGAAGCGATCGATGCTCGCCGCGCTCTTCTGTCCCGCCGCGATCGCTTCGATCACTGTCGCCCCGCCGGTGACCACGTCGCCGGCGGCGAAGACCCCCCTCCTCGGCGTCTCCAGCGTGATCGGATCGGTGAGGATGTTGCCGAGGACGCCTCGCCCGATCACGGTCGCCTCGCCGAGGCAGTCCGTGTCCGGGAGGTGACCCAGGGCCGAGACCACCGCGTCACACCGGAGCATGAACTCCGAGTCCTCGATCCGCGCGGGGCGCCGCCGACCGGTCTCGTCTTCCGGACCGGGGCGCGTCCTGAGGCAGCGGAGTCCCGTGACCCGTCCGCCCTTCCGGACCACTTCGACTGGCGTGCAGGCGTACTCGAAGCAAACGCCCTCGTCCGTCGCCGCGCGGATCTCGTCCGGGGAGAGGGAGAGGTCGTCGCACGTCCGCGGGCAGAGGATGATCGATCGAGCCGAGCCGAGGCGCACCGCCGTCCGCGCCACGTCGACCGCGAGGTGGTCCCAACCAACCACGGCCACCGTCGTCCCCGGGGCCCGTGCCCTTCCGGTCTTGGCCTCCATCAGGAAACTGATAGCGTCGATGCCACCGGCGTCGGTCGCCTCCTTCCCCAGCGGGACGGGAAGAGGTCTCGGGGCTCCGAGGGCGAGCAGCACGGCACGAAAGTCGTCCGCGAGCAGGCCCTCGAGCGTAAAGTCCCTGCCCAGCGCCACGCCCGTCCGCAGGTCCACCATCGCGGCGACGCGAGCCGTCTCCCGGTCCACGACCCGCCTGTCCACGCGGAAGTCCGGAACGGCGTGCCTCAGCATGCCCCCCGCCGTGCTGCGGGCCTCGAAGACCGTGACCGGATAGCCGAGCTTCGCCAGGTCGTGGGCGGCCGTGAGACCGCAGGGGCCCGCGCCGACCACCGCGATCCGCTCCGGCCGGGTCACCTGCACCTTGACGGGCGGGGGCGTGCCGCCCTGCATCACGTGGTCGGTCACGAACCGCTTGAGCGCCCGGATGGCCAGCGGCGAGTCCGTCTCGCCGCGCACGCAGTTCGACTCGCAAGGGCGGGGGCAGATCCGGCCGCACACGGCGGGGAACGGGTTGTCTTCATGGATCACCACCAGCGCCTCGTCGAAGCGCCCCCACCCGATCAGCGCGATGTAGCTCGCCACGTCCATGCCGATCGGGCAGGTACGCTGGCAGGGAGGCGAGGAGATCCGCTTGCAGACCTGGGCGGGGCAGTAGCCGCCGGCGTGCTCCTCGTACTCGTTGCGGAAGTAGCGGATCGTGGTGAGCACGGGGTTCGCCGCGGTCTGCCCGAGGCCGCAGAGCGAGCCATTCTTGACGGCGTCGCCGATCTTGCCGAGCTTCTCGATGTGCTTTGGTGTGCCCCGGCCCTCCGCCATGTCAGTAAGGATCCGGAGCAGGTGCTGGGTTCCCATCCGGCAAGGGGTGCACTTGCCGCAGGACTCGCTCTCCGTGAAGGTCAGAAAGTAGCGGGCCACGTCCACCATGCAGGAGTCCTCGTCCATCACGACCATGCCGCCGGAGCCCATGATGGATCCGACCTCCGCGAGGTGCTCGTAGTCCACGGGCAGGTCCAGGTGCTGGGCCGGGATGCACCCGCCGGAGGGCCCCCCGGTCTGGACGGCCTTGAACCTGACGCCACCCAGGATGCCGCCGCCGACGCCGTAGATCACCTCCCGGAGCGTGATCCCCATCGGCACCTCGATGAGGCCGGTGCGGTTCACCTTGCCGGTGAGCGCGAACGTCTTGGTCCCCTTGCTCTTCTCGGTCCCGAACTGTGCGAACCACTTCGCGCCCTTCTCCATGATGACGGAGACCAGCGCCAAGGTCTCGACGTTGTTGATGTTGGTCGGCTTGCCGAAGAGGCCGGAGACGGCAGGGAAAGGCGGGCGCGACCGCGGCATCCCCCGCTTCCCCTCCATGCTGGTCATGAGCGCGGTCTCCTCGCCGCAGACAAAGGCGCCCGCGCCCTTCTTGATCGTCACGTCGAAGTCGAAGCCGGAACCCAGGACGTTCCGGCCCAGGAGCCCCTTCTGGCGCATCTGGGAGACGGCCAGGAGCAGCCGCTCGATGGCGAGCGGGTACTCGGCGCGGCAGTAGACGTATCCCTGGTTCGCGCCGATGGCGTATCCCGCGATGAGGAGTCCTTCGAGCACTGCGTGAGGGTCGCCCTCGATGAGCGAGCGGTTCATGAACGCGCCGGGGTCGCCCTCGTCCGCGTTGCAGATCACGTACTTCTGCGTCCCGGGCGACTGGCGCGCGAGGCTCCACTTCTGGCCGGTGGGGAACCCGGCCCCTCCGCGGCCGCGCAGCCCCGAGGCCTTGATCTCCTCGATCACCTGCTCCGGCCTCAGCGTGAACGCGCGCGCGAGCCCCGCGTATCCCCCGCGGGCGATGTAGTGGTTGACGCTGGCGCCGTCGATGGCGCCGCAGTTGCGGAGCACGATCCTCACCTGCGGCTTGATCATCGGCAGGTCGCAGAACCGGGACACCCCGTCCAGCGGCCCGCCGTCCATCACGGCCAGCGCCTTGCCGAGCACCGGCCGGCCGTCGCGGAGGTGCCGCTCCACCAGCTCCGGCACCATCGGCGGGGTGACGCCGTGGTACAGCACGGCCGGTCCTTGCTTGCCCCTGACCTCCACCAGGACCTCGGCGTAGCAGAGGCCCAGGCAGCCGACCTCCACGACGTTCGCGTCCAAGGAGTTGTTGCGGAGCTGCTCGCGGAACGCCGCGATGACATCGAGTGAGCCCGCGGCCCGGCCGCACGTGGCCGACCCCACCAGGACTCGCGGCCGGTCCGGGCGGACGAAATCGTCCCAGTCTGCCTGTGCTTGTCTTCTTAGTTCATCCAGAGTCATGGCTGGCCCTCGATCAGCTTCTCCGTCTTCCTGGGGCTCATCCGGCCGAAGACCTTCTTGTCCAGCACGACCACGGGTGCCAGGGCGCACGAGCCGAAGCAGGCCACGCTCTCGAGACTGTGCTCGCGATCCTCGGTGGTCTCGCCCGGTTCGATCCCCAGCTTCTTGACGACCGCTTGCAGAATGATGCCGCTTCCCCTCACGTGACACGCCGTGCCCCGGCAGACCTTCATGTGGTGCTTGCCGGGAGGATGGAAGCGGAACTGGGCGTAGAAGGTGGCCACCCCGTACACGTCGTTGGGAGAGAGACCGAGGTACTCGGCGACCCGGCACACGGCCTCCTCGGGCAAGAAACCCAACCGGTCCTGCACGTCCTGCAGGACGGGGATCAGGTTCTCGCGGCGCCGGTCGTAGGGCGAGAGGATGTCCTCAACCGTCGGCTCATTCGCGGCAACCGCCATGGTGCATACCCTCCTAGCCAACCAGATGATCCACACCCGTCATGAAGACGGAGATACAGAGCTATCCTGGGCCTGTCTCGGGCTTGGCTTCCTCTTCCTTCGCCGGTCTCGGAGCGACGTATCCCGGCGGGTCGGCGCCCATCAGGCTACGATGGATGGCGAGCGCCGCCTTCTTGGCCTGGCCCATGGCGCTGATCACCGTGGCGGCGCCCAAGACGATGTCGCCACCGGCGTAGACGCCGGGCTTGGAGGTCGCCATGGTCTCCGGATCTGTTACGATAGTCCCCCACTTCGACACCTTGATGTCGGGGCAGGTCTGGGGCACGAGCGGGTTCGGCCTGTTCCCGATGGCGATGATGACGGCATCCGCCGGGAAAATGAACTCGCTGCCCTTGATCGGCACGGGGCGGCGGCGTCCGGACTCGTCCGGCTCGCCCAGCTCCATCCGGATGCATTCCAGCGCGCAGACCCTCCCCTTATCGTCGCTGATGACGCGGACGGGGTTCGTGAGGAAGTGCAAGACCACCCCTTCCTCTTCCGCGTGGTGGATCTCCTCGATCCGCGCCGGCATCTCCGTCCGGCTGCGGCGATAGGCGATGGTGGATTCCGCGCCCAGCCGCAGCGCGTTCCGGGCCGAGTCCATGGCCACGTTTCCGCCTCCGACGGTGACCACGTTCTTCGCCCGGAGGGCAGGGGTGGCGTGCCGGGGGAAGTCGTACGCCTTCATGAGGTTGACGCGGGTCAGATACTCGTTGGCCGAGAAGACGCCGATCGCATTCTCGCCGGGGATGCCCTGGAACATCGGGAGGCCCGCGCCGGTGCCGATGAACACGGCGTCGAAGCCGTTCTTGAGCAGGTCGTCCACGGTCTCCGTCTTGCCGATGACGTGGTCGCACAGGATCTTGACGCCGATCTTCTTCAGGTTGTTGACCTCGTGCAGGACAATCTCCTTGGGCAGCCGAAACTCGGGGATGCCGTACATGAGCACGCCGCCCGGGAGGTGGAGGGCCTCGAAGATCACGACCTCATGGCCCCAGTGGGCTAGGTCGCCGGCGACCGTGATCCCGGCCGGCCCGGCGCCTATGACGGCGATCCGCTTCCCCGTGCGCGGCCAGACCTTCGGTTCGACCTCTCCCCCGTGGATCCGGCCGGAGTCCGCCACGAACCGCTCGAGCCGGCCGAGCGCGACCGGTTCGAGCTTCTTGCCCACGACGCACTTGATCTCGCACTGCGTCTCCTGCGGGCAGACCCGGCCGCACACGGCGGGCAGCGCTTGCTCCTCCTTCATCTTGGTCAGGGACTCGACGAACTTGCCCTCGGCGATGAGACGTACGAATCCGGGGATGTCGATATTGACCGGGCAGCCCTCGACGCAGAGAGGCCTTTTGCACTGCAGGCACCGATCCGCCTCCGCAACTGCCTGCTCCTCTGTGTAGCCGAGCGGCACCTCGTTGAAGTTATGGATCCGCTTCGCCGGGGCCTGCTCCCGCATCGGGGTCTTTGTCTTGGCGATTGTCTTGATGCTCTTCTTCGGGGCGGGTTCCATCGTTCCTTGCCCTTCCTGCCGGCGCACACGCGTGCCCAGCCCCCTGGTACAAGCGCAGGGATTCGCGCTCGAAGCGCTTCCCGCGCAGGGCCTACTCGTCGAAATCCACCTGGTGACCGTCGAATTCCGGCCCGTCGATGCAGGCGAACCTCGTCTTGTCGCCCACCGTGACGCGGCAGGAGCCGCACCTGCCGATCCCGTCCACCATGATGGAGTTCAGGCTGACCATGGTGCGGACCCCGAACGGCCGAGTCACATCGCAGCAGGCCTTCATCATGGGCAGCGGGCCGATGGCCACGACCTCCTGGGTGTCGCCGTGCTTTTCGAGGAGAATCTGGAGAACCTGGCTCACGAAGCCCTTGTGGCCGTAGGACCCATCGTCGGTGGCGACGTGCAGCTCGTCGCTGTACGCCCGGAATCTCTCTTCCCAGAAGACCAGGCTCTTGGTCCGGAACCCGATGATGGAGAGCGTGGTGCTGCCCCGTTCCTTGTAGGCGCGCAGTTGCGGGTACACCGGGGCGACGCCGAGCCCGCCCCCCACCAGGATGACCTTGGATCGCTTTTCGATATGGCTGGCCTCGCCCAGCGGCCCGATGAGGTCGAGAATCGAATCCCCCTGGTTGAGCTGCATCATCTCCCGGGTGGACTTCCCCACCGCCTGGATGACCGCGGTCACCGTGCCGCGCTGGCGATCGAAATCCGCCACGGTGAGCGGGATGCGTTCGCCCTCTTCGTTCATCCGGACTATCAGGAAGTGGCCGGGCTACGCCGCCCGCGCCACATCGGGCGCCTCGACCTCCCACATGTACGTGACGGGGGAGTAGACTTCCTTCTTGACGATTCGATACCCTACGCTCATCGCACTTCCCGCCTATGGCCTGCGTAGCATATTGCGTGTGGCTGGGTGCAGAATACGCCACCAGCCATATCCATGCAACTATTTGTCCGACAGGGCCACGGCCTGCTCGGCTGCCTTCTTGCTCTCCGTCAGGATCGCCTCGGCCAGATCCGGGTTGTGAAGGCCCCTGGTCTTGACGACGAAGTCGAATCCTCCTCCGGTTGACCGAACGATCAGAGTTCCCCCTGCTCCTCCAATCGCTCGTACTCCCGAGGATGCTCGTGCCGGAGCGTGTCCTCGGACACCTTCCCCGTCAGCCAGGTCCAGTTCATGGGATAGACGTCTGGGTTGAAGATCACCATATAGAAGTGCCAGACGATGATAGCCAGGGTGGCCAGCCAGGCCTCGTAGTAGTGCACAAGCGTGGCCGCGTCCAGCATCCATTTGGGCAGGAACCTGAGTGCGAAGTTCTCGAACCAGAGCACAGCCCCCGTGGCCACCATGACCACGGAGCCCCAAATCAGCGCCCAGTACTCGGCCTTTTCAATGTAACTGAAGCGGTCGAAGCGCGGCGGCTCGGCCCGCAGGCCCAGGAGGTATCCCAGGTTCTGGAGCGTTTCCACGACATCTTGGAAGCGTGGCAGCATCTGGAGCAGGAGCGATCGGCCACGGCGCGTCGGCAGATACGCGAGGTGCCAGAGGCAAGCCAGGATCATGACGACGGCCGCGCAGCGATGGACCCAGCTTCGGATGGCATGGCCCTTCTCCAGGGCCACGAACCAAGCGAAGAGCCAGGTGTCGGGGAACTTCAGGGCGAACCCGGTGTACACCAGCACGAGGAAACTGACGGCGAGCATCCCGTGCTGCCAGCGCTCCGCGATGCTCATGCGCAGGATCCACCTCTGCGGGCCGCGCGCATCGCTATTGAACTCGCCAGCGTCCTGCGTCGCAGCACCGCCGCCCCATCGACGATACTCCCGTCGGAGCTTCCTGATGAAGTCGAGACCGTTGTGCAAGGCCATCCCGGAGATTGTGGCCGCGATCAGGAGGACATAGAAGTTTCGAATGTAATACAGGAACGGTTCTTCCCGTGCCGTCAGCGCCACGTGAACCTTGCCTTTGGCGAAGTTTCCGCCCGCCCCCGGATGGCACTTTCCGCATGTCGCCGGGAGATTCTCCTTGGAGATGCTCGACTTTGGATCGCTCGAGGGGCGGATATCGTGAAACCCGTGGCAGCTCGCGCAGTTCGCGGCGACGGTGGAGCCTCCCCTGACGGCTAGTCCGTGAAAGCTGTCAGCGTAGGTTTCCAGCCGGCCGCCCGGGATGTCGTACTTCTCGCTGATTCCCTCGGCCTCGTGGCAGCTCGCACATGTCTTGGACACCGATGCCACGCTCACCCGGGAGGCCGGATCGCGTGCCGCACGGATGGAATGCTCGCCGTGGCAGTCCGTGCAGACGGGGGACTTGGTCACCCCCTGGGCCATGGCGGTTCCGTGGATGCTCTCGCGGTAGGCCCGGCTCTCCTCGACGTGGCACTTGGCGCAGGTCTTGGGGATGTTCTCCCGGTAGATGGAAGATTTCGGGTCATTGGCCCGGCGGAGGTCATGGCTCGCATGCCAGTCGCTGCAGGTGGCCGCCTTCTTCCCCGCCGCGACCGCCCGGCGTGCACGCTCTTCTGGTAGAGCTGGTACGCCCGCGGGATCGGGATCTGCCGACGCTCGACCAGAGCGCGGTCGGCATGGCAGCGACCACAGGTCTCTGCCATGCGGTTCCGGTTGGTAGGGGAATCCGGGTCCGCCTGCGCCCGTACTTGATGAGCCTCCCCATGGCAGTCGAAGCACAGGGCAGCTTCTTTGACCCCGTTGGCGAGGGCGCGGCCGTGGACACTGCCCAGATAGACCTTGACGGTCTGTTCGTGGCAGCCTTGAGATAAGGCCGCCCCGAGCTTCTTTGCGGGCGCAATCTCATGCGTCCCGTGACAGCTCTTGCAATCGAGTCCAGGTCCCTCCTTACGCCCATGTATACTCTGGCCGAAGGTGCTGGCGGTTCTCGCGTGGCACTTCTGGCAGGCGAGCGGAGCCAGCTTCTCGGGGTGAGGAACTTCGGTGATCCCGATATGGCACGCCGTGCACTCGAGACGCCCGTGGACCGACGCCTTGAGAACAGGCTCATCTGTGAAGAGGGAGACGGACTTGCCCTCGACCTGCTTTGTCAGGCCTTTGTCAGCGTGGCAGCCGAGGCATTCCCCGTTGCTGGCTCCTTTCGCCTGGCCTGCCGGTGTCGTCTTGGCTGCAGCCTGAGGCGGCGCCGTCACGCCTGGTGAGGTCGCGGCCAGGCTCAGCACCAATTCCAGTAAGATCAGGGCCATTAGGTTTCGTATCATAGGACACCGATCTGGTCTGAAAAAATAGAAACCCACTGGAGGAAAAGCAATTTATGTGCCGTGAGAGGTGAACAAAACGAGACTGACTCCCTCTGAATAGACCAGTTATCCGACTGATGAATTTCACAACGGTTACTGCATTGCCAGTGACGCCCTTCCACATGAGGTCACTTTGGCTTTTGAGGAGTTCTTGCACGGATGAGTCATCCCGTTGCAGAGCTGTGCCTTTTCCCACGTATCCAAGTTGCGGTACCCGAATGAGGCAGAGAGGCCAGTTGCCTGAGGAGCCTCATGACGAGCGAGGAGAATGAGGACCGCTAGAAAAGATCGAAGCCCACCCCGCTCATAGCGGGGCGGGCTTCGGCAGTCAGATGCGTTGCTGCTAGAGACAGGGGTCAGCTCTTCTGGTGGCACTTGGTGCAGGCAGCCTGCTCCTTCACGCTGAATGCCGTCTTGCCGTCATGGCATGCCCCACAAGCCTGGCCGTTATTCATATCCGCCATCTTGGGGGCGCTTCGCTGCCCCTTGGCCATCTTGAACAGCTTGGTGTGGCAGTCGGTGCACTTCGGATTCTTGGCAGCGTGCTTCTCGTGGCTAAAGACGACCTTGCCCTGGCCGCCGCCCGCGAACTCGAAATCCGCGGCACCCTTGGCCTGGGCCCAGGCCTTCTGGACCACGATCGCCCCGAAGAAGGCGATCAGTCCGACCACAACCGCGAGGGCCAGGGTTGACCTCCACGTCAGCCTCACGCAACTCACCTCCTTTCATTTCTAGGCATTCTCATCCACCGGCCGACTTTCGCCTCGAATCTTTGACGGCCGGCCTTGTCCGCCTATTCACGCCGGAGCCGAATCAACTGAAAATGTCAAACCGACAACTGACGACCGGCCATCGTCACGGACTGACCCACCACGTTGTCGGTTTTTCATTGTCCGTTTCAAATTTTCCATTGCGCCAGGCCGTCAGCCCTGGCGCCGGTCGATCTCCTTGATCTTCAACACCAAACCTGCGATCACCACCAGGATGATGCCGACGGAGACCCAGAGACCCCGATGTCGGAACCGGAGGTCTTCCAGGGCCTGGGCGCCCTTGGCGTGCATCTTGGTGGCGATCTGGACCCCCTCGTCCGTCAGCTTCTTGATGGGGGCGGGGTCGAACCGATGAACCGCCGCCCGCGTCTTCAGTAAAGCGTCGCTGGCGCCGCGCAGCTCGAACTTGGCCTGGCTGACCTCCATCCCGGCGTGCTCGGCCCGATCCAGGATGGCGCTGGCCCGATGGATTGCCCCGTGCAGAGCGTCCAGCGACGACCGGATCTCCGCCGCCTTCTGGTAGCCTGCAGATTTTGGGTCATGGCAGTTCACGCACACTGCCTTCTGGCCAGTCCCCACCATGGTATCGGTGGCCTTCATCACGTCGTGGTTGCTGTGGCAGGTCACGCACGGAGCCAGACCCATGGCGGCGAAGGCCTTCTTGTGCGGGCTCTGATCGAAGAACTCCGCCGTCAGGCCATGGCACGTCCCACACACGTTGGCCATCGAATCCAGGCCCGGCGGCGTGGCCCCGTGATTGCCGTGGCAGACGTTGCAGGTTGGCGCCGACAGATCCCCCTTCTTCGTCAACGCTTCGTAGTGGACACTCTTCTTGTACTTTCCCACCACGTCGGTGGCGATCTTGTAGCCCCGCATGTACGCGGCATCGCCGTGGCACCGACCGCAGGTGTCCACTACCTTCACCGGATAGGTCCAGGCCTGTTGATCCTTGATCGCCCGGATGTTGTGGACATCGTGGCAGCTGATGCAGGTTGCCACCTTCTGGTCGCCCTCGCGCAGCTTCTTGCCATGGACGCTGGTGTAATACTCCTGCACCTGGTCCACCCGGATGGTTGGGTTGAACTTCTTCATGTACGCGGGGTTGCTATGGCACTTGCCGCAGAGCAGCGGGATCGCCTGGTGCTTTGGTTTGCCGATGAACCCCTTGGCCCGGCTCATCGCGCCCTGGGGATCGAAATTAGTCGGGTTTCCCCCGTGGCAGTCCTGGCACAGGATCCCCTTGGCGAGGTGGATGTCCTGGGGGAACTTCTCCGCCGGCGGCGTGACTCGGGGATCGCCAAGCCCCCGATGGCACTCGACGCAGGAATTTCCTTCCGGAAGCTTCTGCGCCGACGCCTCGCCCGACGCGAAGAGGACCCACACAGCGATGAGCGCCGAGGGTAACAGCCACGCCATTCGCATCCTATCTTCCCCCCGGCGCCACGTATCCCAGCACGCTCAGCACCACGATGTAGGTCACGATGCCCACACCGATCCAGAAGAACAACGGGCTCTTTTCGCCTCGGGCCGTCTTCCGATCCAGGAAGGGAACCAGGAGAAGGAACAGGCCCCCCAGGCCGAAGCCCAGGACACCGACTATCTCGCCATCGATCGGACCGATCTTGGCGGGAAGGTATTTCAGCGTCTGGAACATGTACATGAAGTACCACTCGGGCCGGATCCCTGCCGGCGCGGGCGCAAAGGGGTCCGCCTTCACCCCGAGCTCCCACGGAAAATACGCGGCCAGCGCTCCCAGGACCGCCAGGGCCGAGAGCCACCCCACCAGATCCCGGAGGAGGAAGTTGGGCACGAAGGGCATGGTGGGAATTGGGTGCCCGCTCCGCTCGATCTCCGGTGGCACGCTCATCCCCTGCTTCTGGACCAGGAAGAGGTGCAGGCCCAGGATGGCGGTCGTGAAGAGCGGCAGGATCGCCACGTGAATTCCGTAGAAGCGGGACAGCGTGGCCCCTGTCACATCATCGCCCCCTCGCAAGAGGCGAGTCATGAAATGTCCTACCAGCGGCACTTGGCCGGCCACATCCGTTCCGACCTTGGTGGCGAAGTAGGCCAGCGTGTTCCAGGGGAGCAGGTACCCGCTGAATCCGAAGGTGAGCGCGAGGCCGAAGAGCAGCATCCCGGTGACCCAGGTCAGCTCCCGGGGCTTCCGGTAGGCCCGGAGGAAGTACACGCTGAAGAGGTGGATCATCAGCGTGGCAATCAGCAGATTGGCCGACCAGCTATGGATCGAGCGGATCAGCCAGCCGAACTGCACCTCAGTCATGATGAACTGGACGCTCTCGAATGCCCCTTCGGCGCTCGGCCGGTAGTACAAGAGGAGCAAGATTCCGGTGCACACTTGGATGACGAACAGGAACAGCGTCATGCCGCCGAAGTAATACCAGAACGTGTGCCGGTGGACCGGAACCACCTTGTGCCGGATCAGCTCCCGCAGCCCGGACAGGTCGACGCGCTCGTCCACCCAGGCAGTCACCTGCCCGAACACGTTCCTCAAAAGGGAGGCTGGCGCTTGCCTCATGCTCAGGCCCCCCTGCTCACCACGATCTGGTCACCTTTCACGTTGACCTTGTAGGGCTCCAGCGGACGCGGCGGCGGACCACTCACGTTCTTCCCGTTAAGATCATAGATGCCGTTGTGGCACGCGCACCAGATGTCTTGCTTCTCTTCCCGGTGCTGGACGGTGCAGTTCAGGTGGGTGCAGACCGCGGAAAACGCCCGGAGTTCCCCGGCGGGGGTCTTGACCAGAATGCCGGGCTGGCCTCCGAACTTGAAGATTTTCCCCGAGTTCGCCTTGATCTCGGCCGGCTTCCACGGGACCGTGACGCTGGCGATGGTCGGCTCACCACTCGTGGGCGGGATCAGATAGCGGATGACCGGGTAGAGCATCCAGACCGCCATGGCCCCGAACCCGGTCCCCAGCAGGAAGTTGACGAATCCTCGTCGCGAGCTCGCCAGTCTCTCCATGCTCCCCCGCCCTGCCCGGCGCGCGTTCCTTCGTCTCAGGCCGCGGCGACGGCAGCGAGCGCTTCCCGCGCCGCCGCCACCGTGGCGTCCAGATCCTCGGTGGAGTGAGCCGCAGAGACGAACGCGGCCTCGAACTGGGATGGCGCCAGGCTGACCCCGCGTGCGAGCATGGCGCTGAAGAAGGCGCCGTAGCGCTTCGTGTCGGCCGTCTTGGCCGTGGCGTAATCCGTGACGGGCACGCCCGTGAAGAAGCTAGTCAGCATGGATCCTACTCGATTGGTCTGCACGGGGATCCGCGCCGCGGATGCCGCCTGCGCCAAGCCTTCGGCCAGCCGCGCACCCTTGGCCTCGAGATCGGCATAGAATCCCGGCGCCTGGAGGAGGGTCAGGGTCTCGACGCCGGCCGCCATGGCCAGCGGATTTCCCGACAGGGTGCCCGCCTGATAGATGCCCCCCAGGGGCGCCACCTGCTCCAGGATGTCGGCGCGCCCGCCGTACACACCGACGGGGAGGCCGCCGCCCACGATCTTTCCCAGGCAGATCAGATCCGGGTGCACACCATAGAGCTGCTGCGCCCCGCCCCAGGCGATCCGGAAGCCGGTAATGACCTCATCGAAGATCAGGAGCGCACCGTGCTGCCGGGTGATCTCACGCAGCCCCTCCAGGAATCCGGGCCGCGGCAGGATGACCCCCATGTTGGCCGCCACCGGTTCCACGATGACCGCCGCGATCTCGTTCCCGCGTTGCACGAAGCTCGCCCCGACGGCCTCGAGGTCGTTGTAGGGCAGGGTCAGGGTGTGGCGGGCTAGGTCCGCGGGAACCCCAAGGCTATCGGGGACACCGAAGGTCAGCGCGCCGGAACCGGCCTTCACCAGGAGGCTGTCGGCGTGGCCGTGATAGCACCCCTCGAACTTCACGATGGCGTCGCGCCGCGTGAATCCGCGCGCCACCCGCAGGGCGCTCATGCAGGCCTCGGTCCCCGAGCTCACAAAGCGCATCCGCTCCAGGCTGGGGAAGGCCGCCTGGACGAGCCGGGCCAGTCGCGTCTCCAATTCCGTGGGCGCGCCGTAGCTGGTGCCGGCCTCGGCCGCCTTCTGGATGGCGGCCACGACCCGCGGGTGCGCGTGGCCCAGGATCATGGGCCCCCAGGAGCCGACGTAGTCAATGTAGCTCCGGCCGTCCACGTCGGTGATCCGGCTGCCCCGTGCATGGGACACGAAGAAAGGGTCGCCCCCCACAGCACGGAAGGCGCGCACGGGGCTATTCACTCCGCCCGGGAAATAGCGACAGGCCTCCTGAAACAGTTGTCTGGAGCGATCGCCCATGGAAGATCCCCTCCCGGAGGCTCAGGCTGGTCGGCGGTGAGCGCGGTCATTAGACGCGTGACTCCCCGAGCCTGTCAAGACCGTGGGAACAATGTTTCAGAGACCGAACAACACGGAAGGCGTCTCCCGCGCCCGAGGCAACGGGATGCAGGGAACGAAGATAACCAGGAATGACGCTGGCGAGGTAAGGGCCGGACCAGGGGAGCCCCGTCCCGATTGTCACCGGTTTTGCTGCCGGAGGAGCCGGGCCGCGTCCCGCGCGAAGTACGTGAGGATGAGGTCCGCACCGGCACGCTTGATCGCCGTCAGCATCTCCAGCATGACACGCTCTTCATCCAGCCAGCCGAGACGCGCTGCCGCCTTCACCATGGCGAACTCGCCGCTCACGTTGTAGGCGGCAACGGGCACGCCGAACTCGGCCTTCACGCGCCAGAGGACATCCAGGTAGGCAAGGGCCGGCTTGACCATGATCATGTCCGCTCCCTCCTCCAGATCCAGGCCCACCTCGCGCAGGGCCTCGTCGGCATTCGCCGGGTCCATCTGGTAAGCACGGCGGTCGCCGAACTGAGGCGCCGACTCCGCCGCCTCGCGGAACGGGCCGTAGAAGCCGCTGGCGTACTTGGCGGAGTAAGCGAGGATCGGCGTCTCCCCGTAGCCGGCCTCATCCAGCGCCTCGCGGATGGCCCCCACCCGCCCGTCCATCATGTCCGAGGGTGCCACCATGTCCGCGCCCGCCTCGGCGTGGGACAGGGCCGTCTTGGCCAGCAGTTCCAGCGTGGGATCGTTCTTAACGCGGCCCCGCTCTACCACACCGCAGTGACCGTGACTCGTGTACCCGCAAAGGCAGACGTCGGTGATGACCACCAGATCGGACACCGAATCCTTGATGGCCCGGATGGCTTGCTGGACGATGCCGTCCTTGGCATAGGCCTCGGAGCCCACGGCATCCTTGCTGGCCGGCAGCCCGAAGAGGATGATCCCCGGGATGTCCAGGGCCGCCGTTTCCTTGACCTCTTTCACCAGCTCATCCACCGAAAGCTGGAAGTTGCCCGGCATGGAATTGATCTCGCGGCGGACCCCTCGCCCGTGGACCACGAAGAAGGGCATGATGAAGTCATCCACCATGAGGTGCGTCTCGCGCACCATCCGTCGGAATGTCTCTGTCTCCCGGAGTCGCCGCGGTCGGAAGATCGGGTAATACATGGTCAATTCCCCTCAATGAAAAATTCAAAACCGACAACCGACAACTGACAACCGACGCATGACCCGTTGTCCGTTGTCAGTTGTCCGTTTTCAATTGGCCCTGAATGCCAGGGCCTAAAAGGCCGGCGGGATCAGGCCAGGATGGGGCACCGTCTCCACCCGGCTCTCGTGGGGCGCTGCCTGTGCGAGCAGCCCTTCCACGTTCGCCAGCTCCCGCAGGGCTCGGGGGTTGGGGTGGTACGTGCAGAACGGTTCCTCCTCCAGGTAGTTCCCCGTCGAACCCAGCGCCCGTGCGCGGCACCCCCCGCAGAGGACGCGGTACTCGCAGATACCGCAGCGCCCTTGGAGCAGGTTGGGATCCCGGATGCTCTGGAACAGGGGTGAGTCGCGGTACACCTCCACCAGGGATTTCTGCCGGACGCTCCCAGCCAGGAGGGGCAGGTAGCCACACCCACCCACTTCTCCGATGTGAGAGACGAAGCAGAAACCGAATCCGGCCATGCATCCCCGACTGAAGCCATGCGCCGGATGCACCCGCGGCGGTGCACCCGTACCGGCACCCGGGCCGGTGCCGACATGGGCCTGGCGCGCCCGCCGCCTGCGTTCCTGGACCTGCACACGCTTGTAATGCGGCGCGCAGGTCATCTTCACCTGGATGGGCGCGGTCTGTGAGACCTCATAGACGAAGTGCAAGGTCTCCTCGTACTCCTCTGGTGTGATCTCCATCTGGACCTTGCCCCGGCCGGTAGGCACCAGCATGAAGACGTCCCAGGTCACCGCCTGGAACTCCACCGCCAAGCACAGCATATTGGCCAAGTCCTGGCGGTTGTGCTGGGTGACCGTGGTGTTGATCTGAAACGGCAGTCCCCCTTCGCGGGCGTAGGCCAGGGACTGTGCGGCTTCGGCGAAAGCCCCTGGGACCTGCCGGAATGAGTCGTGGAGCTCCGCGGTACTCCCGTCCAGGCTCACGGAGATCCGCTGGACCCCCACCTGCCTCAACCTCTGGACGGTGCGCGGGGTAACCTGTGTCCCACTGGGCGACATCACCACGCGCAGGCCGGCACGAGATGCCCGGGCCGCCACATCGAAGATGTCTTCCCGCTTCAACGGATCGCCGCCCGTGAGGATCAGGATCACCGACTCCTCGAAGGTGGCGATGTCATCAACGAGGCGAAACGCCTCTTCAGTGGACAGTTGCCGGGGATCGGGGCGCGGTTGAGCCACGGCGCGGCAGTGGACACAGGCGAGGTCACAGGCCCGGGTGGTCTCCCAGGCGACTAGTCGCGGCGCTCGGGCCGGGTCGTATCGCATGAACCGATTCCTTTCAGGTATGCGAAATACTCAATTTTAGATAGATTTGGATCGGTCGGTCAACTCCTATGTGTGATTTGTCCGGGCTCGTGGAACCGGATCCAGGCAGTGGGCCAAATGTTTGAGGTCGGCCACATCAAACGCGATTGCGATTCATCCTGTGGGATGTCGTAGCGCCCAGGGGCCAGGAAGAGTTCCGACCCTTCTACCTTTCTCCTGGGGTCGCCTCTCCCCCGGGCTTAAACCCCTCCCAGCGTCCCGGCGTCGGCGCCCCGATCTTGAGGTCGAAAGTCACATGGACGCTGTCTTCCGGCTTCTGGTTCGGCCCGCGGATCCGGTGGGTGTACCTCAGGCCAACCTCCCAGCAGCAACTGCTGTAACGAAGGCCGGCGCTGTTCTCCAGGAAGCTCAGGGAATGCACATCATATCGGGTCAGGAAATCCAGCAGGATCGTCTTGGTGGCGTGGAGCTCGATCCGGCCCATCACCCCGTTCGCTTCTCGGTCGCGAGCATAGGTAGACCCGATCTCCAGCGTCAGGAGGTCCGGCCGTCGCAGCTGCACCCCAGCGTTGATGGCGTCGGTCCGTTTATCCTTGGTATTGAAGGCCAGCGTCCCGCGGAAGGCCGCGCCAGGAATCGGGCTCAGAGTGGCGTTGAACACGAGATTGGACAGGTCCCGCTCCCGCGCCTGGGAGAATCCGTTGCCCAGGGGGCGAACGATGGTGACGGCCTGTTCGACCCGTTCCGGCGTGAGCCCCGTGAGATAGGCATCTGAGAATTCCCGCGTCCGCGGCGTCAGGTTCCAGCTTTGGAGGATGTCCAGGGTCACCACCTCGCGGCTTCGGATCTCCCCGCTGGCCTCGCGCCAGCGGGCGATCAGCCGGTTCGTGAGCTGGTAGACGACCCGGTTCTGGGGACTGATGAAGTCCGTCGGATCGAACTGCGGGAGCGACTGCTGGTCCGTCCAGGGGATGTACTGGTAGGCGAGGGCGGGCTCCACGATGTGGGTCAGCCGCAGCAGACCCAGGCCCGGCTCGTCGAACCGGCGGGCGAATCGCGAGGTGAGGCGCTCCCCCAACTCCACCAGCGTCCGGTTGGTGCCGCTGCCGGACCGCTCGCTCGCCGTGTACGCCGTTTCGCGAAAGGCCGCCAGGCTGGTTGCGGTGAGCCAGGGGCTCAGGGGCACGGGGAGCCGCACCCCGGGATGGAAGTCGAAGCGTCCTGCATCCTCGCCCTGGTTCCGCGTGAGGTACACCGCCGACGTGTCTCCTTCCGCGACAAGCGGCGTCTCCAGGAGTTGGCCGGGCAGCCATTGGAAGCGCACGTCAGGCAGGCGCCCGGCCCGGGTCTCCAACCCACCCTGAAGGTCTCGGGTGTAATTGAGTAACCCCAGGAGCATGTACTGCGGAGTCGCCTGGGTGACGAACAGGTTGGAGGGCAGCGTTCGCTGGGTCCGCTCGAGCACCGTGGAATCCACGAAATCCCGGGTCAGGGTCCGATCACTCTGTATCCTGACATCCGCCTTGCCGGTCCAGGTGGGCGCCAGCACCTGGTCGTGTTGCCACATGAACTCCGCCCGGTTCCTCTGGGGCGCCGAGGGTGTGATGTCGTAGAGGTATCGGCCGGTCAGTTGTCCGCGGGAGTCCTCTGACAGAAGGTACCGGTACTCCAGCGGAAGATCGAATCCGCGCTTCACGCGATAAATGGGGGTCAGGGTAACGTCTTGGGAGGGTGAGATCGCCCAGAAAAACGGCTGCTTCACCACGAACCCATCCCTGTTGCCGTAGCCGAATCGAGGAATGAGGAAGCCGGTCCGCCGCGGCCCAATGGGAACGCCGATAATTGGAGAGAACAGCGCCGGGATCCCCCGGACCCAGAAAGACGTGTTGCGGGAGACGACCCATTCGTCCAGGTAGACGGTGGCCTCCTTCGCCCGCATTTCCCAGTCGACGGTCTGAGGCTCGGGCTGGCACAGGCGACACGTGGTGAAACGGCCGTCCCTGAGTCGGTACGTCCTTTCCCCCTCGCGCCGGATCTCCACCCCGCTGAAACTCACCCCGGCCAGCTGTGCCCGGCCGTTGGTGACCACCCCCAGGTTGGTGCGGTAGTTGTACTCGATCCGGTCCCCCTCCAGCCGATTCAGTCCCTCCATGAGGATCACGTTTCCCGTGGCGGTGAGCTCCTGGTCATCCAGGTCCACGGACACCTCGTCGGCAAACAGCGAGCGTTCCCCAAGGACGACACGGACGCCGCCCTTGGCCACCACCTTCCGCTCGGCCTCGGAGTATTCCACGCTGTCGGCATCCACCTCCACGGCGTCGCGCAGGCGCTGGAGTCGGTCCAGGTCCTTCCGGAGATCGTCGGCGGCGTGACCCGAGGGTGCCAGGAGGAGACAGCAGAGGACTGCGCCTGCGGCTGCGGCTGCGGCTGCGGGACGGAATCGCATGCGGGCTCCGCGCGAGGGCAATGAGAACACCGCCTTATATCAGAGGCGGGAAGGCGAGGCAAGCATGAAGTCGCCCCGCGAGCCGGCACTTCCGCTGGACCCCACGCCAGGGCGGACGGCCATCAGGTCTTCAGAAGTTCAAGGGAGGTCGCGAGCCAACACGTGGCGGCCCCGCCGGTGACCGCGGGCGGGACGGAGGCCGGGTCCCCAATTACGGGGATATCCAGGCGCGGGGCGCCACGCGCGCCATAGCAAGCGTGGCGCAAAACCACTAAAGCCGCAACGTATAGGCAGGCTCGCGGGATCATGCGCCCCGTCATCCAGCCGGTCGAGGGGCCAGGCTCGCCAGGAAACGCCCCCAGGCCTGCAGGATCGTCTCGCGCCCGACGGCCCAGGCGTCGTTGTGGCCGGCCCCCGGGATCACCACGAACTCCTTGGGTGGATTCGCCGCCTCAAACAGGCGACGCCCCTGCGCAAGGGGGACGATTCTGTCCCGGTCCCCTTGGAGGACGAGGAGCGGGGCCTGGACCCGGCCGATCTTTCCCAGCGAATCGTACTTGGTTCGGAGGAGGTTCCAGACCGGGAGGAATGGGTAGTGGGTGCGCGCCATGTCACGGATGGAGGTGAAGGGGGCCTCCAGGATGAGCCCGGCAGGAGGTTCACGCGCGGCCAGGTCCAGGACGACGGCCGAGCCGAGGGATTCCCCGTAATAGATGATCCGGCGCCCGTCCACATCGGGACGTCCCCGCAGGTATGCCAGGGACGCATCGGCGTCCCGGTACGTCCCCTCCTCCGAGGGGCGACCCTCACTCCGCCCGTACCCGCGGTAGTCGAAGATCAGCAGGGAAACCTGGAGGCGCTCGTGCAGGAGCTGGATGATGGGCAGGCGATCCGCAATGGTCCCGGCATTCCCGTGGGCCCAGAGCAGCGTGGGACCGCCGGCCAAGCCCGGGACGAACCAGCCGTGCAGGCGCACCCCATCTGCCGCCCGCATCTCGGCGTCCTCGTATCGGAGCCCCCACTGGGCCGGCGTCGCATGGAGTCCGCGGCTCGGAAAATAGATGAACGCCCGCTCCATCTCGCACCCTGCGGTGAGCGTTGCCAACGCCGCCACAGCCGCCAGCCCCGATCGAAGACTCGAACTCCTTGGCCCGCCCATCGGGGCCACTATCCCAGATGGCCGGTCCGCTCGCAACGGTTTTTCCGGTCCCCGATCCATCCAATCCGCGGAGGGGCCTTTGCGGTTGCCGTCCGGTCGAGAGCCGGAGGAGAATCTGCCCCCCGCACGAGGCAGGGCGCTGGAGCAACTTAACCTAATCGTGAGCATGGGCTGGCCGGTCCCTGGGAAGACGGACTGGGGGAGGGCGGTGATCCGTAGGGGGCTGGTGACGCCGACTGCGGAACGCAAAGTGGAGCTGGAAGGGAAGCCAAACGAAAAAGTCTTAAATGTCTACTACGTCCCCTTTACGTCCCCTTTAAGGGCTACCAGAGCCCGCGGAACGTGCTCATCGTCGATGAGATCGGGTACGCCACGCTCCGCCAACCGGAGAGCCACCTGCTCTTCCAAGTGCTCTCGAACCGCCACGACCGGAAGAAGCCCACCGTGATCACCACCAACCGGGTGTTCGGGGAGTGGAACCAGATCTTTGCCGACGATGCCGTGGCCCACGCGATCCTGGACCGGCTCGCCGAGCGAGCCGAGGTCTTCCACCTGGAGGGGACGAGCTATCGGGAAACCCACCGTCGCCCCGCGCCGAAGGTCACACCGGCGTAGGCGGGGCCCCGCTGGCCCGCGGGCTCACCCGACGGGCTCGCTGGCGCTGCACTCTCCGGGCGTCCGCGCCCCCGTCCGCCCGCACCGCATGCCTGGTCATCTGGAACGTGGGGCTCACCATCACGAACCCGATGAAACCTCGCCACTTTCAACCTGGCGCTTCCAAAGCGACAGGTTGTGTCGAATCAACGCCCGACAGAATCCCCGCGGCTACGTCGACTCGCAGGAATGCGGTACTTTTGAGGGCTCACCACCCTGAACGGTTCTGCGCTACACCCATAGCCCTGCCTAATGGGGGACGTAACATCCTATGTCTCCTGACGGTCTGCGAGGGGCGGAACGGGGGGCGAAGTCGGCGGGCGGGCCGTCATGGAAGATCGCCATCCCTCGCCCTCCCCCGCACCCTCACGGGGGAGCAGGGGTTCGAAGCGGCGCGGCGGCGCTGGCGTGGCGAGGCGCCCTCGAGCACCAGGAAACGAAAGATGCTACGTCCCGTATTATTCAACTAACCCTGATCCGAGAAAAACCTTGAACCGCCATGACGCCAAGGCCGCCATGGATGGCATGTTCGGAACCTTCCAATCCAGAACACGAGAACCGGTTCTTGAGGCCTTCAGAAGTTCCGTTTGTC
>Ga0315285_10001154_pt1 | contig 27589 bp, 21 predicted proteins | sample YL17G09_36_MG_FD_203698 | JGI IMG/M metagenome (GOLD analysis project Ga0315285, IMG submission 203698) | Sediment microbial communities from Yellowstone Lake, YNP, Wyoming, USA - YL17G09_36 | ecosystem: Environmental > Aquatic > Freshwater > Lake > Sediment | place: USA: Wyoming | collected... | reverse complement strand
TTCTTGCTTCAGCTATCACTCTTGTCTTGGAGGGATTCGCAAGCTTGACCTCTATTCCAGCCTCCTCGAAAGCCTCGTATGTCTTCATCCACATGTTCCCTGTCGATTCGACTACAGCCTTGCATTCGCCATACCTCTCCACCATCTGTTTCGCGTAATGTGAGGCGTCGAGAAGCGTATTCGGATAGGAGCTCGTATCCAGGATTGAGCCATCCTGACCCATGACGCATGTTACGCACCTCCTCTTGCCAATGTCTACAGCAACGTATACCATTCCTAACCATTCACCTCCTTTCATTTCTCTTGATGGTGGCCAGCTGGAGAACTGCAATCATCTATCAGAGCTCACAGCGCACTTGGACAGCAGCTCAAGGCAAAGCCTCATTCATGAGTCGAGACCTCCAGGGTCAGAAAAGTCAAGAGGTCAGCAGGCCCATAGAAGAATGAACGCCAGACGCTTTTACATGTCTACATAGGTGGGTAGCTAGCTCACCTGGGAATTCCGGCTCTGTTAACTTGGGGTGGATCTTTCGGTCCTCGTATGACTTGGCTCAGTTGGAGAATCGGTGATCGCTTGAAGGCGTCTCGACGCTTGAAGAGGTTAAAGCTAAGCATATAGTAGCTGAGCCAACCCTTCACATGCTCGAAGCGACAATGCTCTCTGCGACATGGAAAGTAATCATCGAACCCTTCCGTCCGATCCTTCACGTATTGGACGAAACGCTCCATCAGGTTACCCCTGACCACGTCGTAGACGTGATGCTCCAAGCCCAACGAGCGGCAGGCAGCAGGATACCAGTCCGCACCATCCGAATGCACAGGATGCCTAGCGTAACGGTCGATCAGACTCTGCAGGAACAGCTCAGCCGTCAAGATGTTACGCGTCCGCGAGAGATAGAAGCCCAGAAAGAACCGTCCATACGGCTCGAAAGCCAACCACAGCCAAGCCTCCTGACTGCCAACCCTTGATCCACGTCTCATCAACCATGAAGCATCGAACACGCCGAACCGTGAACAATGCGTTCAGGTGACTGAAGCGTTGAACCCAATTCCAGACGGAGACATGGCTACGCGCGCAAATATCCTCCAGGCACGCGGACAAGGCCCGAAGACTCAGACCTTGAAAATACATATACACAGCATAGAGCATCACAACATGAGGAGTCCTCTCACGTACCATTATTAGGCTAACCAAGCCTGCTCTCCAACCCGGAACCTTATAACGACCACGACATGAGATCGCTAGGGGTCACAGGCACTGAAGGTAAGGGTAGCGAGCGTAATGCCTTTCAGAAAACCAACCGACGATGACAACATACAAATGGCTTCGGAATATCTTGATGAAGCAGTCAGACAACGTGCGAGGATCGTGTGTTTCCCGGAAGACTACATACACGCACAAATCTCGAAAATACCGCCAGGAAAGATTGAGGCCTATCCCGCGATAAGAGTATTCAAGGAAAAAGCGAGGGAACACGGAGTTTACGTAATACCTGGCACTATGGCCGAGAGGGTAAATGAGAGTAGATACTACAATACCGCTCTTCTGATAGATCCCAAGGGAGAAATTGTCGGGAAATACAGAAAGACTCATCTGGCTGCAGGTGAAGCCAGAGTAGCCGGAGACGCACAAGAAGCGCTAAAAGTGTTCAAGACGGAGTACGGAACCCTTGGAATCCACGTATGCTACGAAATCTGTTTCCCGGAGGTTGCCAGGATCACAGCTTTGGCAGGCGCTGAGATGATTTTTTGGCCATGTGGCGGCAAGTACTACGAAATACGTGAAACATGGCGGCATTTGCTTTGGGCACGCGCCATTGAGAACCTAACTTACATAATCGCATGTTCCAACGTGTTCGGCATGGAACGAGGCATAGCAATGATAGCAGGACCAGAGGAGATCTTGGCTGAAACCGAGAGAGAAGGTGTGATAACAGCAGATTTGGACATTGATCGCATTCACTGGCTGAGAGAGACTCCAGAGTCTTACGAAGTGCCGAAACCCTTTCGATGTGTGCCAGGTACGCTCAACGACAGAAGACCAGAGCTGTATAGGTCACTTTGCGAATAGCCGTTTGCACAACCCCCCAGCACTTGCCAGGGAGCCGATCATAGGATGCGATACGTTTCTTCATTCCGTTCGATATTACTTAGTCAATGACAATGCAAGTCAAATGTCGTATCTGTATTGCGTCAAAAGTTCCCCGCCTTTCCTCGTCACGACCATGAGATCCTCAAATCTCGAGGCGCCCACACCCGGCACATGAATCCAGGGCTCTATCGAAATGACCATATTCTCCTTCAACTCCATTTGTGCGCCTGGCACAAACCATAGAGCCTCCATATCCAGTCCTATTGAATGTCCGACAAAACTAACTGGATTGGGGCGTCGTATGGCGTATTCCTTTGTATCGATTCTTTCTGCCACAAAATTGTTTGTCCTTTGTAGCCACTGAATTCCATCCAGCCCCGGCATGGCGATTCGAGTGGCAAAATCTGTGGCCTCACGACCCAGCTTCACAAGATCTTTCTTGGGCTTTGATGCTTTTCCCGCCACGATAGTCCTGGCCACGTCTAGCCAGTACCCATTTTCATCTTGCGCGCCGAGGTCGATCATGACTATGTCATCCTCTTGAATTCTCCTATCACCTGCCATTGGCCATGTGCCCATCTTCTCGCTATTCGGCCCGGATTGAACGTCATTGAAAAGCACACGTTCAGCTCCTTCGCTCAGCATCGTTGCGACAGCAACCGCGGCAACGTCGCGTTCTTTCACCCCTGGTCGGACAGCTTCGACCGCTGCCTTAAGAGCCTTATCAGCTAGCTCGCCAGTCTTTCGCATCAACTCAATTTCGTTCTCACTCTTGATGTGTCGCAATCCTTCGATTATGTAGTCTGCATAGGCAAATCTCACATCAGGAAGGTTCTCTTTTATGAGCCTCATTAGGTAGGCTGAGATCACGTCCTCGCCAGCGATCCCGATCTTTGCATTCTCAAGATGCTTTTCGTGAACTACGTTGGCAACCATTTCAGTCAGATCATTGGATGTGATATTCTCCCCCCGAACGTATACCCTGAATTCTCTGATGTCCTTAATCGCTACCTCGTAGTCCGTTGGAGGTCTTCCTGCCTTGACAAGGACTGGCTCATCGTTAACCGGAACGAGTACACATGTGTCCGCCATTCCTCTCCTAATAGGCTGGTCAGGGAGACTGGAAGAATTGTATGCCAAAGGCGCATAGTAGTTCGACAGGTATCTAACGTGTCCAGGCCTATCTGGAGAGTGCGAAAAAACGACGAGTGCGTCAAGTCCGGCTGCCTTTGCCAGCTTCTGGCATCTTTCGATCCTATCCTTATACTCACTCGAAGGTACGGGCAGTTTCTTCATCAATGCTCCCGTTTCACTACCACCAAGTAGGGCTTTTCAAGCTTTCCATCGGCAAGATCATACAGACTACCGCGTTTGCGAAACAGACTCGGACAACATAAATAGACAGGACGACTTTGGCCGCCTGAGGCTGAGATCGCAGTCGCTGATCGAGTGGAAACACTGTTGTACGCAAAATCGCTCGAGTGCATAGCATGTGGCGAGACATACGATCTTGCCGAGGTCATCTATGGATGCAGGAGGTGCGGCCATCTGCTGGAAGTGAGGTATGACACTAAAGCGATAACCGAGAACATAGAACCGTCGGTTCTTGATAGCAGAAAGATCCGCAGCATGTGGCGGTACTTCGAGCTCCTCCCCGTGGACATCAGCAAGGCTGTAAGTCTAGGAGAAGGTTTCACTCCGCTGGTCAAGGCCGAAAGGATCTCGAAGTCGATCGGCGCCAAAGAGCTCTATTTGAAACTCGATTTTAGCTGTCCGACAGGATCCTTCAAGGACAGGGGCAGTGCCATATTGGCTTCGAAGGCTGCGCAATTAGGCGCAACAAAACTGGCCATAGACTCCTCGGGTAACGCGGCGACATCTCTTGCGGCCTATTCGGCCAGAATCAATCGACAGTGCTACGTCTTCACACCTTCGTATGCGAGTACCAACAAGTTATCCCAAGCAAGCATTACTGGAGCCCATGTGATCAGAATACGGGGAACGAGAAGAGATGTCTACGAGACTACAATCAGAGCGTGCAAAGAATTCGGTTGGTACTATTGCGGCTTTCAAACCAACCCCTTCGCATCTGAGGGGATGAAGACTATCGCCTTCGAGCTCTGTGAGCAGATGGAATGGGTTGCGCCGGAGCGTATAGTATTCCCAGTTGGAACGGGCAGCGGATTAGTTGGCTGTTGGAATGGAATTAGAATGATGCTGAACCTGGGCTGGATAAGGGAACCGTCATCCCTGGTCTGCGTCCAGCCTGAGGGTTGTGCACCGATAGCACGAGCCTATGAGCATGGATCTCGGAAGATAGAAGGTGTCGATCACCCGAAGACTGTTGCGGAGGGCCTGATGATCGGACATCCCCTCAAGGGAGAAATGGTGCTTCGAGCCTTGGAGGAAAGCAGAGGTGTCGCCACGGCAGTAAGCGATGATGAGATACTTGACGCGGCCAAACTTCTGGCAAGATCGGAGGGGTTCTTCGTCGAGCCATCATCAGCCGCCTCAATCGCTGGTCTTCGATCCTTGATTGAACAAGGTAGAATCGACCAAGACGAAAGAATTGTCTGTATCCTGACAGGTGCAGGACTAAAAACGCCTGAAACCTATCGAGCTCTCCTACAACCAGTTCCTGAGATTTCTCCTTCGGTGGATGAACTAAGGAGACTATTGGCTGGAACGTAAAGCTCCTACCTAAATCGGTCTTTTCATGGAAAAGGAATCCGCATACGAGCTTGCCATATCCATAGGGGTTAACGATCACACACCACCCTCTCGAACCGCAGCATCGTATCATAGACACCTCTTCGTGGCAACCCACTATTCCAGTGTGCTGTGTTGAATGACTCATTTTCCATGGAAGTCTGTGTATAGCGCCCTGCTCGGCCTCGACAGCACCTTCGCCAAACTTCACAAGAACGTTGCAGAAAAGATTAGTCACGCAACACAGCATTCCAGTGAGAAGTCTTATATCGCGTTGCGGAGCATCGTCGCCAGAGGTTCAGTGCGACCTTGGTGGAGGACATTTTTCGGCAATTAATCGAAGCCGTTCAAGCGGGCGATCCTGATCTTGCTTCGAGTGCAGCCAAGAAGACTCTGGCAGCAGGAGTAAGCCCCGATGAGGCAATAGAACAAGGACTGGCCAAGGGTGTGAGGATCGTCGGTGACAAGTTCGAGAAAGGCGAGGCATTCATAACTGACTTGGCCATGGCTGCGGAGGCGATGAAATCCGCTCTGAAAATACTGCAGCCTGAGCTGGAGAGACAGAAATCCAAATCCAAAACGCTTGGAACCATTGTTCTTGGGACAGTCGAGGGCGACATTCATGACATCGGTAAGAATCTGGTTGGAACCATGCTGACCGCTTCTGGTTTTGATGTTATAGATCTGGGCTCAGACATTGCTGCCAACAAGTTCGTGGATGCTGCGCGTAAGGAAGGGGCTCAAGTGATAGGCGCGTCAGCCCTTCTTACCACGACAAGATCAAAGCAAAAAGAGATCATTGATGCCCTGCAGCGGCTAGGATTGCGAGGGGAGTTTAGGGTCATAGTTGGCGGTGCACCCGTTAGTCAACATTGGGCCGGGACAATCGGGGCTGACGGCTATGGTGCGAGCGCAGTCGAGGCTGTCAGGGTCGTCAAGGCCATGCTCAAGGTTAACGAATGATTGGAGAGATCTATGGTGGTTGGAAGAGGTTTCGATACGAGTGGTCTAAAGGGCCGTTTCTATGAGCCGCTTACAAAAGAAGAACTGTACAAAGTCCACGTGGCCTCTCTCAAGGTTCTCGAGAATACGGGAGTCAAAGTGTACGCGCCTGAAGCTGTCGACATACTCAAGAAAGCGGGTTGTGACGTGGACGCGAAGCGAGACACAGTCAGGATTCCTCAATACCTCGTCAAGGAGAGCATAATGAAGTCTCCCAACGCATTCACGCTGTGTGGCCGTAGCAAGGAATGGGATTTACCGATGGGTTCCGGCAAGTTCCATGCCTGCTGGGCGGGTGGTGTACCATATATTCATGACTTAGACTCCGGTGAGCGACGCGAAGGAACCAAGAAAGACATAGTCGATACGACAAGATTCATCGATGCAATGGACAACATTCACTTCTTCATGGCGCCAGTGGTTGTACCAACTGATGTTCCCGAGAAGACAATTGAGGTTCATGCAGCAGAGGCTGCATTATCGAATACTTCCAAGCATGTCACAACAGAGATCTGGTCGAAGGAACGGATTAGAGACGTAATCAGAATAGGGGAAATTGTGGCAGGCGGAGAGGAAGAACTTCGGAAGAGACCGCTGATAAGTGCGTTGAGTCAACCTGTTTCTCCTCTTCAACACAACGAGCTGCAAACCGCGATTCTCTTGGAGTTTGCGAGGAAAGGACTCCCAATCACCATCAGAGCTCATCCAATATCGGGGCTCTCTTCTCCGGTAACAATTGCGGGGGAACTCTTGATGGTTAATGCTGAGAACTTGAGCAGCCTCGTCATAGCTCAGCTGACAAACCCGGGAACCCCAGTGATCTACGGAATGTCCGCGTCCGTCGCAGATATGAGAATAGCCATGAACCTTTCCGGGACAGTTGAGATTGGCCTTCTGGGCGCAGCCCTAGTTCAGATGGCAAAGTACTATGGATTGCCTTCTTCCTACTCTGCAGGCATCGATTCTCCCGTTCCTGATGCGCAAGCCTCGACAGAGCTGATTGTTAGTGCGATGCCAGGCGTGTTCGCTGGAATCGATGACCTCTGGCTGTGCGCAAATGACCTGAAGTATACGTTCTGGTACGAGCAAATGCTCATCGACGACAACATAATGGCAATAATCCAACGTCTCCTCAAAGGCGTCGAGGTGTCAGATGAGACTCTAGGCCTAGGACTCATCGATGAGGTGGGACCTGGGGGAGGTTTCCTCAACAAGCGCCATACGATGCTATACTATCCAAAGGAGCATGTTATCCCTAGGCTATTCGCCAGGGCCGCATGGTCTGACTGGGAGAAAGCTGGAGGAAGGGACATCCTCCGTCGAGCCAACGAAAAAGCTCGAGAGATATTGAAAACCCATCAACCACAAGCACTGGAAAGAGACATTCAAGACCAAATGACACAAGCAGTCAAGGAAGTCGACAAGCGCGCCTAGTCACGGACCGTGGTCTGTCTGGGCCAAGGTGACAATAGCTTGGATTTGATAACAAGGCAAGCGAGACTTGGAGAGTGAAACTGCGGCGTCTTTAGGCATCGCAGCGCAAGGATAGATGTACCAGCACTCAGAGACCTGAGGCATGATTTGTTCATGAGATACTACTCTCCTCCAAAGTATGATGAGCTGATCGGAAAACGGTACTGATCGGTCAAGAACCAGTTCCTAGATGAGAAATGGCTAGTATGGAAAGAATTGGGCTGATCAGCCCATCGAAAACGGTCCCACTTGTTCGACTTGTATAAACGCAGTCTCCTCCAGATCTGGGCATCGATGCACCCGAAAAGATGCAGACTGGACCGATGGGTATCGCTAGCGCAAAGATGCATATCCAGAAAGGCGAGCTTACAGGAAAGATAGGGTCGGGCCATGGGAAGAGCCAGAGGAAGTTTGGTTGCAATGTGGCTATAGCAGCCGAAATTAGGAAAACGTCCCATACCCCTAGCTCTCTGACCATACCTGTTGCGTCTCTTGCGAACGCAATTCTTTTGGTCATTTTTCATCCCTCTTGCGTGTTGGGTACTTCTTGTAATAGACGAAGCAACTCGGACAAGGTTGGTCGTTGGATTAACAACAGATACGTCGGTACTATTCAGAGAGGAAGTGGATGACGTTTCAAGTTGGTCCGAGAGCCGTCTTCAGACTGAATACGAGACACAGGCGCCTAGTAACGAGAGGAAGGCGCTGGCAGCGTACTATCATCCGGGAGTACCGCACGCAATTCGCAATCGCACTGGTTCGACCGCCTTCGAGCTTACGCTTAGTGAAGAGGAACTAGCACGTTTGGCAATCAGGTTCAGGAATAGTCTTCTTGTGAACAAGATAATGCACGAGCATATGAGAGGCGCCATGCAAGGAAGATCATTCACCTTCGAACTCTCTTTGGATGAAGCGTATAGAAGTCTGACAACCGAGAAGGAATTGTTCTTCTACCTTACGGAGTCTGATCGAATGGGGATGAAGGCCGATTTGATCGCTCCGAATGTCGGTTTCAGGAAACGGGAAGACTACAAGGGAGACCTCTCCGAACTAGAAAAGCGAGTGTGCAGATTGGCGACCATCGCCTCACATTTCGATGCGATCCTGGACTTCCATTCCGGCAGTGACAAGAGACCGGAGGTGTACCGCACAATATCGAAGGCGTGTAGCGGAAACCTGAAGTTGAAGATGTCAACGGTCTTTCAGCTCCTCTATTTCGAAACCCTAGCGAGTTTTGGACGTCGCAGCGAAGAGAGAGCGGTCTTCGAACGACTTTGGAACTTCACGTTCGGGTATGCACAAGCAAAAGCGGCTGAAGGCGACCTTTCAGCAAGGAAAATGCTTGAAAAGATCGAGCAGAGAATCAGAAGCTCTCGTAATAGCACATCACCTTCGAAGAGTGCAAAGGACGAGTTCTTCAGGCATTACTCATTCATCACAGTCGCCGCGAAAAACAGCGCAGGCAGGTACGTATTCAGAAACACGTTATACAGGCTCTCTGAGAAGCCTCAAGTAGCCAAGAGATATAGGCGAAGAGTGATTGGACTCACTCTCAAGGTCGCAGGCGCACTGGGACTGGCTCAAGCGAATAGCTCTACTCGCACTTCCTCAGGCACATTGTGACACAGATGCATTCATGAGAGCCATCTCCAGAGCCTCCGGTGAGGGCCGGTGGTTGGGGTTCGACCTGTGGGTTCCTTGGAAGTCTCTCCCTTTCTCATGCATGCGAACATGTCTAGGTTGTCTTTGCTCGAGTGCTGTCTATATCTAATGATCCTGCAGATTGAATGCGCCTGGAATTTGTCCGCTCAGGCGCTCCCGAATCTTCGCTCTCGAGATCAGATCTTCTGCGGCTTCTCTCGCCTTCGAGATGATCTCAAACTCATTCACTAGTAGTATCTTGCGATGTTCCATGACGAGGTGCGAAAGCCAAAGACATTCCGGACAGTGGGATAACCCGGGATGTGGTGTTGGCGGATGCGTGGAGAAAGAGACGTAGAGAAGCTTAGACGATGGTGCGTACAGCGGATCCTGGAAGGTTGGTCGATTAGAGATGCCTCAACCCACGCCATGACGCCCAAGAGTACAGTTCATGATTGGCAGATGAGGTTCCAGAGGAAAGGATGGGCGGGGCTGGTCAACGAGTCTACGCGACCGCATATCATCCGCAGACTACCACAAGAAACCGTGGCCAGAGTTGGTCTGGACCCTTCTAGAATGAGAACACTTGAGAACAGATACCTGCTGAGAGGCGTGAGCTATGCTTCGTAAACACTGGACAGCTGAAGAGAAGATTCGGATAGTTCTCGAATCATTGAACACTAGCATAGGCATAGCTGAACTATGCAGAAGATACGCTGTGAACCCAACCGTATTCTACGCGTGGAAAGAGAAGTTCATTGAAGCGGGAAAGCAGGCGCTCACACGATCCAGAAGAAACGGAGGGGGAGGGGACCTCCAGGCGGAGAATGAGCGTCTGAAGCAACTGATCGGCGAACTCACCATAGCGAATGACGGATTCAAAAAAAGTTTGCAGGGAGAGAAAGGAAGATGGTAGCAGACCTCATACGCGATGAAGGGTTAAGCCTCAGAGACGCATTACGCCTGTCTGGATGTTCACGCAGAAGCTACTATTACCGAACCAGAAAGAGAACCATCCCTCCAGATCCGTATATCCTCGAGAAGGTTAGAGAAGCAGCTTTGAAGAGACCACTCTACGGGACCAGGCGCATGGCAGTCACCCTCGCAAAGGAGCTGGGTAGACCAATCAACCGCAAACGCATCCAGCGAATCTACCGCATTCTGAGATGGGTTCAGCCGCAGAAGACGAAGAAGCAGCTTCTCAGAGCAGCATACGATAGAAGACCTAAACCCGTGAAGCCAAATGAACTATGGGAAACCGATATGACCTACGTCTTCTGCGGCGCAGATGGTTGGGCTTTCCTCTTCAATGCGATCGATGTGGTCTCAAGAGAATGGCTCTCATATGTCTTTGATACTTCAGCCACGAAAGAGAACGCCATCCTAAGCGTCCAGAAAGCCCTCATCAAGCATCCAGAAGCCGTAGACGTAAGGCTCCGAACCGATCGTGGCCCACAGTACCATAGCGAAGCCTTCAGGGGGAGCATGAAGATCCTACGCGTCAAACAAGAATTCATAGCCGTCAACACTCCTGAACAGAACGGCCACATAGAATCCTTCCATAAGACATTGAAGCGCGAATATGTTTGGACAAGAGACTTCCAAACCTTCCAGGAGGCAGCTGAAGCCATCCAGGAAGCATACATAGACTACAACCGGAAGAGGATCCACTCATCCCTCGGATACATGACACCCTACGAGTTCCTGACAAGAGTGAAGGTGACCCAACATGACGGATAGAACCATACGTTCAAAAACCGAAAAAGCGTTCTCAATAGCAGGGGTCCACTCCAGAGTCGTAGAGGTTAGACAGCGTGAAGGCTGGTGCAGCGAAGCCATAGAAGCCTACCTGAAGGCTCACGGCGTCCAAGTCAGCCACGGCTCCATCCACACGATCATCAAACAGAACCATCTCCCCATGCATCATACGCTCCCAGAAGACAACGAACCTACATCCGCTTCCAGCGTACGCATCCAGACAGCCTCTGGCAGACCGACATCAAATACTACGGCGACCAGTACCTCATAGCCTTCTTGGACGACTGCTCCCGCTACGTGCCAAACGCCATCCTATGCAAGCACGCCACAACATGGAGAATCCTGAAGCTTCTGCCTCAAACCCCAAGCCAGGGAAGAATCCCCAGACAGATCCTGAGCGATCATGGCACCCAATTCTACAGCGAGGATGGAGCAAGCCAATTCACAGCCTACCTAGAAGCCCAAGGCATAGAACATATCATGGGTTCCATTGGAAAACCTACAACGCAAGGCAAGATAGAACGTTTCTGGCAAACATTCGAACTCTACTATCCAAAATTCAACGACATGACACAATTCAGAGAATACTACAACTACGTCAGGCCGCATCGAAGCCTTAACTACAAAACCCCAGCCCAAGTATACCTCAACTAACTGTCCGGTATGTCATTGGCTCCCGCAATGTTCCATGACGAGCGTGCCGTCAACTATGGCTGTGTCTACGTTCCCATTGTCTCCTGAACAGACGAGCTGTTTCGCCAAGTCGTGGACAGGCGTCAGGTTCGGAGCGTTCAAATCGACAAGAATCAGATCTGCCTTCTTTCTCCACTTTTCGTCTTAGCTTCACGGCTAGCTCATAGGTATGTCCATGAAGCCTATTGCCACCATTAGGTGCGCGGCTGACTCTACGGGTAGCGCTGAAACTTCCTCCAAAGAATCTTCCGTCAACGAATATTGACGATCCTTCTTCGATCAACTTTGATCTCTCCCCTGAGAGTCCTTGCAGGGTCTATGTGATCTCCTTGAGACTCGATATCTTGCAAAAGAACAACTCGTTCAGAGTTCTATCGTTGAACTCTTGCGTACAGCTATCCACGCAGTCTCGCAGGACTACGGGTCGGTATCTTAGTTGATAGGCATCCACGGCCGTATACCGGATGGATGTGTGTGTCTGTCCGCCGACTAACATCACCTGCTCTATCCCCAGTTCTCGCAGGTACAGGTCTAGATCGGTTCCGTAGAACCCGCTGAAACGTCTCTTCTGCACCACATAGTCTCCTGGCCTAAGTTTGAGCTCCTCTACGATCTCGGCGCCTTCACTCCCCTCGATAGCGTGAGGCTCACATACGCCGAGAGTGAAAATCCTGTCGTTAGGCGGATGCGTGCAAGTCACGTGTACTACCGGAATATTGTGCTCTCTTGCATATCCTATTGCGCTCACAAGATTGGGCATCTTGCTTCTCAGTCGATTGGCGTTGAAAGGCCTGTTGTGGTATACGTGATCCTTGTTCAAGTCAACGGCCAATAGTGCTTGTTTCACTCGACACCGCCTCCGCCAAATTCTCGCACAAACTGGTCTAGCGTGATCTTGCGAGCAAAGAACATTGCATCCAATCCTGATTGTTGATACTCCTTCGTCTTGCTGTATAGACAGTCTTGCGCGGCGATTACTGTGTATCCTCTTTGGAAGGCGTCAGCGACCGTATACAAAACGCAGACATTCGTGGGTCGCCCGGCGAAGATCAATGTGTCGACGCCCAATTCTGATAGCAGAATATCGAGATCAGTCCCAAAGAAACCACTAAAACGCCTCTTCACTACCTTGTAGTCGCCCGGTTGAGGTTTGACTTCGCTGATGACCTCCTCCCCGCCTGTGCCTCTGACACAATGCTCTGCCCCTACGGGGAAATCTGAAAACTCAGGGTCGTTCGGTCTGTGTGCATCGCAGACGTAGACTATCGGGATCTTCATCTTTCTCGCGTTTTCAAGCAGTTCAGCGATTCTAGGAATAACCTCCTCTTTGAATTCTGGGGGCATGGGAAATGGCTTCCCGTGCAGAATCATGTCCTTCAGCATGTTGACGAGGACAACAGCCGGCTTACTCTTGATCTTGGAACTCATGACGATCGTCTCTTTCGAGGGCATGACATCTCATGCTAGAGTTCGGAAGACCATGTATATAGACACTTCCAGATCACATCTGAACGATGCTTGCTGAACATCTTAATCCGTCACAAATCCGAGATATGATGCGGAATTCAACTGGAGCGACTAATGCTGACATGCTTTTTAGTCTAGGAATGAAGTTGCTTCAGTTCAGCATTGTGTCCTGAGGCTAAGAACTCGAGCGTAGACTGCGACGAGTCGACGAGCACCGACCTTCTTGGAAAGCTTGGACTCACGAAGAATCAAGCTCGGTTATACACCATTTTACTCCGAGAAGGCCCTGCTACGATCGGTGAGCTCGCGAAGAGATCCGGGATACATCGGGCAAACGCTTACCGGATTGTGAGCCACCTCAAGAACATTGGACTCGTCGAATTGTTGCTCGGCGCCGTCACGAAGGTAAGGGCCCTTGGTGTGGGCGAGGCTCTTGACATCCTTATCGCAAGGCAGGAGGAGCAGCTGGATAGGATAAGGAGCGTCAAGTCTCGCACACGTCTGGAACCCAGCGAACAACTAGTGGACTACGGCATACCCTCTGCTCGATTGGAACATATCTTCGCGAGGCTCCTCATCGGGAGACATGTGTACGCTCAGCAGGAGAGGCTGATCCAAGAATCGAAAGAAGAGATTATCCAAGTAACGTCTACGAAAGGGTTTCTGCTCGCAAGGAATATCGGTCTCATAGATTCTATGGCGACCAAGGCGAGGAAGGATGGCGTCAGAGTAAGGATTCTCACCGAGACTCTCGGGCGCTCGGCGGGCGTGCGGAGTGAAATTCCGAGGGAATTGGAAATCCGTCACCGCACCAACACTCTGACAATGCTCAGGTACTTCATTGCTGACAAGAAACACCTCATCTTGAAGATGGCAGCCCCGCCTAAGGTTCAAGATCAGTCCGTAGCGCTGTGGTCGAACAGTTCAGACTTGATTCAAGGTTTGCATTACGAGTTTGAGAGACTGTGGGCTGCATCTTCTAGAGTTCGATGACTAGCCATCGAGAAACGACTGTAACCAGAATTCAGAAGGGAGTGTTGCTACCTAAGTAGCAGCTGATTCCTTTCTGCTCGAAGAGTTTCTTGATCTGGTTCATCTTCTCGACGGACGGCGCCTGTGTATCCTTGTAGACGTAGTCCATGCCGAGTTGTTCGTACTTGGACATCCCCAATCTATGGAAAGGAAGCAGGTTTACCTCGTGCCTTCCGATCTTTCTTAGGAACTGCGCCATAGCGCAGACGTTTTCATCAGAATCGTTGAAGCTTGGCACGACGGGCATTCTTACTATTATGCGCGCAGATCTCTCAAGCGCGGCCATGCGTTCGATGTTAGTCAGGATCAACTTGTTGCTGACTCCAGTCTCTTGCTTGTGTTTTTCGGGATCCATGTGCTTGATGTCCACGAAGATCCAATCCAAGTACTGCATTGCTCTCTCCAGTCGCGCCCAAGGCACGTTCGCACAGGTCTCCATCGCGGTGTGAACGTAAGCGTCATGGAGTTCTTTGAGCAACGTCAAAGTGAACTCTGGTTGAGCTAGCGGCTCGCCTCCGCCGAGAGTGACTCCGCCTCCGCTTCCCCAGTAGGCTCGATCCCTGCGGACGGTATCCATCAATTCCTGAACCGTAACGTAGCGTCCTACCACTCTCACTGCTCCGTTGTAGCAACCTTTCGTGCAGCTGAAGTGATCACAGGTCCCGCATTTCGAGCGATCGAACACAGGGTAGTCACCAATTTTGTTGACCGAAATAGCACCTACTGGACAGGCACCTATGCAGCTGTACGTCTCTTTTCTGCATCGTCTCTGGCTGTACATCATTTGTGGTTTCGGCTTCTGGCCCTCTGGGTTGCAGCACCACTTGCAGGTGAGCGGGCATCCCTTCATGAAGATTAGAGTTCTGCAGCCTGGACCGTCATGAACAGAGAAGCCTTGCACATCAAAGATCAATCCCCCTAGATTGCGCGTTTCCTGCGCAGAGAGCGTCGCGCTGCAATGCGTTTGCAGGGCTATTCCTTCCTTCCGATGAGCGAATTGAGCGTGTTGGCAAACTCGAATCTCTCATCCATCTGGGAATCCAAGAGCGGCAACCTACTTCTCGTCGCGAGGAAAACCCGAGCGCCACTCGAACATCTCGCAGGTCCTAGTCACAAGATCCGGATAGGTCAATTCCTCACCCTTGCAGAGTCCTAGGTACTCTTCTTTCGGTGAGTAATCCTTACAGAACTTGCACTTCCTCACAGGCCCGCATTCTTCGCACGCCAGGTCGTCGACCTGTACCGTGCGCTTGTTGACATGGCAAAGACCCTTGAATACATCGACCGGTACGAAATGGTCACAGTCAGCGCATCGCTGCACAACCGCTTGCGACAACACCTAAGCCAACTCCTCGTATTCCGTTCTTGCGATTATCTCGTCCTGTATGGGCTTCGGAAGCTCCACCCAGTAGTGAGTGAACCCTGCGACCCTCACGAGGAGGTCTCGGTACTTCTCGGGATGAGCTTGAGCATCCCGTAGCATCTCAGAATCAACTATGTTGAACTGTATGTGGAATCCTCCCTTGCGCATGTATGCCCGTATCAATTCGAGAAGCTTCTTGCTGCCTTCTCTTCCTTTAATGGCTGAAGGATGGATCTTCAGATTCATCTGTGTACACTGAGAACTGGAATGGTCCCAGCACGTAGCGGAATTGAACAATGCGTAGGGACCGTTCAGGTCCGTACCAGGATAGGCGGATAGAGACGCATCGGCCAGAGTTGTTCCGTGAAGGCGTCCATCCGGCGTTGCTATGTTGACGGCTCCCATTGGACCGTGAGTTGAAACTGAGAGCTGAAGCGCATACAGCGGCCTAGCGAACAATGATTTGTACTCTTGAACAACAGAAGTGTAGAATTGCTCCCACTCCTTCAGAATGTCATCGGCGTAGGGTTCGTCGTTGCCGTACTTCGGCGCATTCACGCACAGGTGATGGATCTTGTCCCAGTTGTGCGAAATCTTAGCTTGATCCAGAAGCGAGTATGACCCAACTTCCTCGGCTCTCCTGTAACCAAAGTTGCGTCGAAGTGCTTCTCTCAACTCCTCCAGACTGATCTTCTTGTTGTCGTAGACATTGAATTTCAGGGAAGCGAGCGAGTTGACCATGTTGATGCCGCCGCAGATGTTAACGCTGAAGTTTCTGTTGTACCTTGAGCCCATCATGCCGATGTGCATTCCTTTCTCGAGACAGTCGGGCTTCAGCATCGAATTCACGACTGAAGGAGTGAGCTTTCGCCATATGTCATGCTGGACGTTGTTGCAGCGGATCAGGATGTCAACGATTTGTCTGAAGTACTCCTTGTACGCCGCCCACAAGTCGTCGTAAGTTTCCAGCTTTGATCCATGAGACGGGAGCACTCTCTCGCCAGTTCTCTGATCCACTCCATCGAACAGCACAAGTTCCAGAATCTTCGGAAGGTTGAGGAAGTGCACGCCAACGTCGGTGGCAGCGGCGGCTCCGCCTCGAGGGATCACGTACTTCTTGCCATTCAGGGTCAGCTCTGCCCACGTGCAAGCGGCGGTCTGGAGACATCCGCCTATGGCGACAGCTCTGGCATCATCGACGTTCATGCCTTCTGGACCAAAGTTCTTGAGGAGGAACTCCATTGCGACTTTGTTGTTCACCCAAGCCGGATATCCGGTGCCTGTTTTATTGCACTCTACGGCCTTGAGCAAGAATTCTTCGGGAAGCTTCTCGTCGTAAAGGAGAGTCATGGTGGGCTGCGGTGACTCGCATGTCATGCCCGCTTCGATCATGAGCGTCTCCAATTCGTTTGTAGCGCTCTCGCCGTCCTTAGTCAGTCCGCCAAGGCTGACATTGTTGAAGGTGCTACCTGACTGGATTCCCTCTATCACTGTCTTGGGTCCGAACAGATCGAACTCGGTGAATTTCATTCTCATACATTCGAGCAGTTCAAGCGTCTTCTCGCGATCGAGCACGCCGTTCTCGATGTCTTGTTTCCACCAAGGGTACAGGATCTGTCCGAGTCTCCCTGGTGCGAGGCCGGAGAAGTTGTCCTCGGCGAGAACGGCCATATGGAATGTCCAACATACTTGGAGGGCTTCCCGGAACGTTCTAGGCTGTTTGGAAGAGATCCATTCGAGAGTGTTCGCGATATCCTCGTACTCAGCCTTCTGCTTCGCGTCGGTCTCGGTGCTCGCGAGTCTCCTCGCTTCAGCTGTGTAGTTGAGGATCCATCTCTTTATCCCTTCCAAGACTGTGATCGCAGATTTGTAGAAATACAGCCTGTCCATTCCGTTAACTCCGTCGTTGCCAGGATCACCCGCTACCTGTTCGATTCTCTTCTGGCACAGGTCAATCATTCCGTCGATTCCGTACTGCAGCGGGTAGTAGTAGCTGATGACTTCTCTTCCTTGAGGCAGGGTGTAACCGGAGTCGTACATGCAGACGAGGCCGCGCATGATGGCCTCCTTTGTATCATATCCGGCGACCATCTTCTCATACTTCAGGGAGATGTCTTCTACAGACCTTCCATCCCACATCGCGGTGACGTTCTTCAGAATCGGGTACTCTTCCTTCCTGAGCCCGAATTTGCCTGCGATCGAGACGACATTGCCTACGCTTGCAGTAATGTTGCCTCCACCCTTTGGAACCTTCACCACGTCTTCGCCCGCAAGCCCGCGCCGCTTGGCTTCTTGGTAACGCTTCTCGGTCTCCACGATGAAAGTCTGGGAGACCCAGGGCATGGGATAGGATCCTCTGAGATACAATGTCCGTCCCATGACGAACAATTCGCCGGGGAAAATCGTGGGAGTCAGATGAGAGAAAGCGTGCTTTAGGGATTCAGCCCTCCGAACTATCGGGATCTCCCCTTCCAGCTGGTTCCATCTTCTCGTGTACCAGTACGGGAATTCAATGCTCACCGAGGATTTCGTTTCAAAATAGAGATCTCTTATCTTTCGAGTCCGAGCGAAAGGTTCCTTCTTGACTTCGCGACGTTCAATACCTTGGGATTGCACACAGCCATAGCGATAGGCCAGACGCAGACCAGGTTGCTCAGGCTTGTCCGTATTTGCCTCCATGTCCAGCATTCATCCTCTTCGAGTGTTCGCTCTACGCCAGTAGCTGCTCGATCTCGGACGGTATAAGGATGTGTAGTCAACGCAACGCGACAACTTCCAACGGGTACAAGTTGTGCGTAATCGATCGTTCCCTGAGTTTGCGCAAGGCTGCACTGGGACTCGGATGGTTTACCGGATCCCAGCTGCAGTTCGGGACTGATTCAAATGTATTCCTTTTTACCATCATGCAGTGCGTTCAGGATCTTGTCTGGAGTGATGGGTAGCGATCTGAACCTTACTCCGATCGCATCTCTTATGGCATTGGCGATCACAGGCGCCACAGGGTGCAGAGACGCCTCACTGATACTCTTTGCGCCTACTGCACTGGGTTCGTTTGTCTCGATCAGTATGGCGTCTGCTTGTGGCATGTCCGCTATTTGTGGGATCTTGTAGTCGGTCAGGTTCGAGTTGAGTACTTGCCCACGGTCGCCGAACTTTACTTCTTCCATGAGGGCTAGACCTATGCCTTGCGCGATCGCACCGTATATCTGGCCCTTGGCTCCCGGCGCGTAGATCGCTTTTCCAACATCTTGAGCTGCTGTGTATCTTGTCACGAACACCTGGCCTGTTAGGAGATCGACTTCAACCTCGCCGAAGTGGGCCCCGAATGGTGGCGGGTTATCTGGAGGTTCTTGGACCAGCGACACAACTAGGCTCTTGTTCAGGTGGAATCTAACGAAGAGACCTAACTCCGAAAGCGTCGTCAGAACTTTGCGATCTCTTGTTGATTGTACTTCCTTGCGTGAGATTTTCAAGGATGCTGGGTCTTGTTTCAGCATGACTCCAGCCGCTTCGAGAACTTGCGTCTTGATCTTTTCGCAGGCGGCTTTCACTGTGCTTCCGACGACGTATGTGCCGCGGCTTGCGTGGATCGGGCCTTCGAATAGAGCCGTGTCGGTGTCGCCTATCTTGAGATCTATCATCTCGTTGTCTACGCAAAGGGTGCTTGCTGCTATGTTCCTGTACACTGTGTGCTGACCGCAGCCCATGTCGATCGCTGCAGTCAAGACAGTGAACCTTCCGTCCTCGTTGAACTTGACTGTCACGCCGCCATGCTCAATTATCGGCTCGGTCGGTGTCTTGGAGCCTGTACCGGAGCCTCTGATGGTTTGGAAGGCCACGCCTCTACCCCTTCTCCTGTTCGGATTCGATGGCTGCTGCACCGGCTTTTCCCAACCGAAACGCTTCGCCGCGGTTCGAGCTGCTTCCTCAAGCCCCCACGATCTTATAACGTATCCCGAGCGGGGATTAACGTCGCCCAGCTTGAACGAATTCATGAGTCTAAACTCAATTGGATCGAACCCCATCTTGCGTGCTATTTCGTCCATTTGACTCTCGATACCGAAACTTGCCTGGACACCACCGTATCCCCTCATAGCGCCGGGCGAGTAGGTATTCGTGTATACCGCGTACGCTTCGAACAAGCGATTTGGCGCATTATACGCACAGTCGAAGTAGAGTCCGCCTACGAGCGCCACACTCGGCCCATGAGTCGCATAGGCACCAGTGTTCAACACATACTTACAATGTCTGGCGGTTATTCTCCCATCTTTGCGGACTCCGGTCTTGAACGTCATGTGAACGTCGTGCCTTGAGGTTGTAACAAATACCTCATCTCTCTTCAGCACAAGCTTCACCGGCTTCTTCGACTTCAAAGCCAGAAGAGCGCAGATGGGTTCCACATCGCTCATCTGCAGCTTGGAACCAAAGGCCCCGCCAAGGTAGGAAGGATGCACTGTTATCCTTGATACAGGCATCGCTAGCGCTTCGGAGAGTTTGTTTCTCAGCATAAAGATACTCTGTGTTGAAGACCAGATGTTGAGTTTCCCTGTCTCGTCCCAATAAGCGACGGAGCAGTGCGGTTCTAGAGGAACCTGGTTCTGTCTCTGTGTTCTGTATTCGTCGACGAAGACCTCGTCGGCATCTCGGAATCCTCTTTCCACATCGCCGACTTGTATGACCATCGGGCTTCCGTCTTTCGCTCCCCACGCGAACGCAACATTGTACTCGAGACCCTTCCTCACTCTTGGAGAATCCGGCTCTATCGATTTGAGAGGATCCAGAACAAATGGTAGATCCTCGTATTCGACGTGGATCTGCTCCATCGCCTCTTCGGCTGTCTCAACACTCGTGGCGGCGACTGCTGCCACGGGCTCACCAGCGTAGCAGACCTCGCTTCTCATTATGGATTTGTCTCGGGGAACAAGTTCTGCTCTGGGATACGGCGCGTTGAAGATTGGGCTATAGTGAGTATCTGGAACATCCTTGTAGGTCAGTATCGTCTTGACTCCGGGAAGTCTGAGCGCCATTGAAGCATCAATGGATTTGATTATGGCGTGTGGCCTATCGCTGCGGAGGATAGCGCCGTACAACATGTTCTGAAGTTGCAAGTCAGCGGTGAATCGTAGTTTGCCCGTGACTTTTTGAACGGATTCGACTCGTGACAAGGCTCACCCTTCTCGCTCTAATGTAGTATAAGAGAATTTACGCGTCCTCGCTTTTTGAGAAAAACTCAAAGCCTTATTAGCGCCTATGAAGCCCCTGACTTTCCATGCGAGCCACCGCACCAACGTTCAACTACTACACACCAAGAACAGTATCTGAAACTCTGAACTTAATCGAGAAACTGAAACCAGTCAACGTAATCGCTGGTGGCACTGATTTTGTTCCCGCAGTGAGACTGAAGGGCTTCAGACCGAAGCATGTTGTCTCTCTTGTGAATCTCAGAAAGGAACTGAGTTACGTCATTTTCAAGGGCGGTACCGTAAGGATCGGCGCGTTGACCAGGATCAGGGACGCGCAGAGATCTGTTCATCTTCGCAAGAAGGCGACGTGTCTTCACGAAGCACTGTCCCAGATTGGATCCGTTCAGATCAGAAACATGGCAACGATTGGCGGCAACCTCTGCAACGCCAGTCCTGCCGCCGATTCGGCTCCACCTCTGCTCGTACTGGATGCCTCTGTTGAGATAGTCAGAAAAGGTGGTCGGAGGACGATCCCGTTGAAAGATTTCTTCCTTGGACCGGGGAAGACGGCGTTAAGAAAAGGCGAGCTGTTGAAGGGTATTACATTCCGACCCGAAGCAGGGACGGCCTCCTCATTCCAGAAGCTAGGTCGAACAAGAGGCGAAGACATTTCCATTGCCACGGCGGCCGTGTTGCTCAAGACTGACGGGTCAAGAATATCACAAGCCAGAATCGCGCTGGGCAGTGTAGCTCCTATCCCAACTAGGGCATACGAATCCGAGAAGGAACTTGTTGGAAAAGCGGCCTCTGAAGCCGTTCTAGATTCAGCAGCAACCAAGGCAGCGGAAGAAGCAAAGCCCATAACTGATGTGAGAGCCACCGGAGACTACAGAAGAAGCGCGGTCAAGGCGCTCGTCAGGCAGGGGCTTGCCCAGGCTCTGGAAAGAACCCGCGGTGGTGCATGACATGAACGTCAAGATGAAGATCAACGGCGAACCGATGACCTTGGACGTGCCGCCCAACGAGCTACTGCTAGACACTCTGAGGACGAGACTGGGACTCACTGGCAGCAAGGACGTGTGCAGGACAGGAGACTGTTGCGCCTGCACTGTAATGCTCAACGGTAGAGCAGTCAATTCCTGCTTGATGTTCACATCAGAAGCAAACGGATCTGATATCTTAACCATCGAAGGGCTTAGCCAGAATGAGAAGCTGCATCCGCTTCAGGAAGCATTCATTGAAGAAGACGCAACACACTGTGGCTACTGCACGCCCGGTATGATCATGTCAGCCTATGCCTTGCTGGAAGAGAACCCGAACCCAACCCGTAAGGACGTTGAGGAAGCCTTGGCAGGAAATCTCTGCAGGTGCGGCACCTACTATAGTGCGATCAATGCTGTCCTCAGGGCAAGCGAGAAACTCAAGCAGAAACTCTAGGGAGTACCCCACTGAAAGTTCATGAACCAGCCAGCAGAATAATTGCCCTCTTTCGTTTTGGTTACATCATTCTTGAGAAAGTGCCGCAGTTGATTGAACTAGTTCTGAAGAATGGAAAGCTCGTGACTTCGTCAGGCGTCTTCGACGGCGGAGTGGGCATCGACGAGGGCACAATAAGAACCATTGCGAAAGACGCAAACCTCCCTGCTGCCGACAAGGTCATCGATCTCAAAGGGAAACTGGTTCTCCCAGGAGCCATCGACATTCACACGCACCCAGGTGGAAAGCATCCTCTGGGCGACGATTTCAGGACGGAGACTCCGGGCGCACTGTTGGGGGGCGTCACGACAATGGGGGGGATCGTGCGCGCTCCAAGGATGGGCCAACCCTTCAAAGAGGATACAGATCCGGTCGATGTTGTCTCGTGGTTTGATGTCTTCGAACCCGGGAAGAAAGTAGCAGAGCAGAATTCCAGCGCGGATTTCTTCTTCATCTTCACTCTTAACTCGATGCAACACGCTGAGCAAATACCTGACTATGTTCAGAAGCTGGGTGTTTGTGGGTTCAAGTATCATGGCAATCTGAAGAACGTAGCAGATCATCCAATGGGAGCCAAATGGGCCAGACGAATGGCACTCCCTGTGTCCTACGATGACCGACTTGCCTTCCGAGCCATGGAACAGATCGCGAAAACAAGCAAGGGCGTTCTGTTGGTACACTGCGAGAACACAGAGCTCTCCAAAATGTTCACTGAGCGGGTCAAGGCGACGGGAAGAACCGACCCCGCAGCATGGAGCGAAACCCTGCCTGGTTTCCTCGAAGCAGACCACATCAGAAGGTACACGTTCCTATCGAAAGTCACGGGCTCCCGAATGCATATTGTCCATTTGACTTCGAAGGAAGGACTTGAGCAGCTAATCGCGGCGAAGAAGGAAGGCGTCAAAGTGACCGCTGAAGCGTGTCCGCAGTACCTGATGATCGATCCTGCCAAGGCTGGTTTCCTTGGCAAGCTCAACCCGCCGCTGAGACACGAAGCAGATAGAGAAGCACTCTGGAATGGTGTGATGAATGGTTGGATTGATTCAATTGGCACTGACCACGTGGTCAGCAATAAGCATGAGAAATTGGAATGGGGCGACGGATCTGTGGGAGGAGATCCTGCATCAAACATATGGTTCACTGGTTCCGGGAGCACGGGCATACAGACAATGCTGATCACAATGTTCTGGGAAGGATACAGAAGAAGAGGACTCACACTCGGAAGACTGGTCGAGCTCGTCTCCACCAACCCGGCCAAGATAGTGGGACTATTCCCGAAGAAGGGAACATTGAATGTGGGTTCGGATGCGGACCTCACGGTGATAGATCAGGAGAAAGAGGGCAAGATAACCACTGACTGGCTGAGATCATACGGCGATTTCACACTATTCGAGAACATGGAAGGTAAAGGATGGCCGTGGATGACAGTACTAAGGGGTAAGATAGTGATGGCGGATGATGAACTTCAAGTCGGGCCGGGCTACGGAAGGTTCGTGAAATCCGCATGACGACAATCATCAAGCACGCTGTCGTCTACACCAACGACCCCGCGGTGGGAGTCATTTGGGACGGGGCCGTTCTAATCGATGGCCCTCGCATAGTGGACGTTGGCAAGACCGATGACCTGGTGCATAAGTATGGTTCTGCGGATCAAGTGATCGATGGCAAGTGGAAGCTTGTGATGCCAGGGCTCATCGATACCCACATGCACCTAGACGCGGCCTACCTGAGAGGTCTGATCCCTCCAAAATGGATGGGGTGGCTGAAGGAGTACTTTGGGTGGTACTTCGACATCATCGACGAGGAAGACTTCTACTACTCCGCCTTGTTCAGCATCGGCAAGCGGCTTCTGACCGGTACTACTACGGTTGTGGATTCCGGTCCTCTCCCAGGGTTTGAGAGGCAGGCGGTAGAAGCGGTTGAGAAGAGCGGCGTGAGAGCCAACCTCAATCGCATAACAATGGACGTATATGATCAAGCTCTAGGTGAGGGGGGTTTTTCCCCCAAGCACAGGGAGACCACGGAGAAAGCGATCCGAAATGGTCGTGACTTCGTCAAGACTTACAATGGATACTTGGGCAGAGTCAAAGCAGGCCTTTGCTTGATGCAAGTCCCCACAAGTAGCGAGAAGCTAGGGAGAGAAGCTAGGAATATCGTTGACGAGCTGGATGGTACTCTCCACACGCACGCAGGCGTGCATGGAGAGCTTCTTGAGAAGACCGTCAAGCTTCACGGGGTGCGGGACATAGAGTACCTGGATAGAATCGGTGTGCTATGCAACAGAATGACGGCCGCTCATATGGGTTGGCTCTCCGAGTCGGAGATCGGACTGGTTGCCTCGAGAGGAGTGAACGTATCGCATTGTCCCACCTCGACGACGATCAATGGCAAAGGTATCCTGTCAAAAGGCAACATAGTCAGAATGTACAAGATGGGCGTGAACATTGCGCTCGGAACAGATGAACTGGATATAACCGACATTGTGAGAGTCATGTTCGCGGTTCTCATACACAGAGATGTTTGGATGGATTCCTCTCTGTTCCCGCTCGAGAAAATCGTGGACATGGCCACAATCAACGGAGCCAGAGCGATAGGCATGGGAAATGAACTCGGCACAATCGCTAAAAACAAGCTAGCTGACTTGTTACTGTTCGATCTTAAGAACGCCGACTGGATTCCGGCATACGAGTACTCCCTATTGCCAAACCTGATCACGTCCGCTTCGGGTTCCTCCGTCCATACTGTCATAGTTCAGGGGAAAGTTGTAGTTGAGGACGGAAAGATAGCGACCTTTGACATGGATGAGGTCGCGGATCAGGTTCAACTGCGCGCTAGCAAGTACATAGAATCGGCCGTGAAGAAAGGCATGCACCCGAAGCATGCGATTCGTAGTATGACTGGTCGCCTGTAGACAGACGACAAGGATCACTCCAGACTATCGGAGTCATTGGACGTGGAGAAGACAGGTTCTCAACTAGGAGGAATACAAGAGACCCGGTCGAAGGCTCGTGATTTGAACCCTCTGGTCTGAGGATGAGGCGAAAGACAACATGAGCGCCCGGAGCCAGCTGATAGGCGTTGAGTCATCCTTGGAGAATTCCACTTCCAGAGTCTAAGACCGTTCTTCAATAGGAAATTGGCCACTGGAGCACGGATAGGACGCGAAGCCTACGACCCCATGAGTAACATGCTGAACTTGGGCTACGCGGTGCTGGAGAGCGAAGCCTTGAAAGCGATTCTGTCTGCGATGCTAGATCCCTCCATAGGCGTACTCCACACTTCTCATCGGTCCAAATTCTCGTTGGCGCTCGACTTGATGGGATGTTGTGGCTGCGAAGCTGAGAGTTTACGCCGGAGAGCCGGAGGAGTATCTGACTTTTATGACCCCGGAGGCCTACCGTAGACGACAGGGCTCCTTCCGACGAGGAATTTCCAGACAGGCGTTTTCTCCGAGGCAGATCAGTCAAACACCAGCGCACTCTCCGACAAGATCCTAGTAAAGCACCGGACGACTTGTTTCGGTTGCGCGATAGGATGCCGTAATGTAACTAAAGTCAGGGACGGCCCGTACGCGGGGCTTGAGGGTGAGGGGCCAGAGTATGAGACGTTGGGATGTGCGGCTCCAACCTCGCGATAGGCTATGCCCGCGCCGTGATGAAGTTCAACGAGGAATGTTCTCACATGGGCCTCGACACGATATCGACAGGGAACGTCTGCGCTTGGGCGATGGAACTCTTCCAGAGGGGGGACCAAGGAAACTTGTGGCCTCGAGCTTAGATTCGGAAACGCGGACTTGGCTGTGACATTGCCACGCCTGATCGCGTTGAGGAAAGGGATAGGCGATACGCTCGCCGAGGGCGTCGCCAGAGCATCGAAGAAGATCGGTAAGAACTCGGAGAAACGCGCTCTGCACGTGAAGGGGCTAGAGTATCCTGCATATGACCCTAGGGGAGCTTCTCGATGGCACTCGCATACGCGACCTCGGACAGAGGAGCAGGCCACAACCGAGCGTGGCCAATCGCCTACGACGCGGTCGGAAAGCTTGACCCATTCACCATGGAAGGCAAAGCCAAGATCGTGCAGACTTGGCAAATACAATCCAGTTTGAAATGGAGCATAATTGCATGCGATTTCCTGGCTGCCGATCTCAATCTGTTCGCGACGCTCGTTAACGCTGTTTGTGAAACCGATTATATGGAGGAAAGTTTCAAGACTGTGGGTAGGCGCGTCTGGACTCTGACTCGACTGTTCAGAAGGCTTCTCGACAAAAGGATGACTCCATGCCACCACGGGTGTATCTTGAACCGCTGCCTGAGGGGTCCCCGAAGGGCAAGTTTGTCCCTGAGCGAGATTTCGAGAAGGCATTGACGGAGTACTATCGGCTCTCGGGCTGGGATGAGCAAGGAAGGCCTACCAAGGCAGTCATTGAGGAGCTTGGGCTCGCGGATCTGTCCTCGTCTTAGAACAGAGCACCCAGCAAACCAAGCTTCGGCCTTTTCGTCCCACGCTTGGTTCATGATTGAATTAGCGAATTAGATGGCATCGACGCTGAGCAGGTCGAAACAATGACAGGTGCGGTGTAGAACACTTCAGGTTCCAATAAGCGTGCTTTTCGATAGCCTCTACAAAATCGTTACATAAGACCTCTGCTCGTCAGATCGTCCGTAACGAATTGCAGACCCAACTCTTGGAGTTTCTCTCTCTTCGGCCATCCTCGTTCTCTATCCCATCCTCTATAGTCATAGTAGAGGTCTAGCATGCTCTGAAGAACATCGGGCGAATACGCTTCCCCTTTAAGGGGACCTTCCGCCAGCGGGCTCATCACTCTCGTAGGCAGGTTATCGTCCTTGCGGGTGAAGCCTTCTCTAGCGTTAAACGCCCTCGTCAGGTTGAAGGAGCGCTCACCCACCTGAAGGAGCTCCGTGGAAGATGCGTCCCAACCGGTTACGGATCTGAAGAGACCCGTGAGGTTCCTTATGGACACTCCAGCTGGGTAGAAAATGAACCGGCAGACTACGAGGCTGTTATATAGGGCCATGAGATCTTCGCAGATCTTGACAAGTTTAGCCTTTCGGGGGCCTGTCTCTGTCCTACTCTGAGGGACAAGTGAAGAGTCTATTCCGATCTCTGGAGCCGCATTGGCTGGATTCTCCCAGTTGTCATCATGATGGATTTGAAGATGAGTCGCCCCTCTGTCTGAAGTAGCGTAAGTTAGCCCCATCCCTTTCTTGCCCCTAGGGTCATGCATGGCGAGTTCGGCTCCCTTCACATGTAGTGCCCAAGCCTCCGATCCTCCCCCGATCTTCTGCGAAGCCTTCTTGACACCCTCGGCCAGTATGTCGCCTATCCCCTTTCTCTTGGCTATTTTGTGAATCATCTCGATTATGGCGTCGCCGTTACCCCATGAGAGATCTACTCCTTCCGTGTCATTCCGTGTGATTAAGCCCTTCTCGTAGCACTCCATTGCGAATGCTACGCAGACCCCGGCAGCGATCGTGTCGATGGAATACTTGTTGCAGAGTTCGTTGGCCTTGGCTATGACTTCGAGGTCATCATTCATGCAAAGGGACCCGAATGACGCGCAAGTCTCGTATTCGGGTCCTCCGTAAGTTGGATCCGTAACGTATCGGCCCTTCGTCTCCACGACCCTATAGTGGGCATCTGGACAGCCTAGGCAGGTGCCTCGCGTCTTCATGATGG
>Ga0315285_10001153_pt1 | contig 27635 bp, 26 predicted proteins | sample YL17G09_36_MG_FD_203698 | JGI IMG/M metagenome (GOLD analysis project Ga0315285, IMG submission 203698) | Sediment microbial communities from Yellowstone Lake, YNP, Wyoming, USA - YL17G09_36 | ecosystem: Environmental > Aquatic > Freshwater > Lake > Sediment | place: USA: Wyoming | collected... | reverse complement strand
AATCAGCCATTTCGGTCTTGGCGTTCTTGGCGCCTTGGCGGTTGAGAATTTCGGATTGGGGCTATGAGCCATCAGCCAATAGCCGCTACCGGGCGCGCTCGCGAAGCGCCTTCAACGTCCCTTCCAGCCGTTTGACCTCATCGCCGTAGCCTGCGAAATTTCCCTGACGCAAGAACTCCTGGGCCCGCGCGTACTGTTGCCACGCTTGGTCCACCAGGCCGCGGATGCTCTCCGGGCCCCCCGGGGCGGGTCCCGGTGCCTGGGGCGCCTCTGCCCGGGCCACGACGCGCTGTTTCCCGGGCCCGTCGAAGATCTGGGCCAACGAGGCCTCCAGGTTCTCCTCCATGGCGATCTGATTCCCGAAGGCCACGATGACCCGCTTCAGTTCGGGAAGCGAGCCCTTCTCGGCGGCCAGGTAGAGGGGCTCGACGTACAGCAACGATCGCTCGATGGGAATGGCCAGGAGACTCCCCCGAATGACCTGGGAGCCACGCTGGCTCCACAGGCTCAGTTGCTGGGAGATGAAGGCGTCCTGGTCGATGCGGGCCTCGATCTGGCGGGGGCCGTAGATCAGCTTCTGCTTGGGGAAGATGTAGGCGATCAGCTTCCCGTAGTGCGGTCCGTCGCTTCGCGCCGCCATCCAGGCGATCATGTTGTCCTTCTTGCTGGGGTTGAACGGGGTCAGCAGGATGAACTCTTCGATCTTCTCTCCCGGGAGCCGCATGATGGTGTAGTAGGACTCCATCTCGCGCTCCTGCCCCTCAATCGTCTTCCTCGGGATGTTCCACAGGTCCTCCTTGTTGTAGAAGACCTGCGGATCCCGCATATGGTACGTCGCGAACATCCGAGCCTGGATAGCGAAGAACCCTTGCGGGTACCGGATGTGGGGCCGAAGATCGGCCCGCATGGCCGAGAGGGGCTGGAAAAGGCCGGGGAAGGCCTGGGCGTAGGCCTTGACCACCGGGTCATCCGGCTCGCTGAGGTAGAAGGCCAGGCTGCCGTTGTAGGCGTCCACCACGGCCTTGACCGAATTCCGGATGTAGTTCCCCATCCCTCGGACCGGCTCCGAGTACGGGAACTGATTGCTGGTGGTGTAGGCATCGATGATCCAGAACAGGCGGCCGTCCTGCCCGATGACCAGGTAGGGGTCGCGCTCAAACTGGAGGAAGGGGGCGGCCTTCTTCACCCGCTCCCCGATCTCCCGGTAGTACATCACCCGGCTCTCGCCGATGATGTCGTTGGACAAGACGATCTTCACGTCCCCAAAACGCAGGGCGAAGAGGATCTTCCGGAGAAAGGACTGGATCGGGACGCCCCCCTCCCCGGCGTAGTTGCTGTAGACGTTCTTGTCGCCGGCAGGATAGTCCAGCTCCTGGGCGCGCGTCTTGACAAACACGTACTCGTTGCCGATCTCGCCGTAGTACACCTCGGGACGCGCGACTTTGATCGGGCCCGTGGACGCCGGAGGGATGTCCTTGATCCAGAAATCCGGCAGGCCTTCGGGGGTGATCCGGTTCACCGGCCCCATGACGACGCCGAAACCGTGGGTGTAGGTGAGGTGCTCGTTGATCCAGATCCGACTGGGCAAGTTCGGGTAGGACAACTCGCGCGCCGACAGCATGACCTGACGAAGCTGGCCGTCTACCATGTAGCGGTCGTTGTCCACGTCCACAAAGCGGTAGTAGGTCCGGATCTCCTGAAGCTGGGCGTAAGTGACGAGGAGCGGCCGGTGGTCCCAGAGGCGAATGTTCTTGATGGTGGCGTCGTTCTTCCGCAGGTCTTCGGCGGTCAAGGTCTCCTCGGCGGGGAACTCCTCCTCCTGGATGCGGTCCAGGCCGTACGCCATGCGCGTGAACTTGATGTTCTGCTCGATGTAGGGCCGCTCGGCCACCACCTCGTTCGGCACCACCCGGAACCGCTGGAGGAGCGTGGGGTAGATCCCCAGCCCGATGATGTTGCCGACCAGGAGGACCGCCAGGGCGATGAAGACCGGGCGGATGCCGCGGCGGCCGATCTGCCAGATGCAGATCGCCGCGCAGACCAGGGACAGGATGGTGAGGACGCGCAGGGCCGGCAGCTGCGCGTTGATGTCGCTGTACCCGGCGCCGAAGATGATCCCCCGGGCCGAGAACAGGAGATCGTAGGTGTCCAGGTAATAGCCTCCAGCCTTGACCAGGAGGATCAGGGCACCCAGGGTGAGAAGGTGGGCCCGGGCATGGGAGGCCACGCGGGGCCCGCGGGGTGTGATCTGGATGCCGCGATGGAGGACGGTCGTGGCCACCACCAGGAGGAAGGTGAGGCCGAGGGCCGTCATGGCCCAGGCGTAGAGCGTCTGCAGGAACGGCAGGCGGAACACGTAGAAGCCGACGTCGCGGCCGAAGAGGGGATCTTGCACGTTGAAAGGCTGCGCGTTGACGAACCGCAGGAACGTCTCCCACTGTCCGGCCGCCTGAGACCCGGCCAGGAAGCCCAGGACCAGCGCCCCGGGGAGCAGGAACTTCCTGAAGAGCGGCTCGATGACCAGGCGGCTGGGAAGTCCGAAGGGATCGTCCAGCTCCACCAGGACGTCACTGGCCGTGGAGCGGGCCGCCAGGTAGACATTCACGTAGACGACGGCGGCAAACGCCAGGCCGGCCGCCAGGGCCAGAGCGACCTTGGTCCACAGGATGGTGGTGAACACCGACGCCAGCTTCACCTCCTGGAACCAGAGGTAGTCGGTGTAGAGGGGAAGCGCCTGGCTCAGCACGCCCAGAATGACGAACACGATCAGGATGGGGCCGATCAAGGATTGCGGTGTCATCGGGACCTCCTCGTGGACGACAGGGAATACCGCCTTATAGCCGATCCAAGAGGGGGTTGTCAATCCTTGTCAATCCAAGGATGACCTTTCCCGCCGCGCGTAGGAGAAATTCCTTGCCCCCATCTCCCGGCTGGTGGTAACGTCGCGGGCCAGCGGCGTGGAAATGGGCCGCCGGACTCGGCATCTGATTGGGAGGTGCGGTCATGAGCGAAGAGGTCGTCGGCAAGGTCACGGACTATTTCGCGAAGATCGGCGTGGCGGCAATCCAGGTCACTGCAGGGGCTCTGAACGTCGGGGACACCATCCGCATCAAGGGGCACACCACGGATCTCACGCAGGTGGTGGAATCCATCCAGCTGGAGCACCAGGGCGTGCAGCGGGCCGACGCAGGTCAGACCGTCGGGATCCGGGTGAAGGACCGGGTGCGGAAGGCGGACACCGTCCTGAGGGTCACGCCGTAGACCCCGGTGACGATTTCGGATCGTGGCTTTCGGATTGACACGACCAGTCCCTGGGCCGGGCCGAGGGAAAGGGGCGCGGGTGGCCGAGATTTCTCTTGACCCTCTCTGTTTGTTTCGGTAACCTGACTGAACGATTGCTCATTTTTGCTGCGAGTCCCTGGAGATTTCCCGGCGTGACACACTCATCACGGATTCTCTTGCTCATTCTGTGCGGCATCGTCCCGGCAGCCCTGAGCTGTTCCCGGGAGAAATCCGGAGCGCCCTCCGCCAACGCGTCCCAGGCCGAGCGGAAGATCCCCGTCACCGTGGCGAGGGCCAACGCGCAAGACGTCGAGCGGTCGGTCCAGATCGTCGGGACGCTCATGGCTCAGGATGAGGTGACGCTGGCCAACGAGGTGCCGGCGACCATCGGCAAGATCTTGGTGGATATGGGGGACCGCGTGCGGGCAGGCCAGGTTCTCATCAAGCTGGACGAGCGGGAACCCCGTCTGGAGGTGGAGCGGATGACCGCGAATCTCCAGGCGGCCCGCGAGGCGCTGTCGCGGGCGCGTCAGATCCTGGACTTGAGCCGCGCCAACGTGGAGCGCGCGCAGGCCGTGCTGAGCGACGCGCAGATCAACCTCAAGCGGTTCCAGGAGCTGCTCACCGAGGGGGCCATCTCCGCCAGCCAGCGCGATTCCGCCCAGACGCAGTACGATGTGGCCGTAGCTTCTCTCCGGGCCAGCGAGGCCCAGTACGAAAGTGACCGGGCGGCCATCAAGAACGCCGAGGCGAACGTGGAGCAGGCCGTGGCGGGCCTGGAGCTGGCGCGGAAGCGGCTGCAGGACACCGAGATCGTTGCCCCCTTCGACGGTTTCGTCCGGAAGCGCCTGGTCAACGTGGGCGAGACCTACAAGGATAAGACGCCACTCATGAGCCTGGTGGCAACCCAGGCCTTGAAGCTCCAGGGTGAGGTTCCCGAACGTTTCGCCCCGCAGCTCGGCGTGGGTCATGCGGTCCGGGTGGAGGTCGAGGCATATCCCGGCCGCAAGTTCCCCGGCACCATCACCCGGGTGAGCCCGGCGGTGGACGCCGAGAGCCGGACCTTCACCGTGGAAGCCTCCGTCCCGAATCCCGGCGGGATCCTCAAGCCCGGTTTCTTCGCCAAGGCCTCCATCGTCATCGGGACGGAACGGAACGTGCCATTCGTCCCGGAAGAAGCCGTGGTCAGCTTCGCGGGGATCGTGAAGGTCTACGTCATCGCCGAGGGCAAGGCCGAGGAACGGCGGATCACGGCGGGCCAGCGTCGTGACGGCTGGGTGGAGATCCGGGAGGGTGTGAAGGCCGGCGAGATGGTGGCCACCTCCGGCCTCAGCCAACTCGCCACGGGCACGGCCGTGACGGTCCAGGCCGGCGCCGGCGGCGCCCCCTCTGCCGAGAAGGCCGACAGCGGAAATCGGAAATAGGATAGAGGCCGTACGGTCCCCGTGCCGCTTCCCCCACGGCGCGGCCCAGCCCCATCCCGCACGGCGGTTTCCAGTCTCCAGCTCTAGTGAGTTCCCATGCGACTGAGTGATCTGTGCATCCGGCGTCCCGTCTTCACCACCATGCTCATCGCCTCCCTGGTGGTGCTGGGCCTGGCATCCTACCGCGACCTGGGTCTGGATGCTTTCCCCCGGATAGAATTTCCCACCATCACGGTGACCACGACCCTCGAAGGGGCCACGCCCGAGGAGGTGGAGAGCCAGATCACCAAGCCCATCGAAGAGGTCGTCAACACCATCAACGGGATTGACGAGCTGCGCTCTACCACCAAGGAAGGGATCTCCCAGGTCTTCGTGGCCTTCGTCCTCGAGAAGCCGGTGGAAGTGGCGGCCAACGAGGTCCGGGACAAGGTCGCCACCATCCTTGCCCAGTTCCCGCCCGGGACCGACCCCCCCATCATCGAGAAGCTGGACCCCGACGCCACCCCCATCCTGGCTCTGGTGGTCTCCGGCCGGCGGTCGGACCGGGAGATCACCGAGATCGCCGACAAGCAGATCAAGCGCCAGATCGAGACGGTCAACGGCGTGGGCAGTCTTACCTTCGTCGGCGACCGGAAGCGCGAGATCCAGCTCGAACTGGATGCCGACAAGCTTGCCGCCTACGGCCTCGCTGTCGAGCAGGTGAAGCAGGCGGTACAGCAGCAGAATACCGAGATCCCCGGCGGCCGGATCACCAAGGGACAGCGGGAAGAAGGGTTGCGCACCCAGGGCCGGATCGAGCAGGTGGAGGATTTCTCCCGGCTCATCGTGGCAGATGTCAAAGGGGCCCCGGTCCGGATCGCGGATATCGGTCGCGCCGTGGACGGCACCGAGGAGCCCCGGACCCTGTCCCGCCTGAACGGCGAGAACGCCGTCTCCCTGCTGGTCCGCAAGCAGTCCGGAACGAACACGGTGCAGGTGGTGGATCGGGTGCGCCAGCGAGTGGCCGAGATCCAGCAGACCCTGCCCCCGGACATCCGGGTGCTGGAGGTTCGGGATCTCTCCCGCTTCATCCGCCGGTCCATGAAAGAGGTCCAGGAGCACCTGATCCTGGGCGGCATCCTGGCTAGCATCGTGGTCTACTTCTTCATCTGGAACCTCCGGGCTGCCTTCATCGCCGCGCTGGCCATCCCCACCTCCATCATCGGGACGTTCACCCTCCTGAAGTACGCGGGCTTCACCCTGAACAACCAGACCATGCTGGGCCTGTCCCTCTCCGTCGGGATCGTCATCGACGACGCCATCGTGGTGCTGGAGAACATCTTCCGCCACATGGAGGAGGAGGGGGTAGGGCCCATGGAGGCGGCCCAGCAGGCCACCCGCGAGATCGGCCTGGCGGTCATGGCGACCACCCTCTCGCTGGTGGTCATCTTCCTGCCCGTGGCCTTCATGTCCGGCATCGTGGGCCGGTTCTTCAATAGCTTCGGTCTCACCGCCGCTTTCGCGATCTCGGTATCCCTCCTGGTTTCCTTCACCCTCACCCCCAGCCTCAGCTCCAGACTGCTCAAGCCGCCGTCGCACGGGGGGGAGGTCCGCGGTCGGGCTGGCGCCGCGTCCAAGCAGAAGGGAATCTACGCGGCCCTGGACAAGGGCTACGACTGGCTCCTCCGCTGGGCGTTGGGGCATCGCAAGACCATTGTCGCCCTGACGACCCTCGTCGTGGCCTCCACGGTCGCCGTCGTCCCCTATGTGAAGAAGGAATTCATCCCTTACGACGACATGAGTGAGTTCGAGGTCGTCATCGAGACGCCACCCGGCTCCTCGCTCGAGCGCAGCGATGCGATCCTCCGCCAGGTGGAGGCGGAGCTGAAGAAGCTCCCCGGCGTCGAGACCCTGTTCACCACCATCGGCGTCCAGGGCCAGAACGTGACCAACGTGACCGACGCCTCGATTTACGTGGGGCTGAGCCACCTCTCCAAGCGCAAGGAAACGCAACAGGGGATCATGCAGATGGCCCGCGAGGCCCTGCGGAAGTTTCCCGATCTCCGAGTGAGCGCCCAGCAGATCAGCCTCATCTCCGGCGGCGGCTACAAGCAGACGCCGTTCAACCTCGTTATCCGCGGACCGGAGCTGGATCGCCTGGAGCAGTATGCGCAGAAGGTGATTGCCGGGTTGAAGAAGATTCCTGGGTTCGTGGATCTGGACACCAGCCTGGCGGCCCGCCGTCCCGAGGTCCGGGTCCACATCGATCGGCAGAGGGCCGCGGACCTGGGCATCCGCGTGTCGTCCATCGCCAGCAGCCTTCGCACGATGGTGGGGGGCGAGAAGGTGAGCACCTTCCGCGAGGGGGACGAGCAGTACAACGTCCGGCTGCGGCTCCTCCAGGATTACCGTGACAGACCGCAGGTGATCTCAGAGATCAGGGTGCGGGGAGCGGGTGGGCGCCTCACCCAGCTCAATAACGTGACCGATTTCAGCCCTGGCAAGGCCCCCGGCCAGATCGACCGGTTTAACCGTGAGCGGCAGATCACGGTGGTCGCCAACCTGTTCGAAAAACCCCTGGTGGAGGCCATGACCCAGGGGAACGCTGCCGTGCGGGACGCGGGTCTTCTGCCGGGCTATTCGACGTCATACTTCGGCCAGGGGAAGTTCATCGGCGAGGCCGCCCAGAACTTCCTCATCGCCCTGATCCTGAGCCTCTGCTTCATCTACATGGTGCTGGCGGCCCAATTCGAAAGCTTCGTCCATCCGGTCACGATCATGCTCTCCCTGCCCCTGACCCTCCCCTTCGGCCTCCTCACCCTGGCGGCCACGGGGCAGACCCTGAACCTCAACAGCGTCATCGGGCTCTTCCTGCTCATGGGCGTGGTGAAGAAAAACGCCATCCTCCAGGTGGACTACACCAACACGCTCCGGGAGCGCGGCCTGGAGCGGTTCCAGGCGATCATCGAGGCGAATCACGCCCGGCTGCGACCCATCCTGATGACGACCCTCTCCATCGTCTTCGGCATGGTCCCCATTGCCTTCGGCCGCGGCGACGGCGCGCTCGGCCGGGCCTCCATGGCCACCGTGGTCATCGGGGGGCAGATGCTGTCCCTCCTCCTCACGCTGGTGGCCACCCCGGTTTTCTACTCGCTGTTTGACGACCTCGGCACGCGCCGTTGGGCGCGGGCCCTGCTGCGGGCGCCCGCCGCCGTCTGGGATCGCTTCGCCTGGGGCTGGTCCCGCATCGAGGGCGGCCGCCGCCCCGAGGTATCATAGGTGCGGCGGCCCTGTTGAAACCTTAGACTGCGTCACCGGGCCCCGGGCAAGGGAGCGCACGAGGCCTCGGTCGTGATGGTCGGGAGGCACTCGGTCGTCCCGAGAAGGAGATTGCGCAACCGGCGGCTCGTGCAATCTCCTTGATTTCCCCGCGGGCGGCTCCTATACTGCCGCCCATGTTCCTCGCCGAACTCTGCGTCAGACGACCGGTCTTTACCACCATGCTCATCATGGCGCTGGTGGTGATGGGCTGGTTTTCCTACGACCGCCTCGGCCTAGACCTCCTCCCAAAGATCGATCGGCCTGTCGTCACCGTCACCACCAAGCTCGCCGGCGCCAGCCCCGAGGAGATGGAGACCCAGGTCACCAAGCTGGTCGAAGAGGTGGTCAACACCATCAACGGCTTGGAGGAGCTGCGCTCCAGCACCAGCGAGGGCAACTCGCGGGTGACGGCCATCTTCGCCCTGGAGCGCGACCCGGACGTGGTCGCCCAGGACGTGCGGGACAAGATCTCCACCATCTTGGCCAAGTTCCCCAAGGACACCGACCCGCCCATCGTGGAGAAGTTCGATCCGGACTCGGCCCCCATCCTGGCCATCGTGGTCTCGGCCCGCCGGGACCAGCGAGAGATCACCGAGTTCGTGGACAAGCGGATCAAGCAGCCGCTGGAGACGATCAGTGGGGTGGGCAGCATCACCTTCGTGGGCGACCGCAAGCGGGAGATTCAGGTGACGCTGGACCCGCGGAAGCTGGCAGCTTATCGGGTGAGCATTGAACAGGCCAAGGAGGCCGTCGCCCGACAGAACCTGGAGATCCCGGGCGGCCGCGTCACCTTCGGCGACAGCGAAAAAGTCCTGCGGACCATGGGCCGTGTCCGCACGGCCGAGGAATTCGGGGACGTGATCGTTGCGACCAAGACCGGCGTCCCGATCCAGTTCGGGGACGTGACCGTGACGAACAAGACCGGCACGCCCATCCGCATCCGCGACCTGGGCGGCGTGGTGGACGGGACCGAGGAGCCGCGGACGATCTCGCGCTTCAACGGCGAGAACGCGGTCTCCCTGCTGGTGCGCAAGCAGTCGGGGACCAACACCGTCAAGGTGGCGGACATGGTCAAAGAGCGCCTGGCTGAGATCGCCAGGACGCTCCCGCCCGACTACAAGGTGCAGACCGTCCGGGACCAGTCCCGCTTCATCCGCCGATCCTTCGAGGAAGTCCAGACCCACATGATCCTGGGCGGCTTCCTGGCTGCCACCGTGGTGTTCCTGTTCATCCGGAACCTGCGCTCCGCCATCATCGCGGCCGTCTCGATCCCCACCTCCATCATCGCCACGTTCACCATCATGCGGGCCCTGGACTTCACCCTGAACAACATGACCATGCTGGGCCTCAGCCTCTCCACGGGCATCGTGATCGATGACGCCCTGGTGGTGCTGGAGAATATCTACCGCTACATCGAGGAGGAGGGGCGCACCCCGATGGAGGCGGCGGTGGAGGCCACCCGGGAGATCGGCCCGGCCGTCATGGCAACGACGCTGTCCCTGGTCGTCATCTTCGTCCCGGTGGCCTTCATGCAGGGTCGCATCGGCCGCATGTTCTTCAGCTTCGGCATCACCGCGGCCTGCGCCGTCCTGGTGTCGCTCCTGGTGGCGTTCACCCTCACCCCCATGCTCTGCTCCCGCTTCCTCAAGGTCCCGGAGGCGAACGGGACACACCGCCGGTCCAAGGAGTCCCGCTTCTTCCGGGTCATCGAGCGGGCGTACGACCGACTCCTGCGCCTGTCCCTGCGGCACCGGCCGGTGATCCTGCTGCTGGCGATCCTGACGGCGGCGTCCACCTTCTGGCTCTACCGCTACATCGGCGAGGAGAGCTTCGTGGACGACGACCAGAGCGAGTTCGAGGTCTTCATCCAGGCGCCCGAGGGGTCCTCCCTCGAGCGGACGGATCGCATCCTGCGCCAGGTCGAGGGGGAGATCGCGAAGCTCAAGGGTGTGCAGGTCCTGTTCTCCACCGTTGGCGTGGGGGAGCAGGCCGCGGTCACCGACGCCAGCCTGTACGTGGGCCTGACCCCCTTGCGGGAAGGAACGGAGTTCGACCGCATCGCCCAGCACCTCGGCCTGCGGAAGCTGGTCGGGCTCCCCCCGCTTCGCGAGCGGGACTTCTCCCAGCAGGACGTGATGCGGGAGGCCCGGAAGATCATGGCCAAGTATCCGGACCTCACGGTCAGCGTCCAGAATCTGTTCACCACGGGGCAGACCGGCTCGCGCCGGCATCCGTACCAGCTCGTCCTGCGGGGGCCGGACCTGGAGCAACTGGATCGCTACTCCCAGGCGCTGGCCGCGCAGGCACGGGCTGTCCCCGGCTTGGAGGACGTCGATACGACACTGGCCCGGCGCAAGCCGGAGATCCGGGTGCAGATCGACCGGGACAAGGCCGCCGTCGTGGGCGTCGGCGTGGATGCCATCGCCAGCAGCCTGCGCACCATGGTGGGCGGGGAGGAGGTCACCAAGTTCAAGGAGGCCGACGACCAGTACGTCGTCCGGCTGCGGCTGCAAGAGGACTTCCGGAAGAATGCCGAGGTGATCAGCGACCTGTACGTCCCCAGCACGAAACTGGGCCTGGTGAAGCTGAACAACGTGGTGCGGCTGTCGGAGGAGAAGGGGCCCAACCAGATCGACCGCCTGGATCGCGAGCGCCAGGTGGGGATCATCGCCAACCTGGACCCCCGCTTGCCCATCGGCGAGGCGGTGAAGCAGATGGCCCCCAAGGTGGCGGCCGTGAAGCTGCCGCCCGGCTACACGACCAAGTACTTGGGCCGGGCCCAGATCCTGGTTGAAGCCCGGGTCAACTTCCTGATCGCCCTGAGCCTGAGCCTTATCTTCATCTACATGGTCCTGGCGTCCCAGTTTGAGAGCTTCGTCCATCCCTTCACCATCATGGCCTCGCTGCCCCTGTCGCTGCCCTTTGGCCTCCTCTCCCTCCTGGTCGTGGGGACGACCATGAACATCTTCAGCGCCATCGGAGTCCTGATGCTCTTCGGGGTGGTGAAGAAGAACGCGATCCTGCAGGTGGATTACACCAACGTCCTGCGAGAGCGTGGGCTGGCACGCTTCGAGGCGATCATCAAGGCAGATCACGCGCGGCTGCGCCCGATCCTGATGACGACCATCTCCATCATCGCCGGGATGCTCCCCATCGCGCTGGGGAAGGGGGACGGCTCCGCCTCCCGGGCGGCCATGGCCACCGTCGTGGTCGGCGGCCAGAGCCTGTGCCTCGTGCTCACCCTCCTCGTCACCCCCGTGCTGTACACCTACTTCGACGACTTGCAGTCCCTCCGGGTCGGGAAGCTGAGCAAGCTGCCCGACTGGTTCTGGGAGCGGCTGCGTTGGGTCCCCAACCGGGTCGCGCGCCAGCCGGCAGAGGCCCCGGCCAGCCCACCGGCCGAGCGTACGACGGCCGCCGACTGATCCACCTCGCCGGGAGCGACGCGCCCGGGACCGCCGGGAACTCGGATTCAGAATCGGCCTGGTCTCTCTTTGCATTTGCCACTCCCCGGTTGCGAGGGAGCCATCCCTCGGAGGGCCCGCCATGAAGCTCGTCCTGCTTGTCTTCAACTTCATCTACGACGAACCGGTTCGGGCCATGATCGAGCAGCACCGGATCCCGGGATTCACGGAGGTGCCCAAGGTCTTCGGCACCGGAGAGTCGGGGAAGCGCTTCGGCACCCATGCTTTCCCGGGCCACGATACGATGCTCCTGACCGTGGTGCCGGACGAGCAGGTGTCGCCGCTCCTCGAGGAGATCACGCAATTCAAGCGGGGGCTCGCCGATCGAGCGAAACGGCATGGAGGGATCAAGGCCTTCGTGCTGCCAGTGGAGCAGACGGTCTAGCCGAATGCGGAATGGTGAATGCGGAGTGCGGAATGGGAAAGAGCGCTGCAAGAGACAAGCTCCTCGTTTCGATTCCGCATTCCGAATTCCGCATTCCGCAATGGATCATTCAGCGGACGATCCGGAACTGGGCACTGAGGGTGGTGAGGGGCTTGCCGTCGGCGGAGGCAGGGACCCAGGTCAGGGTGAGGAGACTCGCCCGCTGTGTGGCCTGCTGGAAATAGAGGAACCCTTGGACGCGGACACCGGGCAGGACCCGTCCCTCGCGGAGGGCCAGCGTCAGGATGTCGTACCCGGTCGGCCGGGACCACGAATAGGGGTAGTCATAGAAGAATGGGTCCGGGTAGTATGGGCCATAGTATGGGTACCAGAGGCGATACGGCCAGGGGGAATAGGGCCACCAGGGTCCGGGCCAAGCGAGCAGCGGGGGATAGCACGGCATCCTCCCGTAGCGGCTGGGCAAGTCGCCGTACGGCCAGCGAGCGCCGAACAAGGCCCGGGCCACCTCGGCCGGGGGGACTGCGCGGTACTGGTTGCGGGCCTCATCCACTGCAAGGAAGTCCCCGTAGCGGACCTGGATCTCTTCGGTCCGATCGTTCTGAATCCGGATCTCCACGGGCGTGTAATGGCGGCCGAGGTCGCTGGGGTAACCGGACCAGGTGTTCGGCAGGATGGTCAGTTGGATCCCAGCGTCCGTCAGGGTGACGCTGGGCTGGGAGGGCGCGGTCGCAACCTCCAGGCGAGGGCCAGCGCAGCCGGCGAGGCCGAGGATTGCCAGGAGGACGGGAAGCTTCGCCCAGCGACCAGGTATTACGTTCACGGCTGAAGCCCCTTGATCTTCTTTCGACGCCCGCGATATAATCGCGTCGCCTGTTCGTTCCCGCGGACGATCCTCGGAGGAGAATTTTAGCAGGAAGGCGACCCTACTTCAACCACACACAGCCGGAGGAAGCCGGATGGCCACGAGCCGCGCCGAATTGGAAAGGCTGACAACGCCGAAGCTTCGCGAGCTGGCGCTGGAGAAGTATCCGAACCTGACGGGTGTCTCGGGGATGAAGAAGGAAGAGCTGGTCCAGGCGATCATCGCCGAGGAGGTGCGCCTCGGCCTGCGCCCCAAGGAGGAGCGTCGGCAGGCCACGGCCGACATGGGTGTGACCCAGTTGAAGGCCGCCATCCGCACGCTCAAGAAGACCCGCGACTCGGCCCTGCAGGGAAAGGACCTGGCAGGCTTGGCGGCGGCTCGCCAGCAGATCAAGCGGATGAAGCGGCGACTCAGGAAGTTGCGGGAGGCGTCCTGAGACATTTCCGATTGCGGATGTCCGATCTCGAATGGGTCGGCCAATCCGCAATCCTCAATCCGAAATCCGCAATTGTCACAGGAGGTGCCCATGCCAACCTACGATTTCCGTTGTGGCGGCTGTCGGAAGAAGTACACCCTGACCATGTCCATCTCCGAGCGGGACCGCAAGCGCATCAAGTGCCCGAAGTGCGGGTCCAGCAAGGCTGAACCGATCTTTTCCTCTTTCTTCGCCAAGACGTCGCGGAAGAGCTAGGCGTCTGTAGCGGCCTGAACGGGGAGGGGGCCTGGATGGATGTGACGGTCGTGGCCCAGGACAGCGCCGCAGGGGGCAGGGCCTCGCGCCGAGAAGGCCCCGCGATTTCCAGATCCCCGTGCGTCGCCTGGCTCCTGGCGGTCGGCCTCGTGACCGGCTGCGGCGGCGTTCCCCTGGGCGCAGATCCCAACCAGGCCGTCATCGACGCGGTGGCGCGGGTGCTGCCGGCGGTCGTGGATGTGGAGGTGGTGGCAGGTGGGCCGGCGGTTCTCGGCGGAACTCACCGCGACTGATTCCGAGACGGGCCTGGCGCTCTTGCACATCTCACCTTTTGGGGGCATGGACGAGCTGATCGTCCGTCGCGACGAGCAGAATCTCGGCCTGGTGGTCCAGAGTGGAGATCGCCAGGACTTCTTCCCGTCTCCATTGCAGGGGCGGGGGCGTGCGCAGTGATCGCGGCCCGCGTATCGGGCGCGCTCTTGCCGAGGCGGCGAGGGGCCCGCGGGTAGGCAGCCCATGATTCTAATCACGGGGGGTAGCGGGTTTGTCGGGCGGCATCTGGTCCGGCGGCTCTGCGGCGCGGGGGAGGCGGTGCGGTGTCTTGTGCGGCCCGGGTCCCCGGGGCTCGAGTGGCTGCAGTTGCATCCGATCGAGGTGGTGGCGGGGCACCCCTTGGATGCGGACGCTGTGACCACGGCGTGCCAGCGAATCCGGCAGATCATCCATCTCGCTGCGCCGATCCATGAAGGCCGGGACGCAGTGGTGGAACGGATCCATCGCGAGGGCATGGCGCTCCTCCTGGAGGGCGCGCGGGCGGCCCGCGTCGAGCGGTTCCTGATGGTGAGCCCGCTCGGGACTGGATCGTCATCCGGCCTGCCGTTCCTGCGGAGCCGGGGGTGGGCCGAGGACCAGCTACGCGAGAGCGGCATCCCCTTCGTCATCCTCCAATCTTCCCTGATGTTCGGTCTCGGCGACCGGCTGATCAGCGGAATGATCCGCCTGCTGCAGCGGACGGGGCTCCTCCTGATCCCGGGGACCGGGAAGACCATGCTGCAGCCGATCTGGGTGGGAGACGTGGTCTCGTGCCTGTTGCGGGCGCTCCGCGGCGAGGAGGCCCTAGACCGCACCATCCCGATCGGTGGGCCGCAGCATCTCACTTACGAGGAGATCGCGGACCAGGTGGGCAAGATGCTCAATATCCCTCGGGTGAAGGTCCACCTGTCCCGGCGGGCCGTGGCCTGGGTCACCCGGCTGCTGGAGGGCCTGGGTCTGAACCCGTTCCTAGGGTACCGCCACCTGGAACTCCTCGAGGTGGGAACCATTACCGCCCTCGATGCGGTGAGGCGCAGCTTCGGATTCCAGCCGATGCCGCTGATCGAGGGGGTGGCCTACCACATCCTGCCCAGGAGAGAGGTGGGAGCGTCGGGACCACCGTCCGGAGTGGTCCGAGGATCGCGCACCCGCGACCGGCGGTAGTTGCGGACCGACGTCCGACCTCCGTCGTCCCTCGTTCGAGTTCCCATTCCGCACTCCGCATTCCGAATTCCGCAATGCTCGTCCCCGATTCCGCATTCCGAATTCCGCATTCCGCATTCGGGTACCCCCTGGGTGTTCCGCACTCCGCATTCGGCAATCCCCATTCTGCATTCCGGATTCCTCATTCCGCAACGTTTTTGGGGTTCGGCATTGGCCATGAGCAATGAGCCATGAGCCACTTCCATTCCGCATTCGCCATTCCGCACTCCGCATTTCCTTGAAGTTTCCCCTGTCCTGCCGTATCCTTCCGCGGCCTTTCCTCGGCCTCACGTTTCACGCGAGGACTGCTGGGCATGCACACGGCGCGAAGCTGGATGCTGGGAGCATTCTGTCTCTTCCTGGCGGCGGCCATCTGGGGCGGCATGTACGTGGTCAGCAAGTATGTCCTCGACTACATCCCGCCCATGACGCTCCTCCTCATGCGGCTGATCATCGGCGCCGCGACACTCCTCCTGGTCATGGTGGCAGGCCGATCGCCGTGGGTCGCGCGTCGCGACCTTGCCCGGATGGCCCTGCTAGGGCTCGTGGGGTTCGGCATCTCGCTGGGGGCACAGTTTGCCGGCGCGCGGCTCTCCTCCGCAGGCCACGGCGCCGTCATCACCTCGGTCACGCCCGGCTTCATCCTGGTCTTCGCGGCCGCCCTGCTGAAGGAACGCATCACGTGGGTCAAGGTGGCAGCGGTCGGGATCGCCACGGCCGGCGTCCTCGTGGTGGCGGAGCAGCCGGGCGGATTCCGCCTCGAGGCGCGAGCCTTCTGGGGGGATCTGCTCCTCCTGGTTGCCGGGATCACCTGGGCGCTCTACACGGTCCTGGGTCGCCTGGCGGCCAACCGATATCCGCCAGTGACCGTGACGACCTACGCGACGCTCTTCGGGATCCTGTGGGTTCTTCCAGTCATCCCGGTGGAGGTGAGAGGGATGGCCTGGCAGCCGTTCCCATCGGCCGTGTGGTGGGGGATCCTGTACCTGGGAGTGGTTTCCACGGCCCTGGCGTTCTATCTGTGGAACAAGGGATTCACCCTGCTGGATGCTTCCACGGGCTCGCTGTTCTTCTTCGCCCAGCCGGTGGTGGGGGCGGCGCTGGGCTGGCTGCTTCTCGGGGAGAGTTTGACTGCTCGCTTCCTGCTCGGGACCGCCGTGGTCATCGCAGGAGGCGTCTTGGCCACGCGCCAGTCGACACCTGGCTAGCTCATGGCTCATAGCTCATGGTAGTTGCCATGAGCCATCGGCTATGAGCTATGAGCCGGTATGGTTCCTGCTTGACTTGACGCGGAATCCCCGACTATTGTGGGCCGCATGAGGATCTCGGTCCTCATCCCGGCGCTGCCGTGGGTCCCGGTAGTTCGGGCGTTCTCGAATACCCGAACGGCCGAACAGCCGAACTGCCGAACGGTCTTCCGAGGGAGAAATGATGTTCGCCTCGCCTGGATCCATCGCGCTGCAGATCGGGCCGCTGGCCATCCGCTGGTACGGCCTGCTGATCGCCACGGGCGTCCTGCTGGGAACCACCCTGGCGCACCGCGAGGCCATCCGGCGTGGAGAGGACCCGGACAAACTGCTCAACGCCATCGTCGCCACGGTCCTCGTGGCGCTGGTGGGCGCGCGCCTGTATTACGTGGTGTTCAACTGGGATTACTACGCGGCCAATCCGGGCAAGATCGTGGCCGTGTGGGAGGGGGGCCTCGCGATCCACGGTGGGCTGATCGCCGGGGCGTTGGCGACCATCCTCTATTGTCGGCACGCGGAGCTTTCCCTGCCCGTGACGCTGGATATCATGGCGCCCTGCGTGGCAATCGGCCAGGCCATCGGCCGCTGGGGGAACTTCTTCAACCAGGAAGCCTTTGGGGTCCCGACGGATCTGCCGTGGAAGCTGTACATTGACCCCGCCCACCGGCCGCCGCACCTGGCAGGCTTCGAGTATTTCCACCCCACGTTCCTGTATGAGTCGCTCTGGAACCTCCTGGTGTTCGCCATCTTGTGGTTCGGGCTACGGAAGCGGTTGCAGGGCAGGCCCGGCGCCCTGACCCTGTGCTACCTGGGCCTCTATTCCATTGGTCGCTTCTTCGTCGAGGGGCTGCGGATAGACAGCCTGATGCTGGCAAGTCTGCGCGCCGGCCAGGTGGTGAGCCTCCTCCTGGTCGTTGCTTCGGGTCTGGGTCTCTTGCTGATGATCCGGCGAAAGTGAGCGGGCACTGGCGCGGGAGCTGGGTAACACCCTTCCGGAAATTCTTTACGAGCTCCTCAGCGGCCGGGAACTGGCGGCGCGCATGGGTCAGGCCATTCTGATCAGTACGACCGACGCGGAGGGATGGTCTCACCCCGCCCTGTTGTCCTACGGCGATTCCCATCTCACCCGCTTCGAGGCGAGGATCGAGGGGGTGTTGGCGGACCAGGCGCGTGAGGATGTCGAGCCCGGCGCGCGCATCACGGGGGGGATCATGTTTGACCCGGGCCGCCCTGAGGAAGAGGTGCTGCAGGGCTGGCAGGCCGTGGTGGATGGTTTACGGAGGGAGGCATGAGGTTGGTCGTCGGCATCTCGGGCTCCAGCGGGTCCATCTACGGGATCCGCTTGCTGGAAGTGCTGCGAGGCGTTCCTGACCTGGAGACACATCTCATCATCAGCGAGGCCGCCAAGCGGACTATCCCGGAGGAGACCGACTACACCATCAAGGATGTGGAGGCGCTGGCGACGCACGTCTATGACAACCGGGACATCGGCGCGGCGCTGGCCAGCGGATCGTTTCGAAGGGGCGGGATGGTCATTGCCCCCTGCAGCATCAAGACGGTCTCGGCCCTGGCCAACTGCTACGCGGAGACGCTGATCTGCCGTGCGGGCGATGTCACCCTGAAGGAGGGGCGCCCGCTGATCGTGGTGGTCCGCGAGACGCCGCTTCACGCCGGGCACCTTCGCCAGCTGCTGGTCCTGGCGGAGCTGGGGGCCGTGATCCTCCCTCCCATGCCGGCCTTCTACCATCGCCCCAAGACGGTGGACGACATCGTAAACCACACCGTGGGCCGCGTCCTGGATCGGCTCGGGATCCCGCACGAGCTGAGCAGCGAATGGACGGGGACGCGTCTGCCGCGACAAGAGGTGTCATGAAGTCCGGGGTGGCTTCCCGACGGCCGAGTCGAAATGCGGCGGGCACGCCCTCGCCCCCCGTGCACTTTGATTTCGACGCCGGCACGGGGCGTCATCGGATCTGGGGTACGGCCTTCCTCTCGCACGAAGGATTGGCCGTGAACCTCGTGGGCGGGGAGGTACCCCACATCGGGGCGGTGGCTGTCAGCATCCCGCGCCCCAGCCTGGCGAACCCGAGACAGCGGAGCGCCACTACGTCGGTCATCACCGTGGTGGGCCACAAGGAGGATGAACTTGCCCGGCCGATTGCGGCCGAGCTGGCGAGGACATTGGGTCGCACGACGGTGGTCGTGGCCGGGGTGCACATCCGCGGCGCCAGCCCGGCGGATCTTGCCAGGATCTTCGAGAATGCCGGGCGCGCCGTGGAAGTCATCATCGCCAAGGTGAAGGCGGCTGCCCGAAGATCGCGAATGGCTGATCGCTGATCGTTGCTGGCTCTTGGCTCATCGCTCATGGCAAGAACCATGAGCCATCAGCCATGAGCCATCAACCAAAGGAGACACGCATGAGATACCAGGGGATGCTCCGGGTAGTGATGGCTGGTCTGCTGGTGTTGTTGGTCGGAGTAGCCGCGGCTGGACCCGGCTGGGCAGAGCAGGCAGCCCCACCGCCGGCCACCGCCAACGACTCGCCAGGGCTCAGGGCTATGGCGACCGTGGCTGGGGCTATCGGGAGCTTCTTCTACATCCCGTTCAAGGTGGGGGCGATGTGTCCGGGGATGGCGTTGGCCTCCGGTGCCAGCCTGGCGGTGACGGGGGGCGACAAGGCCACGGCGGAGTATCTACTCCGTGTTGGCTGCACCGGGACGTACTTCATCACGCCGCAAATGGTCCGGGGACAGGAAGAATTCCAGGGAGCTGGGGCGCGGTAACCGGAGAGCCCCAGGGGGTTGGGGAGGATGCGAGCTCAGTGCATCCGGGGAGCGGTCGCTCTGCTTCTGGGTGCCCTGATCTTCTGGACGGCCGGGTGTGAGACGATGCGGGGACTGGGAGAGGACATCCAGTCGCTCGGGCGCGGCATCAAGAAGGTCTTCACGCCATAGCTCATAGCTGATGGCTCATGGCAAGTACCATGAGCTATGAGCTATGAACCATGAGCCATGAGCAATGAACTACAGGGCGCTGATAGAGTACCGCACCTCCTGCACCTTGCCGTCCCGAAAACGAATCGTCAGGACCTTCTCGACCCCCGCTCGCAGGAGGGAGGGTGGGACGTGATAGCGGTAGGCCCACTCCTCCTCGTTCTGCATGAAGACCTTGGTCTGGGGATTCCCCAAGAGATTCACCACGTCCTCCGGCGTGTGGGTGCCGGATCGGATCAGGTTGATGCGTTGCTCGTCGAAGTCCTGACCCTGGGTGTTGTACATTCGCTGAGGCTCCCCGCTGACGGCGGCTGCCCCGCCCGCTGCGGTCATCAGCAAGAGGGCTGCGGGCCCGCAGCCCAGGCCCGGCAGGAGGATCACCAGGGCCAGCCCGATCCCGGCAAGACCATTTCTCCCCCGCATCCCTGACGGCCTCATCCTCTCCCTCCCGAGGTGCGGCGTTGCTGCACCACGTAGTCCTCGACCAGCCGGGTCAGCAACTCCTTCACGGTCGTGTCCTGTTCTAGGGCCAGGATGCGGAGCGCCTTCACCAGCCGCGCCGGCAGCTTGGCCTGGAGCAGCCGCTCGGCTTCCATCGCCTCGGTCGTCTTCCGCGTGCGGCGCGCGGGCATGGGTCATGACCCTCCGAGTATGCGGCAATACTAATATGCTGAAATGGATCCATTGTCAAGATAAGAGTATTGGAGCATGATCGCTGGCTGAGGCCCAGCGGTTTCGCCGGCAGCACCCTGCTCGGGCAACCGATCACGCCACGCAGGGCCGTCCGGCGGCTCGGGACGCCTGGCTCTCCTGGGGCTGCGATCGCACCGCATCACGAAACGCTCGGAGGCCCCTTTCCCGGCGGGGAAATCGTGTTGACGCCTGAACGTGCGCGTGCTAAGACTTTCGCGGTCTTGCCGAGAATGGACCGAAGAGCGCTCGGCAGTTTCCGTCATTGGCGCATTCGGCCATTCAACCCTGATCCGAGAAAAACCTTGAACCGCCATGACGCCAAGGTCGCCAAAGATGCGATGTTTCGATCTCCCGATCCAAGAACGCGAAAACGCGTTCGTGGGGCCTTCAGAAGCTTGGTTTGTTTCACCCAAGGAGCTTATCCGGTCTTGGCGTTCTTGGCGCCTTGGCGGTTGATAATTTCGGATTGGGGTCAACTGCCTAGAAAGCCCTCGGCTTCACGCCGGCTCAGCGACACCGGCGGGTTCCCTCACTGGAGTGTCAATCCGTCCTCAGCGGAAACATCGCCGCCTGACGCCGGGGGCAAGCGAGGAAAGACACGGCCATGTCTCTTCGCTGGTACGCGCTTCGGACCCGCTCCCGTCACGAGAAGCGCGTGCGGGAGCAGCTCGAGGCCCGGGGGATCGAACCGTTCCTCCCCCTGGTGGAGCGGTGGCGGCAGTGGAAGGACCGCCGCAAGCGGGTGGCTTTTCCGCTCTTCCCTGGCTACTGCTTCGCCCGATTCCCGCTGTCCCAGCGGGTCGTCGTCCTGGCCACGCATGGCGTGGTCCAGATCCTCGGGAACCAGGACGGCCCGCTACCCGTCCCCGATACAGAAATCGAGGCGGTCCGCCGCCTCGTCGAGAGCATCCTGCCCTACGATCCGCACCCATACCTCACGGAGGGAATGCAGGTGGAGGTGATTCGCGGCCCCCTGGCGGGCCTGCGCGGCCTGCTGCTGCGCAAGGGCGCCCGCGCGCGGCTGGTCATCGGTGTCACCCTGATTCACCAGGGCGCCTCCGTCGAACTGGACGCGCATGATGTCATCCCCGTCTCGTGAAGGACCTGCCGGGGTGCAGGGGTGCGTGGGAGCAGAGGCGACACGCCCCCCTGCACCCCTGCCCCTCTGCTCCCCGGCGGTTCCTGGACGAGCATGACTGCGTACTACTCCTCGCACAGACGCGCCGAACGCCTGATTGCCACAGGGCGGGTCGGGCTGGTGGCGATAACACTGCTGGCGATCTGGGTGGATCCTTCCGACCTCGCCCTCTCCCCGCGGATGGCCTTCGGTTTGCTCGCCGGCTATCTGGTCTGTGCCCTGCTGATCCTCCTCCGGGTCTGGCGCTCGCCCGCGCCCTTGGGCCGCCTGCCAATGGTCAGCCACGCCTTCGATCTGGCCGTGTTTTGCCTCGTCGTGGTCTTCACCCGAGGCGCCACCGGCCCCGTTTTCGTCTATGCCGCGTTCCCCCTGGCGTGCGCTAGCCTGCGCTGGCTGTGGCGTGGGACGCTCTGGACCGCGGCGGCCATCCTGGCGGCCCACATCGGGCTGAGCCTGCTCGCGGCGGAGGTCGTGGGCGGCCATGCCGTCGAGCCTGCTCGCGTCATCATTCGGGGTCTGTACCTGGCGATGATGGCGACCTTGCTGGGCTGCCTGGGCGCCTACGAAGAATGGGTGCGGGAGCAGATCTCCCGGCTGGCGTCATGGCCGCGCACCCTTCCGCGGGAAGCCCCCGCACTGGTGCGCGATCTTCTGGAGCACACCGCGAGCCTCCTCGGCTCTCCGCGCGTGCTCATGGGTTGGGAGGAGCCGGAAGAACCCTGGTTCCATCTGGCGTCGTGGTCTCGCGGCGAGTTCCAGTGGAACCGTCAGCCGCCCGGCACCTACGACCCGCTCGTGGCGGAACCGCTGGCCGGCACCGATTTCCTCTGCCCGGATGCCCGCGCTGCGGTCCCCACGTGCCTTCACACGTCCTGCGCGGGGCTGCAGCGCAGGCAGGGGCCGCCCCTTCACCCCGATTTGCAGGCGCGGTTTGCCATCGGCTCCGTCCTGTGCTTGCGATTGCAGGGGCAGGTCGTGAAGGGCCGCCTGTTCTGCCTCGACAAGCCGGGACTGACGGCGGATGACTTGGTGCTGGGCGAGATCGTGGCCCGGCAGGTGGCGGCCCGCATGGACCACTTCTACCTGCTGCAGCGGCTGCAGCAGGCAGCGGCCACGGAAGAGCGCATCCGCCTGGCTCGTCAGTTGCACGATGGGGTGCTCCAATCACTGACCGGGGCCGCCTTGCAATTGCAGACGGTGGGGCCCTTGCTGGAAGCGGACCGGCAGGCCGCCCACGATCGGTTGCTTCAGATCCAGCGCCTGCTGGCCGAGGAGCAGCGCGACCTCCGCTTCTTCATCCAGGAGCTGAAGCCGGCGCCGCTCGGCCTGCCCGGGGCGGATTCCGGCCTGGCCGCCCGCCTGAACGAGCTGGGCGAACGGATCGAGCGTCACTGGGGCCTGCGCGTGGAGCTGACGGTGGAGCGGTTCGAGGCGCCGATCTCCGACGCCCTGCTTCGAGAGATCTATCTGATCGTGCACGAGGGGCTGGTCAACGCCGCCCGGCACGCCCAGGCCTCGACGGCGCGCGTGGCGGTCGGCGTGCTCGACAATCAGGTGCGGATCATCGTGGCCGACAACGGCCGCGGCTTTCGCTTCCGCGGCCACTATGATCATGCGGCGCTGACCGACATGAAGCTGGGGCCGGTGACCCTGAAGGAGCGGATCGGGGCCCTGCACGGGTCGATTGCCATCGACTCGGACGCCTCGGGCGCGCGCCTGGAGATCAGCCTGCCGCTGGTACCGCCTGGAGATTGACATGCCCATTCACCTGGTGCTGGCCGACGACCATCCCATCATCCTGGATGGGCTGGAGATCCTCTTCCGCATGGAGAAGGATATCCAGGTGGTGGCCCGCTGCGTGAACGGCGAGGAGGCCTTGCAGGCGGTCCGCCAGCATCGACCGGACATCCTGATCTTGGATATCCGGATGCCCGGCAAGGATGGCCTGGCGGTGCTGCGGGAGATGAAGGATGAGGATCTGCCCACGCGGGTCGTGCTTCTGACGGTGGCGCTGGACGAGGAGGAAACCCTGGAGGCGCTCCGCCTCGGCGTGCGGGGGGTCGTGCTGAAAGAGATGGCGCCGCAGATGCTGGTGCAGTGCGTCCGCAAGGTGCACGCGGGCGAACAGTGGCTGGAGCGACGCTCCGTGGGCCGGGCCCTGGAGAAACTGCTGTCGCGCGAGGCCGGCGCGCGCGAGGTTTCCGGAGTCCTGACGCCGCGCGAGATCGAGATCGTGCGCATGGTGGCCTCCGGCCTCCGCAACAAGGAGATCGCCGACAAGTTGTCCATCAGCGAAGGCACGGTCAAGATCCACCTGCACCACATCTACGAAAAGCTCCACCTGAACGGTCGCCTGGAACTGGCCCTCTACGCCCAGGACCGAGGGCTGGTCTGAGGCCCCCAGGCGGGGTTCAGTCCACTGGCCCTCGCGGCCTCTTGGACGTTGCATTCTCCTTCTGCCCCGAATGCCTCCCCGAGAGCCGCGGTAGATTCCCGATTGCCCGCCCGGATATATATCCAAAGTTATAGGAAAATGTATCCATTGAAGAATTGTGCGACCCGGGTGGGGCCCTTACACTCTAACCCCAATCCGAAATTCTCAACCGCCAAGGCGCCAAGAACGCCAAGACCGAAATGGCTTAATGGGGGGAGAGGAACGGAACTTCTGAATGCCCCATAAACCGGTTTTCGCGTTCTTCGGTCGAGAGTTCGAAACATCGCACCCTTGGCGACCTTGGCGTCATGGCGGTTCAATGGTTTTTTCGGATTAGAGTCTAATTGATGAAACCAGGAGCGTCGTCGGATCACCCTGAAAGGCGCCGGGCGGCACGTTTCCGGATTGCCATCCCCGTGGAGCTGGAAGAGGGGGAAGGCATCACCCGGGACGTCAGCCTCTCGGGAGTTTTCTTCGAGACGGACCAATCGTTTGCACCCGGCGAGCAGATCAATTTGGTCATGGTGCTGGAACGTGCGTCTCCCGGTCGCCCGGTCCGCCTCCAGTGCGAGGGGCGGGTGGTGCGCGTGACCCGATTCGACAAGAGAATCGGCGTGGCCGTTGCGATTTCCGGGTACAAGTTCGGCCCTTCAGGGCGACCCATAGGGTTGGCCTGAAGTCGGGTCCTCGCACTTCGGACGTATTGTGGCCACCTGCCCCGCACCCGGGAAACGATAGGTACATCTCCCTGCCGTGCCTCCCAGTTAAACCCATCGCGGTCCAACCATGGCGGGCCCACCTTCGGGGACAGGCGGGGACCTGGTCTCGCTCGGTGTTCCTTCCTGGTGATGAGGGCACAGCGGCGATGGAACTGCGGTGCCTTCTCATCGCGTTCTTCCCTGTCCACCAGGCGTCAGGTGCCGTGAGAAGACAATCGGGGTGCCCGACGCCGATCGATGTTCACGGATCATTGTACAAACTGCTTCATGTGAGGAAACTACCGCCCGAACCGGTCGGACGTCTTGACTTGCAGACAATGGTCGAACTTGGGCTCGGTGGTGCTTGACAAACAATCCGAACCTTTGATAAGAACGCAACCTTCGCAACCCTTGTGACCAGCGCAAACAAAGGGGCGCGGTCGTGCCTGAAGACAGACCGCTGAGCACGGGGGACGTCGCGCGGCTCCTGCACGTCACCCCCGTATGCGTCTTACGCTGGATCCGCGCCGGGAAGCTCCCAGCCTACCGAGTTCCCGGGGGACATTTCCGCGTCGCTCGCGCCGAATTCCGAAAATTCCTCGCCAGCAACCACATTCCCCTGGAGTTCGATTCCTCGCCGCCCAAGCGGATCCTGGTCGTGGACGATGAAGACTCGGTCGGTGACGCGTTCGGGGCCGCGCTGAAGGCCAAGGGGTACGACGTCGTCCTGGCTACGAGCGGTCGGGAGGCCCTTCGGATCCTCACACAGAATCGTTTCGATCTCATCTTCCTCGACGTTCTCCTCCCGACTGTCGGTGGGGCATCCATCCTCAAGGCTATCAAACGGCGGGATCCAGAGGCCGTGGTCGTCTTGGTTACCGGGTACCCCGATCACGATGAGACTCTGGCCGCGCTGCAGTACGGCCCGGCCATGCTTCTTCCGAAGCCGATCAAGGTCTGTGATTTGTACACGGTGCTCAAGATCGTGTTCAATGAGCGGATGGGCGAACAACCCGGATTGCGGAGACGGGGCGAAGCGGCACGTGAGAAATCTCCCGCCGCCTTGCAGACAAGAGGTGCGCGGAGGTGATCTTCCACCAGCCGGCCCTCAGGCCGTACTGGGTTTGGGCCGTGCAATCCGCGGTTCCCAACGTGCGGACCGTTCGGGCCTTGCGGAAAGGGCGTATGCGGCTCATTTCCACGTTCTGGGTCGCGACGACTTCAAGGATTTTCGGGTTGAGTCCAGGACGGAGCGCGTCGTGAGGTTGCTGGGCTCTTGCACTCTGAGAAATTGCGGGACGTCTCATAATCCGGGGAAGCCGTCCGCCAAATTTCGAAATTCGAATTTCGAACTTCGGAATTGATGGGCCCCCCGGTACTATACCGTTCGCTCCAAGACCTCGTCGCTTGCAGGGGAACCGGTGTTCCCTGAAATGCCGCTCCTGTAAGTGAGAGGGCGCAAGCCTGCCCGGAACTCGAAACTGAGAACGTACGAGGGTACGAATGAACGCGGGCGGAGTTTTCGGCCCGTTGTGGCGATGCAAATTCGAAATTCGCCATCCGAAATCCGAAGTCGCACATTGCACCGTCCGTCCATTCCGCAATCCGAAATCGGGTACCCCCTGGGTGTTCCGCAATGGACTTGGTCCGTCGTCCTGTAGTCAGTTGTCCGTTGTCGCGTGGTGCGTAGTCTGTAGCCAGCGGTCAGTAGCCAGTCGTCACGTAGTCGGTCCCCTCACGTTTCACGTTTTGCGATTTCATTCCGCATTGCGCATTTGAAGGGACCTCGAACCTTGCACCTCGCGTTATTGAACTTTTAGCGCAACGTCCCCCTTTACTTTGACTACATTGTGTCGGAGTGGGGGAAGTTCCAGGAGACGCGAGATGGATAGAGCGCACGATGTTCAGGGGGTGTCCTTTGTCGGGACCGTCCTGTGCCTGCGGGTTGACGGCAAGGATTACCAGGTTGATATTCGCGCGCACTCCGAGCGCCTCGCACGGGCGACTCGAGAGCAGCGAACGCAGTTCGAAGTGTCGCCATCGGGGTACGGGATCCACTGGCCCGACCTCGATGAAGATCTCTCGATTGACGGCCTCATTGGGGCAAGACATGTCTGCCCTTTGGCCGATGCAGCCGCGTAGGCATTGGCAGCGGAGCTTGGTCCCGTGCACACTCGGCTCTCGTCCAGTCGTTTCATGTCTCGCGTTTCACGCGCCCCGATCCTCCATTCGCACCTCGAACCTCGAACCTCGAACGTCGAACCTTGAACGTCGAACGTCAAACCTCTTTTTCTTTCTCCCTCTGTTCCTTTGTCCCTCTGTCCCTCAGAATGAGCAAGATGAATAAACTTGCAACGTCCCCCATCCTGGTGAGTCGTCCGGCACTGAGAAATGGCTCGAGCGGGCTGATGCGGTAAGGACGCAGAGGAGAACAGAAGAGGCTTTTCTTGGCGATCTTTGCGATCTTGGCGAGAGACCCGGGCCTATCCTCACGCAAAGACGCAAAGGGCGCAAAGAAGAAAGGAACCGAAGCCAAGAGGTTTGTCTTGGCGATCTTGGCGAGAGACCGGGCCTTCCTCACGCAAAGACGCAAAGGGCGCAAAGAAGAAAGGAACCGAAGCCAAGAGGTTTGTCTTGGCGTTCTTGGTGCCTTGGCGGTTGAGAATTTCGGATTGGGGCTAGGAGTTCGTCCGAGTAACTTGCACAGCTGGTCTGCAAGCAGCGTGCTGTGAACCCGAACATGACGGGCCGATCCCGGAACCGGATCGATCAGCCCCATCGCCGGCATAGGGGCTGCCCCTCATGCCGCTGCCCACCGCCCACTCCGGTGGAGCTTCAGGAGGTTGTGCTCCGTACAGATCAACGCCCACTCGGCCTGGACCTTCGCGAGGCCCCGGAGAGGGTCATTGTTCGAGGCAGTCACGCTCCTGGAGATTTTCAGGCGACGAAAATGGATGAGAGACACGGACTTCGCCGGGTTAAGAAAGGCTGCAATTCAACTCGGCAAACGAATACGTACGCTCATCGACGCAATAAACCCTGATCCGAAAAACGATTGAACCGCCATGACGCCAAGGTCGCCAAGGAGACGATGTTCCGATCTCTCCACCGGAGAACGCGAAAGCGCGCTCATGGGGCCTTCAGAACTTTCGTTCGTTTCCCCCAATCGAGCCATTTCGGCCTTGGCGTTCCGGGTACCCAGCGCTAGCGCTGGGTGTCCTTGGCAGTTAGTAATTTCGGATTGAGGTAAAGAGATCATCCTGATAGTCCGCGGCTCCTGGGTCATGGCCTCATGCCGCCCGCCATCAGCTATGAGCCATGAGCCATTCGCGAGGATGAGATGAGGATTCTAGTTACGGGAGGTGCCGGTTTCATCGGGTCTCACGTGGCAGATGCCTACCTGGCGGCCGGGCACGAGGTGGCCGTGGTGGACGATCTCTCCACCGGGTCCAGGGACAACCTCGACCCGCGGGTCCGGTTCTGGGAGGTGGATATCCGGAGCGCCGAGC
>Ga0315285_10001150_pt1 | contig 27689 bp, 29 predicted proteins | sample YL17G09_36_MG_FD_203698 | JGI IMG/M metagenome (GOLD analysis project Ga0315285, IMG submission 203698) | Sediment microbial communities from Yellowstone Lake, YNP, Wyoming, USA - YL17G09_36 | ecosystem: Environmental > Aquatic > Freshwater > Lake > Sediment | place: USA: Wyoming | collected... | reverse complement strand
GCTGGGACACCAATCTTTCCGGTCTTTTGATCGTGCTCTCATATCTACCTGGTGAACCAACAGTTACCTATGCCACCTATCAGCCGGCATTGATAGAAATCATCAGTGGTTTAGGAGTGATTGGATACGGTGTACTGGCATTTTCACTCGGAGTCCGGTATCTCAAGGTTGTCGATCATCGTTTGATAACTGAGGAACATGTTAAAACCAAAGTTACTTCGAAAGAAACCGTTCCTGCGTGATCATTATTTATCGAAATAAATAGGTCACCTCATCGGGTGACCTATTTTTGTTAGGTTATATTCACACATCTGGAACAGGATCACTACTCAGGAGCACCCTTCTTGATCCAATCGATAATAATCTGGATCTCTGCCTCCGAGAATTTACCCGAAGGTGGCATAATTGTACCCATAGTCTGCGTCCCAAGAAGTTTTTGCACCAACAGGCTTGTATCCACATTCCCAACAACCACTACTGGAGCGTTATCTCCACTGGTCATGACAGACGTATAACTGGAAGCATCCCATCCGCCCAGGCTACCATGGCAAAGAACACATTTCGCCTGGAAGATGGGCAGCACATCCATGAGAAAAGTGGGGGATGCGACTGAAGTGCTTGGTGCCATAGTGGATAGGGATCGAATGTGTTTTACCAGCAAATTCATCTGATCTGTATTGAGGAATCTTCCCCAGGCGATCATTGTTGTGGAGGGTTGACCACTATCGATGGCTTTGAAGATATCCTGGTCGGTACTTGTTTGTTGGAATTGAGGAGCATCTAAAGCTGGACCGCTGCCTCCTTCGCCTTTCGGTCCATGGCACTGAGCACATAGATCAGCATAAATCTCCGCACCGGTTATGAGTGAGACCGCTGGAGTAGGACTAGCAATTACTGCTAGCTGCGAGACAGGAGGATTTTCTTCCCATGAGCGCATATATGCGACAATGGCATCGATTGCGCCATCATCCAATGGACCTCCAAATGCGTCCCCAAACGGGGACATGCCAGAATTGGGTTGTCCCTGGGCAATGATGGCACGCAGAGTAAAGTCATCGCGGGTCTTGAGGAATTCTGCAGAGCTTATTGGAGGGATCATATCACCTGCAATTCCTGGATTTGGACCACCTTCACCAAAATTACTATGACAGAGAGAGCAATTTTTAGCAAAGAGTTGCCGCCCAAGTTATAGAGGAGTACCCCTGGCTGCCTGGAGTGTGTACTTCACCAACGCGTCAAGTTGTTCTGGCGTTAAGATGTCACCCCAGACGGGCATTGTTTGATGCGCTCCACCAATTGCTATGGCTTGTCGAGTCTCGTCATAGGTATTTCCCGTTGGAATGCGGTTCCCATGACAACTTTTACAGTATTGATCAAATACTGGTGCTCCTGAGGGATTTGCCTCGGGGTTAACGACAAATCTGGCGAGGGCATCTATCTCGCCTGGACTGAGTCTTTCTTGCCAGGGTGGCATCTCCAGGTGGAGGCCACCCTTACTAATTAAGACCAGCAAATCCTCTTCGCTCCCGGAAAATGCAACTGCACTACCATGACAAGGCGAACACTCAATATCGAAAAGTCTGGCGCCATCAGGTGCCACCAGGAAGTTAAGCAAGCGAGTACTCTCCTCTAAAGTCATCACTTTCGACCAATCCTAGATTTCTGCTTTGTTATGTGGCAGGTAACTCAATCCCTGGTCAAGAGATTTTTTAAGTTCCACTGGGTTACTGGAAACCAGCTCAGGTGCCTCATGACATTTCGCGCAATATTCAGTAAAAAGTGTGCTGCCAGCTGGCGATAAAATGAATCCAGCTAATGCATCGATCTGGTCTGTGGAAAGATCCGCACCCCAGGCAGGCATTCCTTCATGCTTGCCTTGTGCAATAACATCATGAAGATTATTTACTTTAGGGATATCTCTTGAAAGTCCATGACAAGGAGCACAATTGGCTGCATACATGGCTGCCGTCTGATCCCCCAGAGCAGTTTCAACTGGTGGAGGTGTCTCACGCACTGCCAGTATTGTCAAAAAGATAATAGATGCCACACCAAGTGCTGTCATCCCAGTAATTATCGGCCGGTTTAGGAAATGTCGCCGCGAGCCCCGGTCTATAAACGGTAACAGCAATATGAATAATATCGCAGCAGTGGGAATAAGAATCACCCCTAAAACTTCGAGCCTGCCAGGGAAATATTCAAAGAGTTGAAATAAGAAGAGAAAATACCATTCAGGGCGGGGAGTATATGTGGTATCTGCCGGATTGGCACGCGCTTCCAACGGGGCACCGAAAAAATACGTCAAGCCAATAAGTGTGACGAAGACGATCAAAGCAACAACTACATCCTTGAAAATGACATCAGGATAGAACGGCACACCTTTCTTTTTGGCTTCCTGATATTTTTCCAGATAAGTTTTCTTGTCATCCTCATTCATCGGCTATTCCTCCTTCTCTGGGATCGCACTGATGCCGATCTTAATTACCAAATACAAGTGGATGCCGAGCAAGAGCATAAGAGATGCCGGTAATATCCAAACATGTGTGCCAAAGAATCTAGCCAATGTCACTGCTGACAACTCTTCACCACCTCGCATAACACGCAACATAAAGTCACCGATGATGGGTAGAGTACCGGCGATACGTGTCCCGACTGTGGTTGCCCAATAGGCTTTCTGGTCCCAGGGGAGCAGGTACCCAGTGAAACCGAATCCTATGACAACAAGGAGAAGGAAAACGCCCGTTATCCAGGTGACTTCACGCGGGAATTTGTAGGCGCCGAAAATAATCACCCGTAACATATGGAGAACAGTTAAAACAACCATGGCACTCGCCCCCCAATGATGGAGGCCTCGAATAAACCATCCCGCTGTTACTTGCGTCGTGATGTATTGAACACTGTCATAAGCATGATCAGGTGTAGGTACATAATAAATGGTTAAAAGGATGCCTGTGATGGCTTGATTTAGAGCAACAAAAAGGGTTGCGCTACCCAGGGTATAAAACCAATTACCCTTTTCGATATTGCGTAAAAAAATTATTTCCCAAACCTGGCGCCAACCAAAACGTTCATCCAACCAATTTGCGGTTTTATTTATCATCTTACACTCCCAAGATGAACAATTGATCATCCTCCACCTTGACTTCGTACCGGTCAAGGGGACGGGGTGGTGGACCATCTATGACATTTCCTTCCTTGTCAAATACCCCATTATGGCAGGGACAGAAGAATTTTCCCTGTTCGGTAATCCAACGGATCCGGCAGCCGAGGTGTGTACAAATATTTGACATTGCAATATAATCACGGCCGTTTTCTGTCAAAACATAAACGGCTAATTCCTCTTCGTTCACAACCCACCCAGTCTGGCGTTTCACTTTAGCCTTGAATAGTGTAGGAGAGCCTATTTCAACCTTTGTTATTAAACCAAGCCGTATCCAATTTTCAACATTTTCTTTTTTTACTGCAGGACTGATGATGTAAGAGACCGCTGGAACTCCCAATCCAAGACCAATAAAACCACCGATCGTAGAAATCGCTACTTTCATAAAATCGCGCCTGGAAATACCTTTTTTTGCTTCCATGAATTATCTCCTACAAAAGGTTACTTTTCGGGTGCGCCGGCGTCGATCCAGAGTTTAACAATCTCCAGCTCTTCGATAGATAAATTCGCGAAATGCTGGGCAATCTGCACCTGAATTAATTTACTGCTTGCGCTGTCTCCAATCGTGATAACAGGTCCGTTCATACTCCCCTTCATCAAATCTGCATAATCAGTCACATTTAAACCAGCTGATGCGGTTGTTCCGTGACACATTGCACAGCGATTGTTGAATATAATCTGAATGTTGGCTTCATAGGTTGGATTTCCTACTACTGGTGCAGGTACTGGCACAGGTGTGGGGGTGGGAAGCTGTGTTTGCAATATCTCACGTAATTTCAGCGCGTCGAAGCCAGCAAAAGTGAAGACACTTCCATGACACGCACTATTCGAGCAGAAGGAAGTATTATTCGTACTACCGGGATCAGATGTCGTGTGACAGTTTGAGCAGGTTCCATCGAACGCTTGATTGTGGAGGGCAATCCAGTTTGAATTAAGATGTGACTTTGGCTCTGGTCCACGGCTAATTTCTATTTTGGTTACAAAATCATCGGGCTTGGTGGTGATCGGTATTGAATGACATAGATTGCACTCCAAGCGGATCGCCTGCTGTTCAGTATTTAAGTGCTTTCCATCATGACAACGGAAACATCCCGGGAAATTGACATGACCGATATTATTGGGATGAGTATTCCAATCAACTTTTTGATGAATAAAGACGGATTGCATATAGACTTCTTGCAAGTAATCAACAGCCGCCTGAACTTTTTCGTTATTATTTTTATAATAATCAGGATACTGGTCACTGTAGTAATCAATCAGGTTATTGATCCTCCTTAGTCCTTCGTCTTGTGTTGCATAATCACCTTGTAAGATTTCCACTCCTTTACGATGGATGTCGGGAATGTCGCGGGAGACTGAACCCTGTGATAAGGCAATATCCATTGATCCTGCAGGCGTGAAGATATGGTGTGTTATCCTGTTATGACATGTGATGCAATCCATTTCTTTAAGTTGACTCTCATCCATGGTAGAAGGGTTAAAATTCGCTTGAACGTCAACATACTCATCAGTAGTTCCATTATCGTTTACCACCCGCACGTAAGGGATCGTCTGCTCTTCCTTATCTTCGGGATAATAAAACACCTTGTTTTCAATATGCCAGTGAATACCACGGCCCAATCCCTGACGCTTTGAGCCACCACCGGTCTTTAGAATAAGATATATGTTGTAAGGTGTATTATTCTTGTCGTTTTTATAATGTGTGATAACTCGCAGGCTGTCATCTGAGAATTTTTCAGGCGCATGGCAGCGTTCACATGACTCACGAGCCGGGCGCATCTTATCTGCCGTAATTGGATATTCGTATGTCTTGAACGCAAGTGAGACGATATGCCTAATGTCGCCAGCCTTTCGGAAAATCTGGTTACCAATAAATTCCCGGCCAATATGACATTCTACACATGCAATACGTGCGTGTGGTGAAACCTGATAGGCTGCATACTCAGGTGGCATGGTATGGCATACTGTGCCACAAAATGTTGGTGAATTTGTATAATCCCAACCGTATGCTCCTCCAATTAATAGTAAGAGTGTTAATATCCCTAATATTGAATAAGGTAAAACGAGCATCCAACGGGGAGATCCAGCAGGAGGGAAAAAGAAGTGTTTGATATTTTTCTTAAATTTCATTAATTCCTTCAAATATTCCTATCAAACAAATTATTATATACCAAATAATTAATGGTTTCACTGCGAAAACTCGGTTTTGCCACAAAAAGCGCAGGCAACATTAATCACATTAATGAGGAGACCCTTACTCACCAAGTACGATGTCACTTCGCTCCCTGACAAAATTGCTACCCCGTTCGGGAAGTGCGCCCACCGGGGCGAAACGGGGGCAGGCAGGGTGACACACCTTTTTGCATCGCACTCATGAATAAGAATATTACCAAGGTTGGAATAATCACAGCCATCAACCTAAGTCTATCATTCAAACAGCTTATTTATATTTATCAAGCTATCGATGTTATTTCTCTGGTGCCCCCAAATCGATCCACTCTTTTAGTTTTGCCAGCTCATCAGCGTTCAACTGACCCAGTTGACCACCGACCGATTGGACGATATAAATCTTGCTGTTGATACCATCACCAGGCAGGATTACAGGTCCTTTCGTGCTGCCTCTTATCGCATCAGCGTACGACATGAAGGAAAGCCCGGCCATAGTTCCGTGGCAAGCACTACACTTCTGTTGTAATAGAGGGCTAATATAAGAATCCCAAGTCAATAAATCGGGAGCCACAACTGAGACGGTTGGTATGACCGTTGGGATCGGAGTAGGTGTTTGCGGGACGTATATAGCAATCGGACTTGGTTGAGGAGGAATAGTCGTAATCGCTGTCTTTTCACCATTGACAAATCCGTATATACCAGCCAACATAACCACTGTCAGGATACCAGCAATGGGGATAAATACCATCTGACGCTTTCGTAATGTTACTGGATTTAGTACCCGACCAGTTATCCCAGCTTTGATATCAGCCAGCTCAAGGGGATGTTCATGGAGCATTTCTTCTTCGGTTAGACGACCAGTCCACATGGCTTTATTGAATCGCTTGAGATGAACCCCATACATATGCCAGACGAAGATTGCTAAAACTGCCAGAACAGCTTCCGCACCATGGGCGGCTTTAGCGGCTGGGATGAACTCTCCTGGTAATATTTGGGTTGATGCGATTGGATTCCACATTAAGAATCCAGTCAGTCCCATGATGATCACGCCCCAAACCAGTGCCCAATACTCGGTCTTCTCTTCAAAACTGTATCGCCCCATCTGTGGACGGGATTTGCTGAGGCCGATATTGTATAAGAAAGCCTGCCATGCATTATGGATATCTTGAAAGCTGGGCAGAATGGACATTTGCCTACGTTCTACGAATATCTTATAGCCCGTTGTTATCAGGTGATAGACGGTCACCAGCATTAATATCACCGCAGAAGCGTGATGGATACCTCGGATATTTTCAATCCCTCTAAATAAGTTCACCAGAAATTCAGATATGTCATTGGTAGGGTATTTTTGTGTTAAACCAGTAATTCCAAGCAATGTAAACGATAATAACATCGCCAAGTGCTCGACACGTTGGGTGAGAGCGAAGCGAACGTAAGTCCTCAGGCTTTTACTCATTTATGGGTAGTCCCTTTCCGGTGTTCTATGATACGCCGTATGGAATCACTAATCACGAATATCAGCATTCCGCCAATAACGGTAGGGATAAGGATTTTATAAAATAAATTAACATAGTAAACCAGAGCAAAATGCTCCCGGGATGGAATGTAGTGGCTCATCCAGGCATCCGGGAAATTTGCTTTCGCGTTCGGGTGACAGCGTTGGCAGGTCAACAGCAAATTCTCCTTCATGGCAATACCATATTGAGGATCTCGTGGGTTCTTAATATTATGTATGCCATGGCAATCAAAACAGACTGGTTTGTTTGTCACTTGATCTGGAGACCGCTTTTCGAAGAGTGTGACTGTTGTCCCATGAAAATCAGCCACGTAGGTATTCACGACATCTGTGGGGATGCCATACTTGGACATAATCTCGGTGTTTGAATGGCACTTCGAGCAAATCTGTGGTGAGCTGAGACGGAATGCATTCGTTGTTGGATCTGGAATATTGTGGACACCATGGCAGTCGATGCAGGTGGGTACGTCTCGATTCCCCTCATCGGTCAGAACCGATCCATGCACGCTCTCCTTATATTTGTCGTAAATCGCATTGTGACAACGTGCGCATGTCTGGGGTATATGTAGACGTGCATCAGGTAAAATCTCTCCTGTTACCGGATCGGTTATTCTGGTCTGTGAGTGTGGGTTGTGACAATCTGTGCAGACAGCGGCTTTATAATTGCCACCAGCTATCGCTCGTTGGTGTACACTATCCAAGGTTTTTTCGTACTGCTCTACATGACATCCTTTACAAGAAGTATAAAACTGGAGGGAGACATCTCGTAAACTTCGAGCGGTTCTATTGGGGTGAGGAAATGCCGTAATTTCCGCGTGACACTGAACACACCCAATCTCACTTTTTCCATGGATCGATTTAGAAAAATGGTCAGGGTCAATCGTTAGCGGTAGATATTCCCCACTTTCCAGTTTCAAGGACATCCCAGGCTGACCATGACATGCCAAGCAAGAATCATTTGTCTGTGGTTCCTTTCGTTCTGGTGCTGCGTTCGCATTGCTGGGGAAATTTGCAGCTATCGCGACCAACAAACCCATTATGATAATTACCCCCTGGATCAGCCACACCTGGCGAGATCTCTTTAGGTGTGCAAATCTGCTCATTACTTTCTCCCGTGAGAAATATTAATTGATATCAGTTTTATATACATAATGGTTCACATTACCCATACAACATGAAAAATTTGAATTCCTATGGGGTAATTTACATATCTTCGTAATTTGACATTGGGATTATATACCCATTGTTTTATACAAACAAGAATAATAGGCAGAAGAAATGGGTGATAAATTGCACAAATGTAATGTATATTTCGTGACTTTTATCACATGTTACAAGTGATTATTCTGACCGAAATCTCGAAATAGGCTGGTGTACAATACCCAAATAATGAGAAACTATGTCTGAATCAGGTTTTCCAGAGGGGCTTTTTCTAATTTACTTTATCTATGGGTTGTCTTTTTTGACAATGGGACTAACCATGGTTTTAGAAACCATGCGTTCACCATCGCTCGTTGATGCTCGTTTATTACGCCCTTTAGCGATATTCGGCATATTACATGGAATCCACGAGTGGCTGGAGTTCTTCATTTTACAATCAACAAGGGTTGGCGCAATTATTCCAGACCAGGTTGCCTGGATCCGATTAAATCTCCTGGCTCTATCATTCATTGCTTTACTTTATTACGGCATTGATACATTCCGTCTCACAGATGGAAAGACCATGACGTGGATGCAATTATGTTTGGCGATCATAACCGTATATATTCTGATCATCATTGTCAGTGCAATAACTACCTACGCTGGCGAGACAACCATTCCCTGGTTTAAGCTCTCAGATGCAATGGTGCGATATTTACTGGCTGTACCAGGAGCAATCCTGGCAGCGTTGGGATTACGTTACCAGGCAATCCGTATCGATGATACCGGCAAAAAATCTTTGGTGGTCAGTTTCAACTGGGCTGCCCTTGCCTTTGGCATGTACGGTATCTCTCAGATATTTGTTCCAGTTCTCTCAATGTTCCCTGCCAACCTGATCAACTCAGATAGTTTCCTGCGGACAACTGGTATTCCACATCAATTTATACGCAGTCTCCTGGCAGTAGTGATCACGTTGAATCTGATTCGAGCGAGCCAGATTGTAGAACACGGCCGCCAGGAAGAAGTACTCGCTGCTCAGCGGGACCGCGTAGAAGCCTTGGAGCAGATACGGGTGGAATTAATAAAACGCGAAACAATGCGGCGTGAACTGCTGCGGCATACGGTTCGTGTTCAGGAAGATGAAAGAGCCCGCATCGCGCGGGAACTTCACGATGAATCCGCACAGGTTTTATCAGCATTTTCACTTGATCTGGGTACTCTCAGGAATCTTGTTGGTAACCGGAAAGAAATCGTCCCGATCATCACCCGACTCCAGGAATTAAGCCATCAGATGTCACAAAAATTGTATCGATTGGTATATGACCTGAGGCCTGCTCATTTGGACGACCTGGGACTGGTACCAGCACTTCAATTAATTATCGAGGAGGATTTTTCTCCAAAAAATTTGAAGGTGTCAATTAACATAGATGGCACACAACGCAGGTTGGATAAGCTGATCGAGACAGTCCTATTCCGGGTCGCGCAGGAATCTCTAACGAATGTCTTTCGTCATGCAAATGTGATCGACGCCAAACTTGAATTGCTTTTTGATACCAACCAGATTACTTTGCGAATCACAGATGCAGGAAAAGGATTTGATCCAGATGAGGTTTTTTCCCTGCCGCGCGGATGGGGTTTAGCTGGGATGCGCGAACGTGTTGAGTCAGTAAACGGTCAATTCAATATTCGGTCTTTCCCAGGTTATGGCACAACAGTTGAAGCAATTATTCCATTAATGAATTACTCAATGATATCTCAAGAACAAAAAAAGGAGTAAGGAAAACATGAAAACCATTACCTTAATGCTGGTAGATGACCATGATATCGTTCGCACCGGATTGCGGTCGTTTCTTGAAACCCAAGAGAATATCACTGTCATAGCAGAGGCAAGCAACGGTTACGAAGCCATAGAAAAGGCTCGGGAGACACAGCCGGAGATAATATTGATGGATATCACCATGCCCGGTATGGATGGATTGGAGGCGACGCGCAAATTAAAGGATATTTGCCCGACAACTCTTGTATTAGCCCTCACCGTGCATGATGACAAACGATACTTCATGGAAATGCTCGCCGCTGGTGCCTCTGGATACATTACCAAGCAAGCAGCTGCTGATGAATTGGTCAGTGCAATACACACCGTTGCTGCCGGGAATGTGTACTTGCAACCTGCCTTAGCCCGCTGGTTGCTGGAAGACTATCAGAGACTTTCGAAGAAGGTCCAGGATCAAATTCCTCCGGTGGAAGAAATAGTAGATGGGGTGATGGTCGGTCTTGAAATTCTAAGTCGACGCGAACGGCAAGTACTCGAGCAGGTAGCAGAGGGATTGAACAACCAACAGATAGGTAAACAACTCGGTCTCAGTCCCAAGACCATTGCCCGTCATCGAGAGCGGATCATGAATAAACTGAATATGCATTCACGAACTGAACTGGTTAAATTTGCCATTCGGACAGGATTAATCACACTAAAATAAATCTGCTCTTCATCCTTTAAGGAGATATATCGATAATACATTTAATCTTGAAAAATCGATTTATTTCCATGCCTGCATACCATACTTCTAACCCAGTTTTAATCTAAGTATGCGAAAATGAATACCCAAGGACCATATAAACTCTATTGGTATATTTTTATCCAATCATAAAGATATTATGGAGGAAATTAGATGCAACGCATAAAATTTATCCTGGGCGGATTGTTTATCCTGGTTGCTGTAATCTACCTCATCGCCTCATCAACACAGGCTAGTGCGGAATATTTCATAACTGTGGGTGAATTGAAAACAAGGGCAACGAATCTGTTAGGAAAGAACTTGCGCGTGTCAGGTGCAGTGATTGGTGATACGATCCAATACGATCCTCAAACATTCAGCCTTTCCTTTGATATCGCGCATGTAACCGGTGATAACAAAGAGATAGAAGACCAGGGAGGCCTGGCTGCAGTACTTCATGAGGCTGTCATTGATAATTCCCGAACTCGAATAAAGGTGATCTATGTCGGTCCTAAACCCGATTTGTTGCGGGATGAAGCTCAGGCTATCATGACTGGTCATTTGGGATATGATGGTGTCTTTTATGCCGATGAACTGTTGCTTAAATGCCCCACACGTTATGAAGAAGCGATACCAGAGCAGGCTGCCAACTAATTAGTTCGAGTATCTAGGAGACCATAATGCTTGTGGATCTGGGGTCTGGTATTTTGCTGGTTACTTTCCTTTCGGTGGTATACGCTATTGGAGCGACGGCATACGGGGAGATCAAGAAATCAGCAGCCTTTGTGGAGAGTGCCCGAAGAGCAATGTTGCTTACATGGCCGCTGATTACTTTTTCCGCACTCATCTTGATTTATCTGCTTGTTAACAACCACTATGAACTGGAGTATGTCTATCAGGTGACGAGCCGGAGTATGCCTTTTTACCTCAAGGTGACCGCCCTGTGGGGAGGACAGTCTGGCTCATTACTTTTTTGGTCGTGGTTGATGTCAGCATTTGCCTCGATTGTAATGGTGCGTAAATGGGATCGCGATCGTGAGTTCCTACCATGGGTAATTTTGGTTTCAGCAATCACTCTCGCTTTTTTTCTAGGGATGGTCATTTTTTTTGAGAATCCTTTTAACCGTTTTTGGCAGACCAGTAATGGTGAAATAGCTGTCAAGATGTTTGCTCCTTTGGGAGCAATAGCGTTTACGCCAGATGACGGACGGGGTCTGAATCCATTACTGCGACACCCAGGGATGATCATACATCCTCCTTTGCTTTATCTCGGATTCGTCTCCTTCGTTATCCCATTTGCCTTTGCAATCGCAGCCTTAGCAACCGGCCGCACAGATGATCGATGGATCCGCATTACCCGACGGTGGACTCTCGTCGCCTGGTTATTCCTGTCACTCGGCCTGGTATTAGGTGGTCGATGGGCTTACGATGTACTCGGCTGGGGTGGCTATTGGGGTTGGGATCCAGTAGAAATCGCTGCCCTTATGCCTTGGTTGACCGGTACTGCTTTTTTGCATTCCGTCATGATTCAAGAAAAAAGGGGAATGCTCAAGCACTGGAATATGATCCTGATCATCCTGACGTATGCCCTGGTTATTTTCGGTACATTCCTAACCCGTTCAGGTGTCCTTTCTTCAGTTCACGCCTTCGCTCAAAGCGCCATTGGCCCATTGTTCTTTGGTTTTATTGGATTGACTTTTATCACTTCGACTGCTCTGCTATTGCACCATTGGGATGAATTAAGATCAGAAACTGAAATGATGTCAATACTTTCACGAGAGGCTCTTTTCCTACTCAACAACCTGCTTTTCATCAGCGTTCTGGTCATCTGTTTCTGGGGAGTTATTTTTCCCCTGATCTCCGAGTTGGTTACGGGACAGAAAGTGACAGTTGGTCCTCCTTTTTACGAGCGTGCGACTTCCCCCATATTTGGTGTGCTGATGCTCTTAATGGGCGTAGCCCCACTCTCTGCCTGGGGTCATTCGACCGTAAAAACACTGGGACGAGCCTTATGGAAACCAGCGATGGTTGCAATGCTCGTACCACTCGCTTTGGTTATAAGTGGTATCCATAACATTGTAGCTTTGATCGGATTTACACTAGTTGCTTTGGTCATCTTCGTCACACTGTATGAATTTTGGCGTGGTGGTCAAGCACGGATAAAAAAATCCAACGAAAATATCTTTCAGGCTATCGGACATCTGCTCAGCCGGAATCGCCGACGTTATGGGGGATATCTGATCCATATTAGTATGGTTCTAATGGCGATCGGTATCCTGGGCATCGAGGTCTTCCAAACTGAAACTCAAGGAACTGTTGCACAGGGGGATTCTCTGGTACTGGCAAATTACACGATCACTTACGATTCGCTGGCGCAGTTCAATACTTCTGGAAACCGTCAGGTCACCCGTGCGGTTGTTAGCATTCATCGGGACAAAAAACTTCTCGGTGAGTTATACCCGCGAATTGATTACTTCATAGATTCGCAGCAACCTATGACCATCCCAGGTGTGCGTTCATCATTAATTGATGATTTATACGTCCTTTTAGTTGATTGGCAACCCGTATCGATGAAGGGCGCAACCTTTAAAATCTATCACAACCCATTGGTCAACTGGTTGTGGATTGGCACTATAGTATTCATCCTTGGTATGTTGACAGCAGTAACGCCTGATAAAGATCCGGACTATGCACCTGCTCGCCCGACAGATTATGTAGTTTCAATGACAAGAAGAAGAACAAAGAAGGATCAGGAGTAAATCCAATGAAGCGTTTCCTCCCCATCATTCTATTTTTCCTAATTTTTGCCGGCTCAAGAATAAATATTGCCGCTGCGCAAGGATCTACACCAACTGACGATGAAGTTAACGCCATCGCAAAACAACTCTTCTGCCCAATATGTGAAAATACCCCCCTGGATGTCTGTCCAACACAAGCCTGTGCCCAATGGCGTGCACTCATTCGCGAAAAACTCACTGATGGCTGGACAGAAGCCCAAATCAAACAATACTTTGTTGACAATTACGGTGCACGCGTTCTTTCCGAACCCCCACGCACAGGTTTAAATTGGATGGTCTATATTCTTCCACCCCTAATAATCCTTGCTGGTGTTTTCATTTTGATCCGATCATTTAAGATATGGCGCCACCCAACGAAAGAAAGTCATGGTAAAGACGGAGCACCACTCCAGGAGACACTATCGGAAGAACATATAATCCGAATGGAAGAAGAACTCCGTAAACGCGGATAAAAGACTTGAAATAAACAAGTATTACAACAGCCTGGCATCTCAGAACAGAGACGGCTGGTTAATGAAATTTATTAATCTGATTACTTTTGGGATTTGACAACTGTTTTAATTTCATTCATGTCCTATTGTGTATTTGAAGGTTTCTGAAGCCCACAGGGAAATCACGAATATTTTCAGGAGATTATCGTGACCGAAATAATAAAACCTAGCCTAAAAAACAAACGTGCCGTTCCACTTTGGGTGCAGATCGTTGTATGGGTCAGCTTAATTATTTTGCTGGTCATTCTGGCTCTTGGTTTGAAACGTGCACAACAGGGGACAGTGCAGGTCGGTGATCAGATACCTGACTTTAAGTTATCGTTATTTGATGGTTTTTCCTATGAAGGCAAATTCGAGGTCAATTATTCCGATTTGCGGGGAAAAGTGATCGTAATTAATTTTTGGGCTTCGTGGTGCAAACCCTGTGAACAGGAAGCTGCTGAATTGGAACAAGCGTGGCTGTACTATGAACCAAGAAATGATGTCATCTTCCTGGGAGTGGATTACGTTGATACTGAAACAGAAGCAAATTTATATTTAAAAAAATATGGGATCACTTACCCTAATGGTCCTGATCTAGGGACGAGAATTTCTCAATTGTTCCGCATCAAAGGTGTACCTGAGACATATTTCATAGATAAAAAGGGTGAACTTAAGTATATACAAGTTGGTCCATTACAAGCAGTCAATCAAATACGCACAATACTGGACCCACTGCTGGGTCCATAAGGTTAAATACTATGGAAATTGGTGCAATCTTTCTCCTTTTTACCTTGCTGATTATAGTTGGCCTATACGTTTCTGGAGCATTCACAGGTTGGCATGGTCATAATATCACCGAGAATGAGCATAAGCACTCAGAATTGATGGCTGAATATGACCGGGTGCTTAATTCTTTGCAAGAGCTTGAATATGATAACATTCTAAAAAAAATCCCGGCAGAAGATTACCCGCGGCAACGTGTTGAGCTGCTACAGAAAGGCTCAGCCCTCTTGAGTAAACTGGACACCTATCAAGTGGAGACATCCGATCAAGATTTAAAAAGCCGCTTAGAGGCTATGCCTGCAACCCGTATCTCCAACGTTAATAAGCATTTGAATTCTTCAGGTATATTGGATGATGATCTAGAATCATTGATCTCCGCCAGGCGAAGCACACGCAAGGAAAAATCAGGTGGGTTCTGTCCTAAATGTGGAAAACCCATTCTTCATTCTGACTCCTTCTGCCCAACCTGTGGTACACCGATAAAACGAAATGGAAAATAATTTTCCCTACAATCGAAAAATTCTTGGGGATTTCTCATGAAATATCAACTATCAATACTTGCGATAATGTGCACATTTATATTCTCAGCATGTTCTTTCTCCCTATCAGAAGACATTACACCTCCTCCTGGTTACCATTCCCCCACCCCGCTACCAACCATGGGTCCATTGATCCCTCCAAGTGCTTTGAATCCCGAAAAGGGAATGGCTATCTACCTTGAACGTTGCGCACCCTGTCATGGCGATAGTGGTATGGGTGATGGCTCACAAGGTAAGCAATTGGAGGTTAGTGTTCCAGCTCTTGGACTTTCGGAAATCGCCCGATCAGCCATACCAGCAGACTGGTTCCTCATAGTGACAAAGGGAAATATCGATCGATTAATGCCATCTTTTAATATCCTGAACGACCAAGAACGATGGGATGTAGTCGCCTATGCACTTACCCTGAGCACTTTACCTGATCAAATTGCAACGGGAAAAGAGTCGTACGCATCCAATTGTGCATTATGCCACGGCGAAGATGGCAGGGATTCCCCAGGAGTTGATCTTACCAACCAGGCTCGAATGTCCAAACTCTCCGCAAACGATCTCTATCATATAATTTCTTCAGGTAACCAACCCGATATGCCATCCTTTGAAACCATATTGAGTCAAGGTGAACGTTGGGCTCTGGCTGCTTATTTAAGACAACTCACTTTCGCTGTTGTTGAACCAGTATCCACTCCACAACTTCCATCAAGTGCAACGCCGACCGTAGTGGAGACGCCGATCATAAATACTCAGCCCCCTGATGCCATTTTGGAAACGACACCCACAGCAATAACCACTCCTGCACACGTTGAGGCGACTTCAAACACTAATATCACATCCGAACCGACTATATCAACCGAAGGAAATGGAATTATAAAAGGGGTGTTGACCAATGGAACTGGTGAGCCGATACCGCCGGGATTAACCATAACCTTGAAAGGCTACGATCAGGATCCTTCAAGTGGGGGTTTCCAAGAGATCCTCAGTCTGACCACGACCGTCATGGAAGAAGGTTCATTCAAGTTCGCAGATGTTGAGATGGCGACCGGTCGGGCATTTATTGCTTCCATCGAATACGGATCAATTGAATATAAATCAGATCCTGTGTTCGTCACGGAAGGTATTAACCAGTTTGAATTACCAATTACATTTTATGAGACCACTACCGACACATCCTCGTTGACGGTAGACCGCTGGCACATTTTCCTTGATTTTTCCAAGAAGGACACCTTAGAGATCATCGAGGTCTTTGTTATCTCCAACTCCTCTTCCAAAACCGTTGTGCCGGATAATGGCAAACCTGTGACCACCTTTTCTCTGCCAGAAGGTTTTACCAACCTGCAATTCGAAAATGGCAAGCTTGGTGAGCGTTTCACTCAAACATCAGATGGATTCGGTGACTCTGCTGCCGTGCTACCAGGAACCGGCGAGCATCAGCTTATCTTCGCATATGACTTACCTTACCGGAGAAAATTGAATTTTACACAACCGACGCACCTGGTAATCGATTCTGTCATTGTTATGGTTCCAGAAGGTGTTACGATAAAAAGTGATATGCTTGAAAACACTGGCATACGTGACTTTCAAGGTACCCCATATACACTCTACTCAGGCCAGTCCATTTCCAATTCTGACATATTAAAAATGACCATCTCTGGCAAGCCGAAAACAACGACCCAAAATACAGAGGGTACAAATTCACGAGGCGGGTTGTTCATTGGCATAGGCGCCTTCGGTGTTGTTTTAATAATTGCAGGTATTTGGATGTACTTGCGAGATCGTTCCCGAGTCGATCAAGGTGAGAATGAGCTTGGTGAAGACGATGAGCTCAATACCTCCGATAGTATCATGGATGCCATCATCGCTCTTGATGACCTGCATCGTTCTGGTGAATTGCCAGAAGATGCTTATCATAAACGGCGGAACGAATTAAAAGATCGTCTAAAAGAACTTCTCTAGAGATATTAGAGTTAACTCAATACGACAACCTTTACAGATATTAATAACATGATAGAAGTACACAAACTAATTAAACGATTCGGTTTGAAAACTGTTCTACGCGGTATCGAATTTAAAGTCCAACCGGGTGAATTCGTTGCCTTGCTCGGTCCGAATGGCTCTGGAAAGACTACTTTTCTGCACATCCTTGCCACCCTCTCGAAGCCATCAATCGGGGAAATCAGAATTGCTGGATTTCAACTGCCTTCACAGGCTTCATCTGTTCGCCAACAGCTTGGTGTTGTTACTCACCAACCACTATTATATGGAGACTTGACCGCAGAAGAGAATTTGCTCTTTTACGGACGCATGTATGCTATCCCTGACATCGGGAACCGCATCGCCGAAGTACTGGGAATGATCGGTCTGTTTGCGAGACGTCGCGATTTGGTCCGGACTTTCTCGCGGGGTATGCAGCAACGTTTAGCAATCGGCCGGGCAGTTCTACACAATCCAGACGTTATGCTCTTCGATGAGCCATACACTGGCTTAGATCAGGATGCTTCAACCATGCTGGATGATGTGCTTCAGACAGTTGCCTCACATGGTCGCACCGTAGTAATGACATCACATGATCTTGCCCGCGCTGAGGATCTGGCAACCCGTTTTGATATCCTCTCACGCGGGGTTATCACTGCCTCTATTCATCGGGAAGAACTCGGTCAGGATAATCTTCTTTCCTTCTACAGACAAGCATTAACCGAATGAGGCAGGCATGCATTCAAAAAAGAACTCCCCCGTTAGAAATTTTTTTCGAGCTGTAGGCGCGATCATCTGGAAAGACCTGTCTACCGAATTCCGCTCCCGCGAATTGCTGAGTGCTGTGTTGATCTTTGCCCTATTGGTGATCTTAATCTTCAACTTCGCTCTAGAACTGGATGTGAAGACTCGCACTTCAGTCACTTCAGGCGTATTATGGGTAACTTTCGCGTTTGCGGGGACCATCGGCTTGAATCGTTCCATGGCTGTTGAAAAGGACCGCGGCTGCCTCGAAGGATTGCTGCTTGCCCCAGTAGACCGTAGCGCCATATACTTTGGTAAAGCCATCAGCAACCTGGCCTTCATGCTCATCATCGAAGCCATTATCCTGCCGGTCTATAGCCTGCTGTATAATACCAACCTGTTCAACCTGGGCCTGATCGGAGTCATCCTGCTCGGCTCGGTCGGTTACGTGGCGGTCGGGACGCTGCTGGCCAGCATGGCCGTGCAGACCCGCACGCGGGATGTGCTCTTACCGATCCTGCTCTTCCCGGTCGTCATCCCGATCATGATCGCGGCCGTCAAGGCCAGCAACGGTTTTTTGCAGGGTATTGCGATAACCGAGCTTATGCCCTATATCAACTTGCTGCTGGTCTACGACGTGATCTTCATTGCCGTGGCCTTTATGGTTTTCGATTACGTGGTCGAGGAATAGACCAATCCACCAACTTCCAATTTACCAGTTCCGAAGGAGTATTATGCAGCCTCAACCTCTTGCCTTAAAAGTACTCAACATTGCCTCAGCCGTCCTGCTCGCCATCGCCACCGGCATGGTCTTCTTCTACGCTCAGCTGGCTGAATCAGGTCCTGCGCAGCGCATTTTTTATTTTCACGTTGCCAATGCCTGGGTCGGCATGCTTGGATTCCTAGCTGCGGCCGTAGCAAGTGTTGCCTACCTTCGCACTCACGACATAAAATGGGACGTTGTAGAGCTTGCAGCAATTGAGATCAGCCTCGTCTTTTTCTTCATCGCCATCATGCTCGGTTCGATTTGGGCAAAAGCAGAATGGAATACTTGGTGGAGGTGGGAAGATAACCGCCTAGTCACAGCAGCCATTATGGAGATGATTTACTTCGCCTATATGTTACTACGACAAGGCATCGAGGACTCAGATCGACGTGCTCGCTTTAGTGCGGTATATGCTCTAGTAGGCTCATTGAGTGTCCCAATTACTTTCATGTCTATTCGCTGGGCTAATGCATTGTTTCATCCATTGGTAATCAGCACTGTCTCCGACGCAATCAAAACTCCCTTTCTTGCCACCTCTGAGATGAAACTTACATTTTTCTTTTGTTTGTTTACTTTTTCGGTCATCTTCATCAACCTCATCTGGCACCGCATCCGCCTCGGTAACCTTGAACAGAAGGTAGAGCAGTTGAAACTTAAAGTCATGCAGTAAAACAGGAGCATATTATGTTTTTTCAAGAAGCTACACCAAATACATCGGTATACATGATCGCTGGATATGCGATTTTCTTCGGTGTAATAATTATTTACCTTATCAGCCTGCTACTTCGTTGGAATATTCTGAAACGAGACATACAAATACTGGAAGGTATGGAAAAGTAAGAAAGCATTGCGGAAAATGAAAAGTCCGCTATAATGAAGGTGGTGGACTCGAATTTTATCCAAAAAATGGTCATGCAAAAATCAACCAGGGGAATATTTCATTACTTAATTCCGGTTGCCCTTATCATTAGCGTGGGACTCGTTTTTGATCCTGTGCTACAACGGGTTCATGCTGTAATGGATCTACCCCCAGGTCCCGACCGTTATACATCCATCACAATCAAGTACACAAACTATGACTGGTGGATGTTGAATTGGTCTGACAACGAGGTTGTTTGTCAGATCCATGTCGACCATGAAGGAGTACCTACATTGGGGGATATATACACAGACTGTGATAAGACCACATCTGACAATTGGAAGAAACAGGCACCATGTCCGCAAGAAATTTATCGAGAGAATCCAAAATCCTGTGATGGTTATTATGTATATTTATTTTCCACCACACCAGCTGAACGCGAGATCGCTGTAGCACTCCCGCCACCACTTGTTTGGATATCCCTCGAAAATTGTAGTTCTGGATCGATGACAAATATCTGCCAAACAAGACCAGTTCTGGTATTGACAGGTGATGAATCATTACCAAATGAATCAATACTTCGCATTGAGGGTACCCTTAATAGTAAGGGGTTTACCTGCGAAGGCTCCATATGCAAAATACAAATAAAACCTACTCCAAAGGACAGTGTCCCTTTGGAATTCTGGGCATTTTCAAGTTATGGAGATAGCAGTGAAATTTTTAAAGCCCAAATCCGCGTTGCAGAACTGACAGATCAGGAAACAGGTCAAAAAGTATGGTATGTGGACGTTCTTAGTAAACAATGGGCTGGTGAACCTGTAGCAAGCTGCGCCGAAACATGGGAATCCCTTCCTCCTGTTGGTGGTCCACCAACATGGTTATCAACACCAAAAGATCCTACCAAACTTGTGTCCGATATCCCATATGCATACTTAGCAGGAAATCTAATCACGCAGGGTGTGGTTGATGTCAGTCAATGCCCTAATGGAGGTTTATTGCCAGAGGGAGGAGCCAGTGCCTGTGGCCTGAGAGTAGCCCATTCTGCAGTGACCATGTGGCAAAATCGTTTTGACCGATTGATCATGAAAGTATCTCGGGAGACGAGTGTACCAGCGCAATTGCTCAAGAACTTATTCGCTCGCGAGAGCCAATTCTGGCCAGGTATCTTCAAAAATACTACTGATGTTGGTCTGGGGCAATTGACTGAAAACGGTGCGGATACAACTTTCCTTTGGAATCCGTCTTTCTTCGAGCAATTCTGTCCATTGGTATTGGAAAACGCAACCTGTAAAAAGGGATACTTGCACCTTAAAGACAAAGAACGAGAAATATTGCAATATACTCTGGTCCAAAGTGTAAACGCAAACTGCCCCGAGTGTCCATTAGGTTTGGATTTAACCCAGGCGGATTTCAGTGTTAGTGTCTTTGCACACTCCCTGCTGGCCAACTGTGAACAGGCCGGGCAGATTGTTCGCAATGTGACTCACGAAGCACCTGGTGAAGCTGCCACTTATGAGGATATGTGGAGATTTACTCTTGTCAATTACAATGCTGGACCAGGGTGCCTGTCTGTAGCCATAAAAGAAACTTACTGGGATGGAAAACCTTTGGATTGGGAACATGTCATCGTTAATCTTGAGCCAGCCTGCGAGGGGGCAATTGGTTATGTGGAAGATATTGGCCAGGAATAACTGAACTATCACTTCCAAGTGGATAAAACTCAATAATTTCATTAACATCCCGCTGGATATTTAACAATGGGGGGTTTATATGCCATTCGCAGCCTTTTCATGCTTGACATTTCAAGCGATAAATGGGATAATATACCAACCGGTCGGTATTATTATTCCAGGAAGGATTATCATGCAACAACGAAGTGCAGAAACCCGTACTCACATTATGGATGCCGCTTTGAAACTCTTTTCCCAATCCGGTTATAACGCGACCGGTGTGGCGGAGATATGTATAGAAGCTGGTGTCAGCAAAGGCGCTTTCTATCACCACTTTCCCGCCAAACAGGCGGTTTTTCTTGAGTTACTCGAAAATTGGCTCAAAAGACTTGATATGGAACTAGCCAGTGCACATGAGAACACTCAGAATACCGGTCAGGTTTTTATAAATATGACGAGCATGATCCCAGGTATCTTTCAATCCGCTGATCAATGTTTGCCCATGTTTCTGGAATTCTGGGCACAAGCCAGCCGTGATCCGGCTATCTGGCAAGTGACCATTGCCCCCTACCGACGCTATCGTGATTTCTTCGCTGGTTTAATTGAGCAGGGTATCGCAGATGGAACATTTAAACCGGTCGAGGCAAAGATTGCTGCATATATGGTCGTTTCATTGGCAGTCGGTATGTTGCTTCAAGGATTACTGGACGCTCAGAGTGCGGACTGGCAACAAGTTGCAACACAAAGTATGCAAATATTAATGGGTGGTCTGGCAAATAACTGATTCTCAATACTTGATGGATACTAAAGGAGACATCATGATTCTTGTTACAGGCGCAACCGGGCACATAGGTAATGTGCTGGTTCGTAAATTGATAAAAAATGGAGAAAAAGTTCGCGCCCTGATATGGCAGGGCGAGGATACCAGTCCTCTCGAAGATCTGGAGGTGGAGAAATTCGAGGGGGATGTCCTTGAAATAAGAAGCCTGAAATCTGCCTTCCAGGGTATTGAGATAGTGTATCACTTAGCTGGAGTGATCTCTATTATGCCCGGCAGACAACCGCTTGTCTGGCGCGTGAATGTGGAGGGAACACGGAATGTGATCCGAGTAGCAAAGCAGGCTGGTATAAAGAGGCTCATATACACCAGTTCCATTCACGCCATCAAACGTATCGAGACAGGTCTGATTGATGAATCCTTGCCCTACGATGTTAATAATCCATATGGTGCGTATGACAGTTCAAAAGCGCAGGCCTCCCTTGAGGTTCAGCATGCAGCACATGATGGACTGAATGCTGTCATCGTTTGCCCGACTGGTGTAATCGGTCCTTACGATTTCCGTCGCTCCGAAATGGGTCAGGTCATATTAGACGCTGTTGATCAAAAACCCAGCCCTTATATCGATGGGGCTTATGACTTCGTGGATGTGCGCGATGTCGCTTCAGGGCTGATGCTGGCTGCTGAAAAAGGACGACAAGGTGAGAGTTATATCCTTTCAGGCGCGCATATATCGGTTCGCTATTTGCTTGAGACGATACAAGAGATTACAGGAAAAGGTTTCTTTAGATTCAAGTTGCCACGCCAGTTTGCTGAATTGTGTGCAAAGTTCACACCGTTGTATTATAGCCTGACCAAGTCAAAGCCCCGCTTTACACCATATTCTTTGGAGGTATTAAAAAGCAATTCACAAATCAGCCACGCCAAGGCAACAACCGAACTAGGTTACCACCCTCGCCCACTCTACGAATCATTGAAAGATACTGTGCATTGGTTTCTTGATAATCGCTCATTCCTGGTCAAGGTGTAGGAGCATAAAACTATCACTCTCACGAATGACTGGGTTAATCTACTGTTGATAAAGGATACATTATGACCTGGAAAGATAAGATTGCCGTAGTGACAGGTGCATCCAGTGGGATCGGCGCGGTTACTGCCCACACGCTTGCCGCTGCTGGTATACGGGTTGTATTGGTGGCACGCCGTTTGGAACGCCTGCTCGGATTAAAAAAAGAAATCGAATCGCGTGGGGGACAAGCAGATGTTATTGCGGCTGACCTTTCAAACGAACATGACCGGTTACAGGTGTTCACACGGGTCACTTCAATCACTCGCGGGGTAGATGTTCTAATTAATAATGCAGGATTTGGATGGTATGGCTACTATGCCGATATGCCTTGGGAGACCGCTCACGAGATGATTCAGGTCAATATCGCCGCGGCGGCCCATCTTACATCGCTCTTCCTACCGGGAATGCGTGAGCGAAACACAGGACATATCATCAACATCGGCTCAATTTCCGGCAGCATCCCAAGCCAGGGTGTGGCTTTATACAGCGCTAGTAAAGCCTTTCTGGACGCCTTTACCACCGCTTTGCACCGAGAGACGCGAAAAAGTCACATACATATCAGTATCGTCCGCGCTGGACCCGTCAAGACAGAGTTTTGTAGCACCGCTGCCGAACGCAAGGCTGGTCGTCACCTCCCAACTGAAAGCATCGGCGTTCCCGCAGAGACAGTAGCCAGGCAAATATGGAAATTATTATTGCGACCACGACGAGTAGTATATATCCCTGCCATTTTACGTCTTACCCCTTGGGTGGAATTATCGTTTGGATGGTTGGAAGATCTAATCGGGGCTTTGTTATTAAAACATAAACCAAAAGACACATCATGATCTGGATGAATACATACTCATCCATGTGTTCTTTACCAAGGCAGGAGTATATATATCGAAACTGATGCTTTTAACCAAAATGCGGAAATCAGCATCAATAGCATTGATTTACCTGCCAGATAGATTGGTTGCAGAAAATAAAATGGAAAACATAACGGAAATTTGACAACGATCCAAAGTGATTATCCCCAAGGCCTAGCAGCAACTTTAAAAAAATCCTGATTGTAGTTCAACTGTAATTACTTATAATCACGTGTCAAACAATCCCAATTCATTTGGGATAATCCCTACAACCACTTTGCTGATTTCCAAATTAGATTGTAATAAATCAAGAGGACAATAGAAGATTGGAGCGCTTGAAAAGACCGTCAGCAACAAAAACAGTCGGTCTTTCCATTGCTTTATACACAATTGAATCTTGGCAAGAAGAAATATTCGACAACCCCCATAATGTGACTTTTCGATCTAGTAGTAAATACTCAGAGAGTCATGGCGAGACGGATTTACCAAAATACAAGGACTGGAATTATCCAACCAATCCTCTGGAAATCACTCCACAAATATTTCAACATGCTCACCATCTTCATCGTCTATCACATCGATGATCTTTCCTGTCATACCAGAATGTAGCGCCTCCATAACATTGGACATATCCACACCCTCGACCTCAGGGGCAAAGTGAGCACCAATCTTCATCCCGGCATCAATAAGACCAAGCGGGATCTGCACTGAAGCTTTTGACCTTCCCGTTGCCATGTCTGTTACGCGTATACGCAACCATTGCGCGTGTGCATGACCTGGACTATGAACATGCACGGAACCACTGAAAGACCGACCCCGGCCTTCGCTTAACGCCGAAAGGAGTTTAGTACCTTCCTCAGCGCTGATTTTTCCATCCTCAATCATTTTCAGGATTTTGATTCTTTCTTCTGTACTTGTCATCATGTACCTCCAGAACTTACCCAACATAGACTTGCACATGCTCACCATTATCGTCATTCTCAACGTTGATAATTAACGAAGATTTTGATGTAATGGTCTTTTCAATTGCTTGTAATATTTCATCCACATGTGTTTTTTCCAGGTTGGGAATCTTTTGTCCGAAATTTCGCAGCACCCATGCTGCCAAATTAAGAGGAAGAGGAAGACCAAAGAAAAACTTATGCTGTCTCTCTCCCCCTTTCCGCTCCACACAGATTACCATCCAGCGTGCCGTACGACTGGACGCGCTCAAGGCAGTAATGCCCACGCCAAACAGGAAAGGCAACCAGGCACAATAGAACCAAAATCCAAAACCGGAGGCTTTTATTGCATAGAACATAGACAAACCACCCAAGAAGGTAACACCTACACCAATCCAAAATGGGATCATCCAAAATTTTTTTACCTTGTTTGAAATCCCGGTAAGACGCGGGTCTGTATTCTGTCTGGAATTTTTATTAGTCCCTGTTTCGATCACCTCGATCTCATCCTGGGCAGGGGAATCCTCGATGGCCTTCATCAGGCGCATTGCCTCATTTGCGGTAATTTTCCCTTCTTCAACCATCTTAAGGATCTGTCTCTGTTCTTCAGATGTCATAATTTTTCATCCTCCAATTTATTCAAGTGCAGCCAATAATTTCTCCGCTTCTTCCGCTGTTATCTTCTTCTCCTGGAGCATTCGTAGGATCGTCAAGCGTTCTTCATCTGTAACTGGTTCTTTAATAGGTGTCCCCATCCCTTGTGGAAAAGACCAATTGTCGGTCGGATATTGAACATGCCAACCGCTTCGGCGGATTTTTTGCTTTGCACGACGGGCTGCAGCTTCCATTTTACGTTCCGCCCTGCGCATTGCAACAGCAGCCTTTTCATGGACAAGTTCCGCATGTCGTGTTGCCACTTCCGCTTGATGTGTAATCCTTTCAGCTAGATTCTCTGGAATATCTCGATAGCCTTTCCCCATAGCTCCCATATCAAAATCAACATCAAAATCCATCCTTGATTCCCATTCGTCAGCCCGGTGAGTAACAAGGATATCATCACCGGCTGTTAAATAGATTTTGGTTGCTCCACTGCCCAGAGTCAACAACCTTGAACTGCCTGCCTCCATCGATACACCAGGCAGTTCAATTTGAATTGAATTATCTGAACCACACGTCAAGTTCATTTCTACATCCGGATCTTTCGGAAGCCGCAATAGAATATCCTCCCCAGCATTTACATGAATCTCTGTACCAGGCTCTGGTTCAATATACAGAATTGCGTCTTCATAAACCGTCGCAGTTAAATTCCCGGATACACCACGAAGATGCAAGTCTTCACCAACATTTCCAAGCACAATATCACCCACCACATCCTGAATAGATGCATCGGAGCCGATATTATTAACTTGTATTGGACCTGCCCCGTGTCGCACGATGAACTCATCGCCAACCTCTTTAATAGTGACCTCTCCAATATGTCTTAGGGAAATATTGCCCAGAACCTTCCCGATCTCAATAATTCCAGTCAGATCCCGCAGGCTAGCATCATCTTCCACCAACTCAATCATCAGATTGGAATCAATGGGTATGATCAGGATGAGATCACCGTCACATGACACAGTTGCCCCGGTCTCACCTGGGATGAGGTCAAGAACATCGCCATCTGTCTTTGCCCTGATCTCTTGCTGAGTACAACCAATAACACGCAGATCACCAGGGATTGACCGAACGATTATCGATGGTTTTTCACCAGTAGGAATTATCTTGCGTTCCATCTTTTTTATCCATCCTTTCCCCTTAAAATTCGCATCGCATCTTCTGCGGAAATCTTTCCTGCATTCAGATCATCCAATACAGTAATGCGTTTTTCATCTTCCAAATCGAGGAGGTCTTCTTTACCTGGTTCATAGCCCATCGCGCGTATCACTTCATGTAGACGATTCCGGATTGTCGGATAAGACAATCCGAGCTCCTCCTCCATACGTGTTAGCTTACCCTCGCAACGAACAAAAGTTTCTACAAACGCCATTTGTTCAGTCGAAAGGTGGGCAAATGTACCAGCGGTAAATCGTCCCTCTAATGCGGTATCACAAGATGGGCAATGTAAACGTGTGATAGCCAGGTCATTCTGGCAAATAGGGCATTTGGATGGTGCGGTATTCATCATTATCTCTCCTCAAGAACATCCTTCTAGAGATTGTCGATAGTCGCCTGTGATAAACCAGCGGAGACACTTTTCGGTTGATTCAGCCGGATCTTACGTTGGAGTAAAAGATATCCTGCTACAGCTATGAAACCGATGATTCCCGCGATGCACCACAACCAGCGTGGATCACCATTATCCATGATCAAGCCAGCAAGTAATGGGCCAATCGCAAAGGGAATACCCCAGGAAAAACCAAAGATAGCCATATAACGTCCGCGCATGTCTTCAGGAGCAAATTGGGCTACGATGGCTTGGGAGACCGGAGCGACAATCATTTCACCAATAGTGATGATTATCATCGCCAGAACGAACAGATAGTAAGTCGATACAAATCCGTACATGCCAAAACCGATCGCATATAGTAAAGTACCAAACGCCATCATCGTCAACGGTGGTTTATCCTCAATGCGTCTTGTAATTGAGAATTGGAATAGCACGACCATCAACGCGTTCAGGCTAAGGATAAATCCATAACCCGATTCGGGAACACCGTATGAATCACGCAAATACACACCCAGGGTTGTGTTCATATTCATATAGACCAACACCATTAAGATTGATACGCCGATGAACATGACGAACACCGTATCACGCAGCACTTGGAAGTAACCCTTAAAGGTACCCATCATGCTTTCTTGCTGAGTCCCTGGCGCTTTTTCAGGTTTTGTTTCTGGCATAGCCACGAACACAATAAAAGCAGTGAGGAGGCTAATCATGGCATCCGTTATAAATAACATTAGGTAGGAGCGGGCAGCGATGAAACCCCCAAT
>Ga0315285_10001149_pt1 | contig 27693 bp, 44 predicted proteins | sample YL17G09_36_MG_FD_203698 | JGI IMG/M metagenome (GOLD analysis project Ga0315285, IMG submission 203698) | Sediment microbial communities from Yellowstone Lake, YNP, Wyoming, USA - YL17G09_36 | ecosystem: Environmental > Aquatic > Freshwater > Lake > Sediment | place: USA: Wyoming | collected... | reverse complement strand
TGCAGATTTTTTTGACATAGAAAAAGATTATAGGTCTGATAGAATAGCGCAGACTGAAACAATGGCGGCATTAAATGAGTCAAGCTTAGAAGTTTATCGGGATGAGCCATTAGTTGAATTTAAAGGTTGGTTGGCGACTATTGATAATTATACAAGAGAAAGCCATATTGAGGCAGGAATTGAATACGGCCCTAATGGTAATCCCATTCCAGTTGATGAGAATTTTATTGTAGGTGATGGCGAGGGCCCTGCTCCCTGCCAGTTGGGAGTAGCAGGCGAGGACATAAATTGCAGATGCACTATTTTTCCAGTAGTTAAAAAAGGAGAATAATAAAATGCTTGAATCACAATACGGATATTATTTTGGTAAAGAATTAAAAGTTTATGATTATGAAGCGATTACTGTTGCAGGTGTTGCTATCGGTTTTACAGCTTCAAAATTAGCGGTTGCAGGAAAAGCTAAAGCTATCCGAACTTGGATAACTGTTGAAGGAGCTGATATTCGTTACAGACTGGACGGAGGAAATCCTACTACAACGGTCGGTCATCAAGTTTTGGCTGATGGGGTTATTGAAATTGAAGGGCAAACGAACCTAGAAAGATTTCTAGCAATAGCGGTAAGCGGTTCTGCTTCTATTAAAGTTAGTTATGCGAGGTATGAATAAATGAAAAATATATTTATATTATTATTTTTGTTTATTTTTTTAAATAGCAATTTATATTCGCAACTTTGGAATACAAGCGGCCAATATGTAAAAAAGACAGACGGCATAATTACAGGTGATTTGCAAGTTCAAGATTTTATTGTAACGGGAACGGAAACGATACAGGGTTCAGAGTTCAGTGTAGGTAATTCTACTTTTGTAATTAAAAATGGAATGGTTGGAATAGGGACAAATACGCCGAATATGGATTTGCACATAAAAAATATTGTTCCTTCAATGCGCATACAATCTGGAACGGGTCAGTCCGCAAATATCTATATGCCAGACATCGTTAATCGTTGGTTGATACAGCGCTCGGGGGCGTATGATTTATTATTTTATGATTATACAACGCCAGCGGGTAATCGTTTAACGTTAAAATCAGGAGGAAATGTAGGCATTTCTTCAACTTCACCATCCTGTCTTTTTACAGTAGCAGATGGCACTATGTGTGTAAAATCAAATGGAATGGTAGGGATAGGGACAGGGAGTCCTTTGCAGAAATTAAAAATTGAAGGCGGAGCGTTTGCTATTTATTCCAGAACGAAGGCAGAAATATTTGCGATAGACCCTGTTGAAGTTGGAGAACAATATTATTGTTCAAATTGCACAATCTCAAATATATGTATCAGCACAGGAATTGCAGTAGGTAATTTTTCAGATTTAAGTGCTAAGACTACTGCGTGTAATTAAAAGGAGAAATAAAAAAATGACAATGACTAAAGATGAATTAAATATTATAAATGGACGCATAGATGCAATAAGCATATTGATTGGAAAATTAAGCAGATTTTCTAATTTAGCGATAAATGATTTTAAAATAAATACGTATAGCAATGATGGAATAGATCAAACTGATATTGTTCAGGATATGACTGAACAACAAATATTAGATTTATTGGTTAAAATAAAATTATTATCTGCTCAGTTAAAAACAGAAGCAATAGCGATAGACAATTATTTGCAGGCACAGTAAAGGAGAATAAAATGCCCGTTGACATAACAGAAACTTCAATAAGAATAAGAGTAAGAAATCCAGAATTATTTAAAGAAGGGACATTTGTAACTTTAACAATTTCTAAATCGAAAGGAATAAAAGCGGTTGCAGGTAAATTAATAAATCCAGAAGAAGGACATGACCCAGAGTCCTTAGTTATTCAAACATTTATATTTGATAAAGAGAAATGGACAGCAAAGCAAGCTGAAATGTGGGTCAAAGAGCATGAGAAATCTTTAATTGAATATATGGGATTTATGGCAAAGGGAATAGTTGAAATAAAAACACATGAAATATTTGACGGTTTTGGAATAGAAATTTATTCCAGAAGTGTCGGCTCAAAAGAAGCTCCTGCTATTAAAATATTGCCGATTATAAAACATAAAAGTTATGAAAAAGATGGATTGCTTTATATTGAGGGATATGCAAATACTAAAAATAATGCGGATAGATATGGTGATATTCCTATTCCTACCAAAGAAAGAGGATTTGTTTATGAATTAACAGAATTTAAGAAAAATCCTGTTATGCTTTTAGACCATGTTAATCAGGTTGACCATATAGCAGGGTCATTCCTTGAAGTGGCAGAAGATGAAATAGGATTAAAATTTAAAGCAGTATTTTCAAATAGTGATTTGCCACTTATAAAACATGCAAGAACAGTTTACGCTGAGGGACATGGCAAAGCATTATCTATAGCAGGCAGATGGCATTATGAAGATAAAAATAATCCTTCTATTCTTACGCTTGCAGAAATTTATCACATATCCCCGGTAGGAGTTGGAGCAGACCCAAACGCTTTAACTACAGCCATGCAAAAAGCATTAAAAGTAATTGAGGATAAAGAAAGCAATGATATTAATGTTAAAACTTCATTATTAAATGCTAAAGCTGAAATAGATAAATGGATTGAAGCAGAAAAAAACAGAGAATTAAGTAAAACATTATTTGCTGAATTATCAAAACCGATTTAACTATCATTTGTGAATGGTGGTTATATTTTAAAAAATAGGAAGGTAAATAAAATGGATGAATTAATGAAAGCAGTAAAAGAAATGCGCGAAATGGTAGAAAAGAAGTTTCAAGATTGCATCACAAAAGACCAGATTGACAAAATCTCGTCTGATATTCAGGCAAAACTTAGACCAGAACAAAGGATTGTTCTGCCTACCCCTGAAACTCCCGAAGAATTAGCTGCAAGAGCGCAGGAATTTAAGTTTTCAGGAAGAATGCAACCTGAAATTAAATGGGTTTCAGAATACGGAAAGAAATTCGGAAATATGGCAGGTTTCCTGCAAGCCATGTCTGATATGCGCAAAGGGATTCAAAGCGAACTAGCGCAGTCAGTTAAAGCAGTAATGATTGAAGGAACAGGGTCACTTGGCGGAGTGCTTGTGCCTACTGAATTTAACAATGAAGTTATAAAATTGTTATATTCTGAAAGCATAATTTTCAAAATCGCCAGAGTAATCCCGATGTCAACGTGGAAAAGAACATTTCCAATTCAATCTGGTGGAGTAACTTGTTATTGGCCTGGAGAAGCTCAGACCAAAACTGCAAGTAATCCGACATTCACAACTTCTCTAACGCAAACTGCAAAAGTTTGCGCTTGCATAATTAAAAGTTCAGATGAACTTTTAAGAGATTCTGCTATAAACTTAACGCAGTTTTTAGCTGAAATAGTTGTCAATGCAATGGCACAGGAGTTTGATAAACTTGCATTTGTCGGCGATGTAAGCGGATTAACAGATCCATTCAATGGAGTTCTGTATGCTTCAGGCGCGCATGTTGCGACAATGGCAGGGGCGAGCATGGATTATGACGATATAATTGAATTATATTATACATTGACTGCTCCCTATCGGAAAAATGCAATATTTGTTATTCCTTCTGTGATAGAAAAACAAATGATTAAATTAAAAGATAAGAACGGAAATTATATTTGGAACAAGCCAGAAATGGGAAAGCCTGCAACCATAAATAATAGACCGTATGAAGTTTCAGACAATATGCTTGCGACTTATGGAACAGGTGCTCAAAGTCCGATATTGTTTGGTGATTTCAAACAATTCCTATATGTTTCACCTCGTGATTCAATGGCTGTGAAATTATCACAGGACGCATACGATGCAGGGGATACGACCAATGCATTCTTGCAGGACCAAACATGGTTGAGATTCACTCGTGGGATTTCAATTGATGTAGCAAGAGGAGCAAGTTTTGCTTATTTGTTAGTTTAATAAATAAGTCGTAAGTTTCAGTTCTGCTCATTGATAAATTCCTTTTCTCCCTGAAAATCAATGAGCAGTTTGAAGCTGATGGCTTCGTAAAATAAAAAGTAAAGGAGATACTCAAATGAAGTTATGTAAAATAATAAAGCAAATGGCAGGATTTACCGTCGGCAACAGAATCCAGCTTGACGATAAAGAAGCGGCAGCGCTTGTAGAAAAGAAAATAGTTGTAGTTGAAGATCATGATTACAGCCCAACTTGTTGTGAACTGGCTAATAAAATTGTTGATGGCGCAAAGAAGGGTGCTAAGATATTATTTTTAGCCCTAATGTTTGGATTTGCAGTAAATGCAAAAGCCGGAGATTACACGATTGCGCTTTCTACTTATGGTATTACTGGAGTAGATGGATTACTTTGGTTATCAACAGCCAGAATTGGAACAGGAGCATATAAAATAGAAAAGATTGAAATTTTCAATTCGGGAAATGCTGAGCAGGTTGTTACTCGCTATAAATTATGCACGACAACTTCTGTTATAACTGCAGATGCTTATGTAGTTGTAAATGCGACTACAACGTCGGGTGCTTATAATAAACATGTTCAGAATTATTCAGAAAATTTTAATAATCCTTTAACGATAACTGCTCCTTGTTGGAGAAAATCAGATGCAGGTTCAACAGTTTATTTGAATGTGCATTATAGATAATTAAAATTAAATAAAATCCTCCCTCTTAATCGGGGGAGGAATTATTTTGAGGTTTTATTATGGCAGAAGCGACTAATTCATTAACTACCACAGCCAGAACAAAAACATTTTTAAAAATAACTGTTGTAACTTGGGACTCATTGCTTGATATATTGGTTGATAGCGTTTCGCAGGCAATTAAAAATTATTGCGGACGTGATTTTATAACAACAACTTATACAGATGAAGTTTACAGCATAGAAGAAGAAGGACAAACAATTTTAAAAATTAAAAACTTTCCTATTATTACGTTAACTTCAATAAAAATAGATGATGTAGTTCAAAGTTCTTCAATTTATGATGTTGGGAAAAATTCAGGATTAATTAAATTTGATGGCGGGATAGAAGAAGGATTTGCTCATATTAAAGTTACATATAGCGCAGGATATGGAGCAAAGGGCGCATTGCCATCTGATTTAGAGCTTGCGTGTTGGAAATGGATTTCAATACTTTATAATAATGGACAGTCGGAAGGCATATCAAACGAAAAGATTGGAGATTATTCTGTTTCTTACAAAGATTTAAGCGCGGATATTCCGCAAGATATAAAATTAATATTGGATACTTATAAAACAATATGAGTTTTTTAGATAAATTAAATAAAACAATGACGTTGCAGACTTTAACGAATGTATTTGATACTGATACAGGCGAAACAACGCCTACATGGGCAAATACTACCACTGGAATTGCCTGTGCCTTGCAACCTCGTGGAGGGGATAAAGTTTTTAGTGACGTGGATATTTATTCTAAAGCTACTCATAAAGTTTATGCAATAACTTTAACCGTAAATCCAACTACAAACAGATTAATTATAGACGGAAATACTTATACGATATTAGGGGTTGAAGATATGGGCGGGCGTGAAAGGTTTACTAAAATTATAGTTGAACGGGTGCAACAATAATGATTTCAATATCACTTAAAGGAATACCAGAATTTCAGAAATTTGTTAAAGAGTTTACTGTAAAAAAACAGGAAGCATTAATAAAAGTGTTTACTATTGCTGGAATAAAACTTGAAGGCGATATAAAACAAAGCGTTTCGTTGTCCGCTAGGACCGGTATCGGCCCAAGAGGAGGCAAATTATATGAACCGTCCTCCGCAGGAGAGCCGCCACGATTGCGAACAGGAAATTTAAGGGCTTCTATAGGATACGAAGTATCAAAACCTATGCTCGGAAAGGAAATAACGCTTAAAATAGGTGCTATTCGTGGAGGCGGCGAGGTAAAATATGCGGAAGCATTGGAATTAGGCACTTCTAAAATGTCAGCAAGACCATTTCTTCAACCAATGGTTAATAAATATATGCACGAATTGACAGAACGAATTAAAAATATTTTCAAAACAAAATGATAACAAACGAAATTTATAGTTATGTTTCAAGCGATGAAACTTTACAGACTCTTTTGTCTGGGATTGTTGGTGATAAAAAGATTTATCCATCAAAAGCAAAGGAAGGGGCAACTGTTCCGTATGTAATTTATAAGTCAATTAATTCAGGTGGTTCTGTTGACGAAATATTATCAGACGAAACGTTACAATTTAATATTATCGCTTCAACTTATGAGATTGCAACCAATATTTTAAAAAGGTTATCGGTATTATTGGATTTGCAAGACACAAAAGCTATTGCCTCGACAGGCGCATATATTTATTACAGTAAGCAAATAGGTGGGTATGACCAATATGAAGAAGATACACGGTATCATAATCGTATGGTTTCGTTTATCTTCAAATTCAAAATGAAATAAAAGGAGATTATTAAAATGGGCGACAAAGATAATGTAGTTGTAGGACTTCAAAGTTTAAATACTTTGAAGGTAGGGAATTATGGAGACTTAGAAGCGGCAGCAGTTGATGTTGGTTTCATTAAAGGCGGAGTTCAGTTTGAACACGACGAGGACGAGCTTTTAATATTTGTAGATCAAGCTATGGGGGCAATAGCCAGAAAAACTACTAAAGAAAGCATGAAAATCAAATTAACATTTTCAGAAGCGTCTTTAGAAAATCTTGCGGTTGCTTTCGGTTATCCAACCACAGCAGTATCAAGTGATATTTTTTATCTGGGAGGTAAAACAAGTAATACGGAAAGAACATTATTTGTAAATGTCAATTCTCCTGATGCAGGGACTAGAAAATATACATTATGGAAATGTGTTCCAGATGGGAAAAGCAATCACGCTTATAAAAAAGACGGTGAAACGCTTATTGATGTTTCATTTCATGTGCTTGAGGATGTGGCTAAAACAGCAGAGCAGAGATTTGGCAATATAGAAGATACTGGATTAGATACAACGCCTCCAACGATTGCTCTTTCAACACCGACAGATGGCGGGACTGTCACAAAAGCTACAAAAGGAATTGTAGTCTGGACGATAACGGAAACCAATCAAATGGACGAGAACAGTATTGTTTATGGTGATACGGTTTCAATTATAAACATAACGACTCCGGCATCTGCGGCATTGGTAGCAGGCAGTATTGTTTATAGCCCAACAGCTAAAACGATTACGTTTACTCCTGATGCAGTTTGGACAACTTTGGAGTCAATGCAGGCGATTGTAACTACAGGTCTTAAAGACCTTGCAGGAAACAAACTTGCGGCGATGAAGATTGAGCAATTCTCAGTAAGCGCTTAATTTAAAATAAGAAAAAGCGGTCTAGTGTAAAAGCTAGGCCGCTTGTGAGGGTAAAATATGAATGATTTAGTTCAAACTTTAACCAATATTAATGATAAAGAAATAATAATAAACGAGAAAGTTATTAAAATAAAAAAATTAACCTTCTTGCAGATTTGCAAAATAGGAAAACTAGCGGCGACTGTTACAAAATCATTAAATATTGAAGAATTAAAAAGTAAATCAGAAGCAGAAATGGTATTAGAATTAATGATGATACTGGGCGAGGAGCATATCCCTGTTTTAATTTATATTCTTGTTCCAGAATTGGAAAAAGAAGAAATAAAAAAATTATCAACGGAAGATATATCTGAAATAATACTTGCCATTTCGGAGGTTAACGATTTTCAAAAACTATTCTCAAATTTTCAAAAGGCGTTTGCGATTCTAACAAAAAGTCTCAACCCAATGACGAAATAGAAGATGCAACCGCATACGCCTTACGAAAAATAGCTTCTTCTTTTAATTATACTTTTGAGGATATAATTAATAAATCTCCCGATTGGATAATGGCAATGTTTGAGCAGGCATGTTTATCAGATAAGGACAACCTTATTAAATATGGTTCATTATTTGGAATGAATATGAATGAAAAGGAAAATAAAAGTATTGACGTTGACGAAAAATTAAAATCTTTCGGAATAGGAAAAAGATAATATGGCAGGTTCATTTGCTCAATTTTTCATAGAAATCGGTTCAGCATTTAATGGAAAAGGATTTGATGCGGCCAGTAATTCCATTAACGATATGAACAGCAAGGTTAATAATGTTTCAAAAACTATTGGCGGTTTTATTACATTGTTGGGCGTTGGTGGATTATTAACAGGATTATATAAGTTTGGCAAAGCGAGTTTAGAATCTTTTGGTGAAAGCGAGAAACAGGTTACATTATTGTCCCGCGCCATGGTTAATCTTGGCAACTATACCAAACAAAATCTAAAAATATACACAGATTACGCATTAGAACTGCAACGCGTTACAAAATTTTCAGATGAGCAAATAATTGAAGTTGAAACTTTATTGACCACGTATGGTTTGTATGGCGATAAATTAAAAGAGGCAACGAAGGCAACTTTGGATTTATCCTACAAAACAGGTAGCTTACAAAGCGCTTCGGAGTTAATTGGTAAGGCATATCAGGGTAATACTACTCGCCTGGCCATGATGGGTTTACGGATAAAAGAGAATATTGTTGGCTCTAAAAAATTTGAAGAAGTAATGCGTTTAATAAATGAACGATTTGGCGGTATGGCTCAGGCAGATGCGACGACTTACGCAGGTAAGATGGCGATATTGGCTAACAAATTTGACGATATAAAAGAAAAGATTGGCGGGATAATAGCGTTGCCAGTTGTTAAATGGTTAGATGATTTCGGAGTTGTATTGGATTTCCTTATTGAAAAATGGGAAAAAATGTTCCCTTCTGACCCATTAATTAAAGCTAAAAAAAATCTTAAAGAAGTTGAGGATACTTTAAAGAATATATCAAGAGTAGGTATTGGAAATTTAGGAGTTGCAGATACAGATAGTTTGTTAAAAAAACAAAAAGAATACACAGCAGAAATAATGCGTTTAAAAGCAGAACATAAAAAAACATCTAAAACAATTCAAACCAATATAAGAGATACTGCTCAAATTTCTTCCGAAGCATTAGACGATGAAACTTCAAGATGGGAAAAATCTCATAAAGCCATGCTTCGATATTACAAAGATACTGTTAAAAATGCTAAAGGTTGGAATAAAGATATACATGCAACCGATGCTGAACGAGTTAAAGAAAACAAAAAAACAATAAAAGAAATAGAAGATAATTGGGATAAAGGAAGTAAAAATATTATAAGCGGTTGGAAACAGGCAATATTATTAATGAAAACTGATTCTTTTAATTGGACAACAGCTACTTCTGGAATGATTAATTCAGTTGAAAGCAATTTTGCTAATTCTTTTAAACAAATAGTTTTAGCTGGCGACAATATGTTTACAACCCTTAAAAACCTTGCAGACGCTTTCTTCCAATCAATTTTGCAAGCGTTTTTTGATATGCTGGCACAAATGGCGGCGAGGGCGGCAGTGTATGGATTATTATCAACAATATTAGGAATGCCCATGGGTGGATTTGACGCATATATGGGATTTCCAGGAGAAGGCAAGGCAAGCGGAGGGGCGATTGATAAAACTGGGGGATATTTACTACACGCAGGCGAATATGTTTTGTCGCCAGAAGTAGTTGGAGCAATTAAAAAAGGGAGTTCATCGGAAGGGAAAACAAATGGAGTTGGGCAGGCAGGTGGCAAAGGCATTAATTTTAGCCAAACTATAAATATTCAGGGTGGTGGCGACACTAAAAAGATAGTTAAAGAGATAACAGAAGCCACTCGCAGGGGCGTTTCGTGGGCGATTGAAGGGGCAAAGGTTGGCTATAAAGCTGGCTCTGCTAAATCAGGAGAAATCGCAATATGAGTTTGCCGAATGCAATAAAAATTTATAGCGATAATTTTGTTGATGAAAATGATGATTATTCTTTCATTTCTGGTTCAGCATTAGAAGCATATTTATATGACCAAAAACAAGATACGAAATGGATAAGCACTAGCTCTAATGATACAGTTGAAGAAATAATTGAAATAAGTTTTAAGAATTGGCAAGGAACAGAAATAACCAGAACATTTGACACTATAATTATTTTGAATACAAATGCAAAAGCTATGGCTTGCGATTACTGGAATGGATCTGATTGGGTTGCAATATCGGAAGCGAGCATAACCAATTCAGCGGCAAATGTTTTGATTGATATTGTTACGTCTATTTCTGCAACTAAATTCAGAATAAAAATAACTACAACTATTGTAGCAAATGCAGAAAAATACATAGGAGAATTAAAAGTTTGCAATAATATAATAGATGGTTCGCAGGAATGGCTAAGTGAATTTAGCAGGGAAGATGAGCAACGAGCCGATAATTACAGGTTGACTGGCGGCGCGTTAGTTGCATGGAAGGAATGGACTAAGTGTGCTGGCAGCTTAGATTTATCAAATGTTAATAAAACAAATAAAGATTTATTGTTGCCATATTTAAAAATAGCAAATTTTATTATAGTAGCTTTTTATAGTGATTATGACATGACAGAAATATATGAGTTTTCTATTGTTAATGAGCCGAATTATACATTTGACAGAAAGACACAACTATTTGAGATAAGTTTAGATTTACAAGAAAAATAAAAAAAATGCAGACTGTAACAGATAATTTTAAAAATTCAGTAATAAGAAAGACTCCAACTTATACCAAAGTTGTTGAGCTTTGTAGACGGTATTGGAATGGAAGCGCATATATTCAAGATACGGTTATTGACATAACAAATGAAGTTATTGAAGTTGAACGCATAATTTGGAAGCTAGACAGTGAAGGGTATGCCGTTTGGAACGCAAGTAATACAACCTTAACGATAAGAAACGACCGCAATCAATGGCTACAAAATAATGCTAAAGGACATTTTCCGACAAACTACATAATAAACAAAAGCCAAATTAAAATTAAACTTGGAACATTGCTGGCAGACGGAACATTTGAAACAATTTATGTATTTAGCGGACAAATAAATGATGACCCTGTTTATAGTCCAGATAACAAAACTATTGATGTAACAATTACCAGTATTTTATTGGATTTAGAAAATTTCAATGCAGAAGATATTGCAACACAGGTTGCCAGTGAGTTGCTTGGGTCAAATAGCGGAACAGAATTTACAACTTCACATAATGGCGTTGGATTGATTAAGGAAATAAGAAAGGGAACAACAGCAGGCGGGTGGGCAGGAGCTTCTATTTTAACGCCTGTTACCGATTATTCTATTGATGATTTAAATTTATTATCAACACCTGCCAAAATTACGCTTGTTGTTGGCCTAACAGCAGGCAATTCGGTTTGGGCAAAATATAGTTATTGGTATCAGAATAAAACGCTTGATTGGATAGTTGAGCAGATAATGATTTTATGCGGGATAGCAAATTATAATATTGATCCTATCGTTTTCAGCAATTCTATAGAAAATACGCATACTTGGGATATAAAAGCAGACTGGGATTTAGGAACATTTTCCGACACAGCAAGTGACGTTCACGACGGAGATGTGGTTTTGGATTTACCATATCTATATGATGATTTTGAGGATGGTATATATACGGATAAATGGACAAAAGTCGGAACAGGAATATTGATGGAAGCAAGTGGTTATTTATCAATGAATCCTAGCAATTATTATTTCTTAGGTGTAAAAAAAGCTATAAATCAAAATTTTTTAAATGAAGTTAATTCTGAATGGTCGCTAAAAATATTAATAAATAGCGCTTCAACTGAAGTAGCACAATTTAATTTCTTTGGCACTAGTAATTCTAGTCAACTTATGGGTTATTATTTACAAATATTCGGCGATGGTATTCAGCTTATGAAAGGAATAGGAGGAACAGTAACAACATTATTGACAATAGCTTATCCTCAAAATCATAATTGGCATACTTATAAAATAATAAGAAATCCCGCAGGATTATTTTCAGTTTATGTTGATGATGTTTTTAAAGGTTCTGTTACCGATACTTCTATAACTTCGGCAAGTTATATTCATATTATGTCTGGAAGCGCTGGCCTAGCAGGAGTCTCAACAAATTATGTTGATGATTGTTATATAAATTTATTTTATTCTACAGGAAACTATATCTCTGATGTTTTGGATGGCGGCGCAAGTTTAACTGCTTGGGGGACATTAGAATCAAATACTGATATTCCTGCAAATACAAATATAATAATTTATACCAGAAGTTCAGCAGATAACATTGACTGGACGGAAGCATGGCAGACTTTGGAAGTATCTGGACAAATTAAATCTTTGCAGAGATATTTGCAATATAAAGCAGAGTTTACCACATTAGACCTAAGATATACTGCTTATTTGCAACAAGTTATTATCAAATATTATACTACCACGACGACAATTCCATTAGTCAATCTAACTGGAATGACAGCGAAACAAACACTTGAAGAAATAGTCAATATGTTTTCAGGTGAAATGGGATTTAATGCGAACGATTATTTTTTTATTAGACCTAGAAATTCAGCGTTGCCTTCTGTTATAGATTTTCATAGCGATACTAATATAATAGAACTTTCAAACGCTTCTGATGGAATTGATAGAGTTTATAATTATATTACAGCTACATTCGGGATATATACTAAAGTTTATAATTCAACTGATAAAGCAGAGGCCAGTCCTACAAGTATAAAAAAATATGGGACACGACAATATAATATTTCATCTTCAAATTTATTGCCTGCAGATAGTGTAAACCTTGCTTTTGCTATTGCTCCAACTGTTTTTGATTATACTTATTTACCAAGAAAAAGATGCCAAATAAAAACAATGCTTATTCCGCAATTAGAGCTGGGCGACAAGGTAAAACTTTATTATAAGGAGCCAGTAGCATTTAGATTATGGAAATGGGGAGATGGCGATATTGTTTTCGGTCAATCAGATTTAGAATATTACAGTGAAGCTACTTTGTCAACAAGGTATAAATTTTGGGGCAACGAAATGAGAATTGAAGGAATAGAAATAGATTCAGAAAATTGGCAAATGGTATTTGATTTAACGGAGATTTTATAATATGGCACAACCTACTAATATTGTTAATGGTGATATTCCAGACGCTACAAAATTAATGCTATGGTTTAATTGGTTTGTCGCAGGGCGTGGTATTAAAAAAGATACTTATTCAAATTTGAAAATATTGGCAAATACTGAACCAACATATTGTTTAATTGGATGGGCGACAGATATTCAGCAATTAATGTTTTACACTGGCGATAATACAATCGGCGATAATGGATTTATAGTAATAGGAGGCGTATAATGAAAACTTTATTTTTATTTTTAATATCATTAACCTTTTGGGTTAATGGTTTTACAATAAGTCCATATTACGGAACGAATATATCAACGACGACAGGAAAAGCTGACCTGCATATATCTGGAAATATTAATCTTGCGGCTTCTTCTCAAACGCCTTCTGCTTTTAATATTAATTTAGATGGTGTAAATGGCAGGGCAACCTTTACTTCAAGCGTTACCGCTACCAATATCACAACTTTGCAAAATTCAACAACAACATTAAGAACAGATTTAAATAATGTTAAGTTAGCGACAGGAACACTTACTTTAGCGTTAAACACGACGGCGCAGGCGTTGACCGCACTCACAACAGCAGTTAAAAATACAACGGACACTTTAAGGGTGGATTTAAACGAAGTCAAAGTAGCTACGGGAACGTTACTGGCTAGAGCTGGTGGAACTATGACTGGCGATTTACAAGTAGGCACAGTATCAGCTTCTACTCTTTCAACCTCTGGGTATATAACTTTAGCTAATCTGGGCTCAGCACCTACCGCAGTTATTGGACGGATATATTTTGACTCTACTGGAAGCAGAGCATTAAAAATAAGCTTAGACGGTTCTAACTTTGTAGCTTTGTCAACGTCAACAGGTGGAGGAGGAACAGTAGGAACTGAGTATCCAGCTTGGGTTCACGTGACAAAAACTTATGTAGCCCTTTCAAGCGGAGCAGTAAACAATAATATAGAGCTTTACTCACTTCCAGCAGGTGCGGTTATTCACGGAGTAAAGATTAAGCACAGTTCAACATTTACAGGAGGAGCATTATCAGGATATAATATAAGCGTGGGAATAGATGGAGATTATGAAAAATACGCTTCTCTATTTGATATATTCCAATCAACGAGCGATACAAAATTTCAGTTAAGCGACGGGTTATTTTCAGAAAATCATGGGTCAGCGACTTCAGTTAAACTTTACGCTGTATCGTCAGGAGCGAATTTAAGTGCGGCGACTCAAGGGTCAGTTGATATTTGGTTATTAATAAGCACGGCAAATTAAGGAGGAATTATGAATGAAGATAAAGGTTTGAACACGAATAAACAACTTGCATTTTTAGCGTCGTTAGCAGGTGCAAATTTCAATAATGGATTCATAATAAGTAAAACTATAAAACTTAATCCAGAAGAAATGGGGATGAATGTTTGGATTGCTAAAGCTAATTTGAATACTGCAAGAATGCAAACCACATGTTTCTCTCTAAATGGATATGGATATATAGTTGGTGGTTATTATACAAATTCTCCTCCCTATTTGTTGAAAACAGTAGAACAATATAATGATACTTTAAATACATGGATTTACAAAGCAGACATATCTGTAATTAAGCGTTTCATGGCAGCATTTTCTTTAAATAATTATGGGTATATTGCAGGAGGAGATACAACAACAGGAGAAGGTGGATCATTAGTAACAGAACAGTATTCTGATTCAGCTAATACTTGGACAATAAAAGCTAATTTGAATACTGTAAACAATGAGATGCCAGCATTTTCTCTAAATGGTTTTGGATATACAGCAGGTGGATATGTGAGTAGTGTGGTTTCCGCAATTACTGAACAGTATAGCGATTCTTCTAATACTTGGACAGTTAAAGCAAGTTTGAATACAGCGAGAAGAGTTATGGCAGGATTTTCTCTAAATGGATTTGGGTATACAGCAGGTGGGCATACGGGAGCTGCGTCCGCAATTACTGAACAGTATAGCGATGTATCAAATGCTTGGATTGCAAAAGCAAATCTTAATACAGGAAGGTTTAATTTAGCAGGATTTGCTTTAAATGGATTTGGATATACAGCAGGTGGATATGCAGGTGCTGATTCATCGATTACAGAACAATATAGTGATTTTTCTAATGTTTGGATAGTAAAAGCAAATCTTAATTCGGTGAAAACCAATACTACAGGATTCTCTTTAGACGGTTACGGGTACATAACTGGGGGTAGTGCCAGTGGAGTATTTTTAGCAATAACAGAACAATACTCAAATGCAACTCCAATGTATATCGGCTCGTTAAAGAAGTCTGCAAAAGTTCCTAATAAGATTTATATAGGAACTTACATAAATGATTTAGCAACAACTTTGCCTATTCAATTAAGCACTAATTCAAGTTACAGATTATCGGAAAGTAATGTGGATAGTGTTAGAAAGTTTAATGAAGTTTTAGCAGTAGCTTTTCCTGCTAATGCAAATGGTTTTAGAAACTATGAAGTTAATGTTGGAATACCTAGATTTGTTGCAGGATTAGGTGGAGGAATTTGGGTTACGAGAGCAGTCCCTGATGCTCGCAATACATCAGGAGGGTTTTCTTTGAATGGGTATGGATACTCTGCTGGAGGCAATGGTCCATCAGCAGTTGTTCAAAAATATGATGATGTTGCAAATACTTGGACAGCAAAGACGAGTATGGCCACAGCAAGATATGGATGTCCGGGTTTTTCTTTAAGTGGATTTGGATATACAGCAGGCGGTTGGATAGCGGCTGTTTCTTTAGTTACAGAACAATATAATGATGCCACAAATGCTTGGGTGACTAAAGCTAATTTAAATACAGATCGCAGACAGGCCGCAGGGTTCTCCTTAAATGGTTTTGGCTATACAGCAGGCGGATGGGTTGCGGCTGCATCGGCTGTTGTAGAGCAATATAATGACCAATTGAATACTTGGACAGCAAAAACCAATTTAACCACAGCACGCACGCAAACAACAGGATACGCATTAAGTGGATATGGTATGGTTTTTGGAGGATGGACAACTGCTGTATCTGCTGTTGTGGAATTATATAATGATTCAAGTAATGCTTGGGTAACAAAGACAGCATTAGGCACAGCTCGAAAGTCTTTAACTAGTTTTTCTATTGGAGGATTTGCATTTGCGGCAGGTGGATACACAACAGTTAATGTTGCTACAACTGAAAGTTATGATATTGCATCAAACTTATGGATTACTAAAGCAAATTTAATTGCAACTAATTCTGATACTGTGGGATTTACTTTAAATGATTGTGGGTATTCTTCCGGAACCAGTATTACTGAAAAATATGTTCCAAATAAAGATTTAGTTTTAAAAGTTGCATTAATGGTTGAAGAAAATTAAGGAGGATATTATGTATAGAGCGGCATACGATATTAATAATGTTGTAATATGTATAGGTATGGATGAAAGACAATCAGGAGCATATGGTGACTCTGGAACGTGGTGTAATTTTACCTTTGCAGTAATTCCAGAATTAGCAAATGATGTCAAAGAAGCGATGGCAACCGTAGGTAAACTTGTAAGCGGATTAAAAGTTGTAAATGGAGAAGTCGTATTAAGGACATTGCAAGAAGTGCAAGCGGACTTAGCATAGGAGAAAGACAATGAATGAGCAATACGAAAAAGCAAGAGACATAGCGATTATTTCAGAAGAAACAAGAGCCAAAAGTTTAATTATTGACGAGGACAAATGTAAACAAATTGCAGAAGCGGCAAGTTATATTGCAGTTCCATTTCTTCCGCTTTCAAAAGAATTTATTAATAAATTTATTTTATCGGATATTGAATATCCGACACAAGAAGGAAAACTTGTGCAAGTGTTAATGGAATTACAATCCAGAATGAACAATTTAGCTCAAAGAAGTTATGAATTTAAAAAAACTGAATTGGAAATCGAAGAATTAAAGTTGGATATAGAAGACATAAAAAGTGAACATAAGGATATAAACCGAGATAGAATTAAAATTGATAAATTACAATTAGAAATTGTCAACAAACAATATATGATAAGTCAATCTCACTTGGTTATAGAGCAGGTTTATACCGAATTTATAAATTGGAAACAGACTGTTGAGGATATTCTCAAAACACTTAAAGTTGATTCAATTCAAGACATTGATTTTACTAAAATAAAAGTTGCAGAAATTCAAAGTAAAATTAAAATATGGAAACAATTAGATGCCAAAAGAATGTTAGAAATGACACCATCTAAAATGAATGCCATTTTAAGCGACTTGGAGAGCTGGAATGGAAAATAACTATGACACCAAGCTGGGACGGCAACGAAAGAAGGAAGGAAAATATAAATCTCGACAAGAGGGTAACCATTCTGGAGTTAAGAGATGAATATACTCTTAAAGAGGTTAAAGCTACTAGAGATGATATTAAGAATTTAGAGGTAACTATAAATAAGGCTTTGATACCTTTAATGAAAGATAATCAGGATAATAAAAATGATATCGCTGACGTTAAGAACGATATCGCAGTAGTTAAGAATGACCTGTCTTGGATGAAGTGGTTAGCTACGGGTATCAGTTCCGCAGTAGGAGCTTTGGTTGGATTTATCTCAGGGAGGCATTCATGAATTTAAAAGAAGCGTGCGACACCGTTCTGGCAATGGAAGATATTAAACCTGTTTACGAAAATGGCAAGATAGTTAAAACATTCTGTAATATTTTTGTGTCCAGAATTTGCGAATTAATGGGTGATAATAGATTTAAAGATTTGGATATGACACATATAATTTTAAAAGCACAGCAGGAATGTTTAATTTTAGGGGCAGTGTCGGCCACAGAAAAAGCATTATATGGCGATAAGCTTATTCTGGCCGGTTGGCTTAATACGGCCGATGACCCAAAGACTCCCTGGCCGGAAGCCCATAGTCATGGTGCGATAATTTATCCTGTGCCTATGCAATTATCAAGTTCATATAATTGTATCGTGCCGATGGTCGCAAATTGCGGTTCGGCATTTGGTATAGTTAGGGTGAGTCAAGCATTTAAAAAAGAAAACGAGCCATTTTATTATTTACTAGATTGAAATATGAAAACGACAATAAAAGCTAACGGTAGTCCCGCTAAACCTGATTTCACATGGTTACGTTCACGATTGAACAAAGAAATAAATCGCTTAACTTTTAACAACAGATTATCAAAACTTAAAAGAGGGCGAAAACGAGAGGAGATAATAAAATGAAAGACTGGATAATTGGATTAAGTTTGACAGCAGGAATTGGAATAGCAGCGCCATTTATAAGAAAATGGATTAAGAATTGGACGCAAAAGAAAATAACTGATGGGATGATTTCATTACTTGCCATTAAATTAATTAATGGAAATGAAAAAATACAGGCACAGTTTGATAAGGTAAGGCATGAAATAATTGTCTTGGCTGAAATGCTTTTGCCTGATGAAGGAATGGGAGCAGATAAAAAACAGTTTGTTATTGATATGTTCCCTAAAGAGTTTCAAAAACTTGTATCAGATATAATAGATGATGACGTTAAATTGCTTGACGAAAAACTTAAAGAAGCGGTTAAGGCAACGGAACAACCTGAAACTAATCAGCCGCATTAAATGAGGATAGATATAATGTCTATATTTAGATTTTTATTTTCTAAATTAATGAAAGGCAATATGACCAGTCTTGATTATAGAACTATTCTGGGGACTGGATTTAAAAACAAAGAGGTAAAAGAACATGACAAAACTAAAATTGATGTTAGCCCTATTGATTTTAATAGGGATAAGTAGTTTGGTAGTAGCGGAAGATAAGCCAATATTTGATTTATCTGCTTTTGCTCAGCAATTACGGATAGGCAAGGCGATTAATCAGTTTGGGATTGAGTCAACAATATTTTACATGCCGATACGGACAATAACTTTTAATTCAGGAGTTGATTATATAAATATAAATGGTGGCTATGAAACTAATCCTGTAAAAAATAGGCCTTTGGCTCAAATAGGTTTACGCCTGGACAACATTGTAGGCATAGGCGATAACTCCTCATGGGGTAAAATCCACGTAAAGGGCATCAAATTGCCTTACATTGAGTTTGGGCCGTATGTGTCAGGGTGGCCGCGGAAAGAAGGCACCAAGTGGAAATTAGACTCTTTCTATGGTCTTGCTTTGGCTATTGGATATTAAATCTATTTTCTTAAGTCTAGGCATTCGCATTTCATGATTAAGCCATGTAAAAAGTTTGGAGTGCTGGTCATGTGTCAATATCGGGATTAACTTTCCTTTTTCTATCTGATTAAAATATTTAACAGCGCGATTAATAGTAGTGATGTTTTTCATGGTTGCGTTAACACGTCTGGCTAGGATACCGATTAATTTTCTTTCATTTTCTTTGCGTCTTACTTTTTGAGTATAAAAAGTATTGTAAAGCGTATCGTATTTTTTCATTAATTCATCAAATTTCTTGCATAATTTTTCTACTTGTTCCTGATTAATTGGCATCATTTTTTAGTTTCCTTTTAAGTATTTATCAATTTTATCTCTTGCTTCATTAAAATTATAACATATTAATACTTCATAATTCCTGTCAATAGCTTTTTTAATAAATTCTTTTTGATTTGGCGATAGTGTCCCCCCTTCTTTCTTCATTTCAAGCCATATACCATGTTTATTATTCCTAGGTTCTGCTATAAATAGATCGGGAGTCCCTGCAATATATCCCATTTTCTTACGCCTAATAGCGGCCAACAGCCCTAATTTATCACCTGCAAATCCTCCTGTGAATAATATGTTTGGGTATTGCAATTTTAAATAATTAACTAATGCAATTTGATAGCTTGATTCTTTGTATTTATAAAAGTTTTTCATAGTTTAAAAGCATTAATTAAATCTCTGTGAATATTAATATGTTTTGCTCTAGTAATTAATTGAAGATTATTAATTTTATAATTCGTATTATCTAAATCTTTAAAATGAATAATCATTCCTTTAGGTATTTTTCCATTATATTTTTTCCAGATATGAATACTTAATGACTCCCAGATATTTGGTTCTGCAATTTTAATGAATTTATTATTACAATGTTGTTTTTTATTTACTGTTCTTGAGTGAATTGTTCCAATCGGTTCATAATTTATTGGCCTATTGCCTTTTCTAAATTCTGTTGATGGTGAAATATGACTTCCTTTTTTCCATGCAAATAATGACTTATGACCTTTTTTAAATCTACCATTGGGTGAGATAGAACCCATATAAATATTTTTACATTTAATAGAACAATTTTTTTGGCGATTATAATAAGTTTTATATTCTTTTTTGCAAGTTGGACATATTTTTAACATAATAATTTATCCTTATTCCAGATCTCAAACCATACTTTTATTCCATTAGCATATTTATTTCCATTTTTTTCTATAAATGGTTGTGCGGATATTCGCACACTATTAGTTTTACTCCGTTTAATTTTTGTAAATATAATTTTTGAATTGATTAAAAATTTTCTAACAGCTTCACTTGCAGTTTTTGCTTCTACAATAGGATAATCATCAAGTATATTCGCAAATCCATCATATATTTCATATTTTTTTATCATAAATTTATTGGGCAGTTTAATGAGATGCCCAGCTCTACGATTGCTCGGGTTAGTGCAATATTAGCGTGGCTCAAAATCAATAAAATAATAATCCATAGAATTTTTATATAATTTTATACTTGTCTTATGGCTAAAATCAAATTTTATCTTCTTGCAACTAGGACAAACTTTAAATATTTTACTTTCATATTTAGTAGGACATTTCTTGCATTTTATCAACATTCCATAATAATATTATTAATTAATTGGTTATGCAATTAATTAATCAGCAACATTTCTTGCTTCTTCTGCAAAATGGCTGTTGGCTTTCCCACCATAAGTATCTGTTAAAGAGTGACATTTTTTACAGAGTGTTATACCATTGGAAACAATGTAAACCAATTCTTTAAACTTATAAAAAGGTTTAATATGGTGAGCTTGTAAATAAACTTCTACTCCATTTCCATTCCTAGTATTACATTTTTGACATGTCCAATTATCTCTAGTAAATACTTTTTCTCTCCAAATTCTATACTTATATGAACTATAATATCTATCTCTTTCTTTTGAAACTCCTCCACGCCAAAAAGGATTTTTACTTCCCTTTTTACATTGACTCATTTTTTTGATAGTCTTTAATGTATGTTTTTTACCTTGCATACCAGGTACTTGATTTTTTCTAGCAAGAGTCGAAAAATAATATCCAATTCTTTTAGTTCTTTTATGAGCAGCAATTCTACAATGGTTTTTAAATTCTTCTGAACGCTTTAAGCCAAAAAGTGGATGTTTAATCACGAACATCCCTACTTTCCATTTCGAAATGGTCGTATTCTCTAACCTTTCTAATTTTCCATGTCCCTTGTGGAATAGTAACAGGTTTGTGTTCTTCATGTTTTACTGTCAATTCTTCTTTGTTGACTAAATAATACATGCCATTGTGTTCTTTGAATGTTATACCGCTAATCCATGATATTCTATGAGCATGTCCGGTAGTTTCTCCGTCTGCTAACACGATACTTCCATTTTTCACTTCTGCGTCTTTTGCTTCATTTGGTATTTCATTTACTGATTCTATGAGCACGTCGCCTTGTTGTATGACCATTTTATTATCTCCTTTTACGTTAATTGTATTGGTTTTTCTTCCGACTGATTTCTCCATTTTAATGCTTCCTCTACTGTTCGGATATTTGGTGCTACACCTTCAATATGCCATGTTTGGATAGATGGATTTCTCATTTTAAGGTATGGTCTATATCGTTCATCACCTAAATTTATTGATAATAACTCGTAAATTCCATCTCCCGATTTATCTAATGATTTTGCTCCTAATTTATAAATAACTCTTTCTATTCCTATCTTTCTAACGAGCTCTCTGCGAATTTCTGCATTTTTTTCAGTGAGTATTATTTTTGGGTCAATCTTTTCGGCGGGAGTCATAACTATTTCTTTTGGTAATCTAACTCCATTCAGCGCGTAAATCTCAAATCCATCAAGATAATGAATAGCAGGACTATTTATGCTGTGAATTTTTCCATCTTTTAATTTGCATATATCATGTCTTTCTGAAATCCAACATATATTTTTATGTGGTAAAAACCAATTAGCATTTTTAGCAATAAGCCATAATCCGTTTAATTTTTTAGTTTGAGATTTTAAATTTAATTCATTGTAAAAATAATCGTAAAATCCTAACCAACTTGCATCGTGTTGACCATATACACTATCCCCCACGCTATCCCGCACGCTATTTGCCACGCTATCCCCCACGCTAATCCGCACGCTATCCCGCACGCTAATCCGCACGCTATCCCACACGCTATTCCACACGCTATTCCCCACGCTAATCCGCACGCTATCCCGCACGCTATTTGCCACGCTATCCCCCACGCTAATCCGCACGCTATCCCGCACGCTATTCCACACGCTATCCCACACGCTATTCCACACGCTATCCCCCACGCTATCCCGCACGCTATTTACCATGCTATTCCCCACACTATTTACCATGCTATCCCCCACGCTATCCCGCACGCTATCCCGCACGCTATCCCCCACACTATTTACCATGCTATCCCCCACGCTATTAGTTATATTTTTTAAAATTCCAAAAACACAATATCTAGTTATTCCACTACTCAGTGGTGATAATGTCCAAACAATTTTAGGTTTTTTTAATCCTGCAATTTTATATGCTAATTCAATTCCCTTTTCTGCTTCAACTCTATTTGCAGGTTCAGTATTCAATCCAATTTTTACCCATTTATCTACATATTCAGGTAATTTACTTTTTTGAGTTTCCGTTAATTCTGTAATCATTTTATCTCCTCAATTATATATTTTCAACAAAAAAGTATTTTCAGAAATTATGCTGAATGTTATTTCTTTAGGTTTCATATCTTTTCTTAATTTATTAAATCTATCTAAACTATTCATTTTTTATTGCAATTCTCTAAACATTAATTCTTCTAATGGCGTAGCACAACGATATTTTATTTCTTTGCTTTTTGCTCTTTCTTCATTCGTTGATTCTTGCCAAACGATTAAAAGACTTTCGTTGGAGTAATCAATATTCCAATCTTTGAATTTCATTTCCCCTCCTGTTTTTCTAACCATTCTCTAGCCATTTCTTCGCATTTGTAATAATTTTTATTTGAAAATTGTTTATAACTTTCAGACTTATAGTTTTCAATTATTATATTATGTATTTTTAATAACTTATTTATTTCATATATAAAAAATCCCTTCTTCTCTGCCAAAACTGCAATAGGCGGATATTTTTCTTGAAGTTCTTTGGCTTTTGATAAATTTTCTTTATAACAAGATTGACGTATACGTGTAGCAGGAATATCTGCATCTACAAAATTTTCCCATACATTTGCTACCTCTTCCAACCACTCCACAAATTTATTCATTGCCATAATCACTCCTAGTTATTTAATACCTGTCCTTCAATAGTCGCTTTCACGCAAGCCGCGCAACTATTCAAGATGTAATCATGCCTTATCGTAATCAATCCGTAGCTCAAATATAAATTAAAAGAAATGGATATTCCCAAAGCAATCCAGAGGATTATTCTTTTTTCAACTTCTTTAAAGTGCTTGGTTTTCATAATCTCCTCTTAAAACATTTTTAATTGTTTATTATTTTTATTTACTTCTGCCTCTGCATCTAAACATTTTTTACATCGTAAAACTGCTGAGCCAATTTGTGAACATTTTTCACATTTTTCGCCAGTATAATATTTATAATGTTCACATAATTCTAATCTTTCTTTGAATAAATCACATTTCTGAGTTTCACTAAAATGACATCTATAACATCTGTCATCTTTGAAATTTATCTCTACTTCAACTTTTATTTTCATATTAAAATAATAATGCCTGCCCTTTCATCAATCCATAAACCGCAATATTTAAATATCTTCCAGTTGAGAAATTCTTGCTTACCAGACTTGGTCTTTTGCCGATTATTTCTATTTTGCCATCATTTTTTAATTCGGACATTCTAGGCCGGATAACTTGTGTTTCATCGTGTTCTGGATTTATTATATAGCCCAGAGCAATTGCCATTTCCTCTGTGGTATATCCACGATTAGAATTTTCCTGAAAGATAACCATGATTTTATCTCTTAATCCTTTCGCAAAACTTTTGATATTTTCTTTGGCTTCTGATTGAGTGTTCATACTATTATTCTTTTTAGATTATCCTTATAAATCATCAATTACATCTTTTGCTAATAGTTTTTTTCCTTCTTTTGTCTCCAAATCACTATTTTTTATAAAATAGTTTTTTCCGTCATATTCAATCCAACTTATGAAATTACACATATTATTATCTCCTTTTATTTATCCTTCTTTATTTCTACGCAAACACACTTTATGGTATCATATAGATTTTTCTCACAATCTGCTAAAAAATAGTGTTTTCTCTTATGCTTGCAAACTCCAGAACAAAAGTGTCTGTTTTTGCAAATTACTATCTTATTTGTATTTTTCATTTTGATAATCTTTTGTGCCAGTAGCGATTTATTCTTATTTGATTTCCACATTTTTGACTACAAAACTTTTGATGAATAATAATTTTATTATATTCTTTACCGCAGTTTTCACATTTTGACATTTGCTGTGACTCCTATAATCAATTTTAAACCCTTATATTAAGGATTATATAAAGGTTTAAAACATAAATCAAGCTATCTTGATACCACAGACCGATTATTTACACATTTTACCCCTATAAATAAATCGCACTCTTTTTTAGTTGCTCGGGCAATCCCATTTAGGTAAATCTCATTTGGGATTATGCAGTCCAATGGCGCAGCTCTTCCAACTATTGCTTTAAGTAATTCCATCATATCCACAACTTCCGCACTCCAATTATCCCGATAAGTTGCATTTGCAACTGTAACTTTTTGGATTACAACTGGTGGGGGGACAAATACTGGCATGATATTGCCACTCTTTTTATTCTCTTTTTCTAATTTCTTTTGTTCTTTGGCTTGTTTTTCTCGCAAGTCGGCTTCCAGTTTTTCGCGCCTTGCATTTTCAATCATAATAAACTGATTCATTTTAAGCCGGATCATTCCCTCGCACTCCTCTAAAGGTTTATAGAATTTATCCGTAAGGTCTTTTAATGCTTTGGATGCCGCGTCTTTAGCTTTCTTCGGTTCAGCAAGAATATAATTTTTTACATTCTTTTCCATTTCTCTGATAGTTGAAAGCAGGATTGAAGCCTGCCCATTGCTTACATCATCTTTTATGGTTAATTCATTTACAACTTTTACTAATTCTGGTACTTTGGTTTTAACTTCTTCTATTTCATTCATTTTATTTCTCCTTTATTTTTTATGTTTCAAATATCCTTCATTAAGTTTAATCCGGTAGGCCATCAGTAAAGTAAGGAACTGCGGCCAATGGTTCGGATCATCATATTTTATTAGTTTTGCCTCCTCGCCTTCTTCTGATAAATACATTATAAGTCTTTCCCTGGGATTTCCATCCTGAACTAAAAGCAATCGTTCATAAGAGGAAATCTGCCACAAATGTTGTTTATAAATTCCCCCCGTTTTGTAGTCAATTACACACAATTTACCGTTAATTGTTCCTACAAAATCTATTGTCCCCGCGTAAAGAAAAGCAGGATGAAATCTTCTTACTTCTCCATATTCAAATTTAATATTATTTTTTGCAACGCATTTTTTGTAACTTTCCAGATACGGTTTATAAAAATCATCCATTTTTTTAATATCAAGAGTTTTTTCATTATAATATTGCAACATTTTATGAACCGCTGTGCCTTTTTCGGCTGCAGAGCCATCACCATGAAACATTATCCCTAATTCCATATTTAACACTGTTGTAACTCTATCCAGATTTATTCCGTCGGGAGTATGGTACTGATAGGGGAACCCAGAACAATCAAAATATGGTTCGTAAAGGCCCAAGTTGCAACCATCTATCGTTATCTTTTTTTCTTTCATTTTGCCTCATCAGTGTAAAATTTATTTACATACGCCCATATCCCAAAAATATGAGCGTTTCGGCATAGTTATTCCTGCGCATCTCCTTTTTCTGCTAATTTTAATGCTTCGCAAATCACGTCGTAGGTTTCAATAGTTACGTCTTTCGTTCCAGTAAAACCATAAGATTTAATTATTTCTAGTGCTTGACTATCTGCTAGTCCCGCACTTTTCCAAATTGCATACATTCTTTTACCCTGCTTTTCGTTTATTAATCCAACTGCGGATGCTTTTTCTTTATCTTCTGATGCAGGAATAGTTGCAATCGGAGGCGGTTTTATAGTTGGTTTTTCAATTTCAACTTTTACATTGGTCATGTTTTCTGGAAGTTCATCCGCGGTATATGGCATCCCTCCAAATTCGTCAGGGAAAGCCAAGCGAAATGCTTGTGCTATAGCAACTTTTTTAATCATGGTTATTGGTTTTGTGTTCCAGATATGATTATTTTGGTTATATTCCACAAAATAAACTTCATGTTTAAGTGGATTTTCCCAGTCTTTTCTATTAATTATAACTATGGCTTTAAGATCCCCGCCTTTAATGCTTCCCTGAGTTGAAACTTCCCATCCATTCAGTGTCCCTAATCGCTCAGCTCGCTTTAAATAAGTTTCATACCCAGTTATAATGGATAATTTTCTTTGTCCATCTTTCATTTTAAAAGGTATGCAATATATTTCCCTTTTAAAAGGATTCAATTGGAATGTTATCGCTATTTCCATGAACTGATTTATTTCATTAGTTTCCAAAGAGTTTGTTAATCCAAAATCTTTCAAATATTGGATTAATTTTTCTTTAGTAACTTCCTGCATCTTCCCTTTTTCTTTTACAGCTATTTCATTTGTCATTTTGTTTTCTCCTTTTGATTTTAAGAATATTACAATCCCTAATACTTGCATTTATTTAATTTCATATCTTTTTTTCTCATCTCTCCTTTAAATATTTTTCAAAATATTTCCATTTATCAGATTTTTTCGCAAATGGTTCTAATGCTTTTTTTATTTCTTCCGATCCTTCTCCAATAATTTCTGCTCCAAAAACATGCAAAATCATCTGGTATGCTATTCGCGTATCAATTTTGACCCCAAAACTCTTACAACACATGGGGATAGATATAAAATCCAAGTTGCTTCCACTCAAGTTGCTTCCACTCAAGTCGCTTTCACTCAAGTTGCTTCTACTCAAGTCGCTTTCACTCAAGTTGCTTCCACTCAAGTCGCTTTCACTCAAGTTGCTTCCACTCAAGTCGCTTTCACTCAAGTTGCTTCCACTCAAGTTGCTTCCACTCAAGTTGCTTTCACTCAAGTCGCTTCCACTCAAGTCGCTTTCACTCAAGTTGCTTTCACTCAAGTTGCTTCCACTCAAGTCGCTTTCACTCAAGTTGCTTCCACTCAAGTCGCTTTCACTTAAGTTGCTTCCACTCAAGTCGCTTCCACTCAAGTCGCTTTCACTCAAGTTGCTTCCACTCAAGTTGCTTCCACTCAAGTTAATTTTTAATTTTACAGCCATCTCCACCGCCATTTTTAAATTTTCAGTTTCGCACGCATAGATAATATTCCCATTCCATCTATTTTTTATTTTTATTTTCATAACC
>Ga0315285_10001147_pt1 | contig 27701 bp, 27 predicted proteins | sample YL17G09_36_MG_FD_203698 | JGI IMG/M metagenome (GOLD analysis project Ga0315285, IMG submission 203698) | Sediment microbial communities from Yellowstone Lake, YNP, Wyoming, USA - YL17G09_36 | ecosystem: Environmental > Aquatic > Freshwater > Lake > Sediment | place: USA: Wyoming | collected... | reverse complement strand
TGGTGGTGGAGAGGTTTGGATCAAAGAGAGTATTAAGCGACTTGATAGGCAGATTTACGAGCCACATATAGCATTGGTATCTGGCGCAGGATTGGGCCTTAAACAGCTCCTGGAGGGCCTAGACGCCGTCGTAGAGGATCTTAAGGAGCAGGGCAGGGGTGCTGCTCTAAAAATACTGATAGAGTCAGAAAACTACAGCATCATCCATTTCTATAACAGCTTTGGTGTATACCAGATTTTGAGGCAAGTGTGGAATGAGGGATATAGATGTCGCATAGTTGAAACCGTCCACAGTGATTTGTCGTGGGGCGATTCTATGACCAAGGTATCCGTAAGAGGCGAACTGGTTCGGGCGATCGCTGCTATTTCAAATGATATGGCAAAGAAGATGCTTAAACTGGGTAACAAAAATGTTTCTATGTTACCACAACACATTGATTGGGATAGGTTTTCTGTAGTGCAAAGGTCGAAAGATATTTTGGACGGCCTGGGCATACCTAAAAACTATGTGGTTGGTTTTGTTGGAAGACTCTCTCCTGAGAAGAATATTCCTATTATTCTAAAATGTGCACAGATGTTGCCAGAGGTATCATTTGTACTTGTTGGAGACGGGCCTCAATGGCAACCACTCACACAGATGGCTAGTGGGCTTAAGAATGTATTTTTTACTGGGGCTAGAAGTGATGTTGAAAAGTTCTACGGTGCATTTGATGCATTAATTCTACCATCAGATGTTGAGGGTTTGCCATTGGTAATACTTGAGGCTATGAGCACAGGGACTCCTGTAATAGCTTCTGATGTAGGAGCTGTAAGCGAGGTAGTAATAGACGGTATGACTGGTTTATTGATGTGGAATCCCAGAGATCCGTCACTATTTGCTAGGGCCGTGGTTAGAATGAGGAACGAGCCTGGGCTATGGAGCCGGTGTTCGGAAAATAGCAAGTCGATGATTGCCGCAATGAAAGAAAAATCCGATAGAATAAATATAAATAGCTTTTACAATATGTTGTTTCAGGGAGCCTAAAATGGATGTGGTACAAACAAACTGGCGGGGGAGGCTACTTAACCACAGGAAAGATGGTAGTGGTATTTATGTTACTATGACGGGTAGTGATTCCCTGTTGTATTTTCCAGTGATAGTTGAAGCAAACGCTCTTTACAGGGTTACATTAGAAGTGCGGAATGACAATGGTAATGGAATTGTGTGTTGTAATATATTTGGCAATCCAAACTTCGATTTCCCGTGTGCAAAAATTTGTTGTGAAAGTGCTGAATGGAAAACATATGATGTTGATATACAAACTGAGACATTCCCAAAAACCCTGCCACTTGTGTTTAGGATGTTGCGGAAACCCGGAGGCAATGGTAGTGTGTCTGTTAAGCGTATTATAGTAGAAAAAATTGAGCGAACTGCCGCTACAACCACGCCATTTTTTAAAAAACAGGAACAGATTTCGCACAATGGTCAAAATAATAAGGCGCAAGAATTATATCCTTGTGTAAGTCAAGACAATAGGACGCAAGAATTACATCCTTGTGTAAGTCAAAGTAATAAGATGCAAGAATTATATTCTTGTGAAGACAGAGACAACACAAATCATATACAAAATAACGTACCTACATCTTTTTTAGATGAACTGAGACCCTATGTGAGATTTTCAGACACAAATCAATATGCCACTAAGGTTCTTTTTTTTGCATATTCTTATTCAGAAATCAAAAAAAATAGATTTGGTTTTTTTGGTGTGAATCAATTTGGCCTGATAGATGCATTTATTGATAATGGCTATGACCTTTGTACGCTTTTTTTTAATCAATATTTTGAGGATTTTGGTTTTAAGAAAACACAAGAGGCATTTATATATTTGGCAGAATTTTATAAACCAGATTTGATATTTATGCAATTCCAAGATTTTGAGGGTATGATTTCATTAAATACGATTAATGAAATAATGTGTATTTGTCCGCAGGCCTTTACCATAAATACTTCAGTTGATATTAGAAATACTGCTATATCATTTATGGTTAAAGTGGGTAAGTTGGTCCATAAAACACTTATTCCCAGCGTTGGACAAATACAGATGTATAAAGACGCTGGTTGTAGAGATGTAAGTTTTTGGCAGCAGGGCTATGATCCTAAGTATTTTTATAGAAAAACCGATAAAGAGCGTGCAAATCTATACAAAAAATATGGACATAATATATCATTTTGTGCGCACCGCCCAAAGTGGGGTGATGTTTTTTCAGGCGCGTCACTAAGAAGAGAAATCGCTTCAAGCTTGAGCAAAACTTTTGGTAACCAATTTGGACTTTATGGATATGGATGGGATTTGACAAAAGATGAAATTTGTGAAGAATCATTTAGAAGAGTTGCTGGTTTTTATGAAACCAATGATATTTACAATAGTTCTAAGCTGGCGATTAGTGTAAATCAAATTAATGATGTTGAAAAATATTGGTCCAATAGGCAGATAACCGCTATGGCTTCTGGTACAGCAGTTGTTAGCAGATATGTTCCGGGTATGGAAAAGTATTTTACAAACGGCAAGGATATTTTGTGGTTTAAAACTGCGGAAGAATGTGTAGATCTTTGTAAATATTATTTGTCACATAGCAAAGAAGCTAAAAAAATAGGTTACGCGGGAGCTAAAATAGTAAAAGAAAATTTTACTTATTATTTTATGGTGAAAGATCTTGCTAAGTTTTTTCCGGAAAGTTTAATTTTAAGTTTGTCGTCAAAATCACAAATATCTTTAATGCTTGAAAATATATTGGTTCCCCGTGATTTTGATGGAATTAAAAAGTTTGTTGAAAATATAAAAAATGATCCGAAATTAATCGAATTGCATAAAACGAGACTTCTCGAACGGGTTTTGGCTGGGTTTTGTATAATTGATAAGGAGTACACTTTATGCCATCGGTCTTAAAATATATGAATCTACTGTGTGATGTCGATGGCATATTAACTACTGGGGAACATTTCTATTCTGCCGAAGGTAAAAAATTTAAAGCTTTTGGTAGTAATGAAAAAGAAGCTTTATGCTTATTGAAAAATCATTTTAATAAAATTGTCTTTTGTTCTGCAGATATGCATGGAGGAGATATCAATATTCGAAGACTGGGAGAATTTGACGCTACATATGTAAGTTGTTCTGTAGAAGAGCGTCAAAAATTAGTTAACTCATTAAACCCTTGTATCTACATTGGTGATGGAATTTCCGAACCAAGGGCTACTCTTAATGTGTGTCTGTCTGATTCTACGCCCCAGGCTCGAAGAGATGCTGATATAGTACTTCCGACAGTTGCTGGAAAAAATGTGTTTCCATACTTGCTTCAATGGTTGGAGGAACAGAATGTATTTTATTTTGCTATGGAAATTAAGGCCGTATTAAAACAGAAAGTGATTTTGGCTGGAGTTGGCAAAAACTATTCTCTTGCTCGGCTTGTAAGTGAATTTTTTCTGCCATACAATATTGTTGCTGTGCCACTTGACGTGAATCATAGTATGCATGGCAGTTTGGGGATTATCAAGGAGGACGATGTGCTTATTGTATCTTCTAAATCGGGAGATACTAAAGAATTATTAGAAATGATGGAATCCCTAAAAAGAAAGATTCCGAAATTTGAGAATTCATTCTTAATTACCTCTAATGATAGTGCAAAATGTATTTCGTATTTTAAACACATCCTAACTGTGCCGTCGTTTTCTGAAAACTCTCTATACGGATTGAGTCCACAATCAACGATTATGCGATATTTGAAGGTATATTTCCAGATACTAAACATAATCAATATCAGCAACCCATGTACTAAAAATGACTATCTGCTCAATCATCAGGGCGGCTCAATTGGTAAAGTGAGGCAGATATGAGCTTCTCTCTTATTGTTATCGCTGGTGGCCAGGGCAACAGACTTAGTGGATATCCATGCCCAAAGGCATTGTTGCCGCTACACAACAGGTCGATGCTTGAACAGATAATTGAATTTTGGGGCCCTGATGAGACCATTGTCGTGTGTAATCCAAATATCATCGAACTAGTCAGGAAATACACGGAAAATAGGTTTGAATATGTTGAGGAATACCGCGGATCTGCTTTTTCGGTTAGGGCTGGCGTCAATATGGCAACATATGATAGAATGGTCTTCAACTGGTGTGATATACTTCCCCTCGAAAAAACCGAACTTGTAGGCAAGTTTTTCTTTACTTCTGCAGATATACAGTGTACATACAATGGAATACACGGAGGTATCTATGGAGTGTTTTCTTGGGACAAAAAGAGTGTGATATATCCGTCTTTTATTCCTGATTCTGGAAATGAGGTACCATTATTCGATGTTTTCTCGTTAGAAGGTTTTGATGAATTTGTCATTCCAGCAATAGATATTGGTGATACCCAAAAATACAAGGAATGTTTGAGAGTGGGAGAACGTCCAATCAGGTCTTTTAATACGATAATAATGGGCGACACAACTGTGACAAAAATATGCAGTGATGAAAAGTTAAAAAAAGCAGAAGAGAATTGGTATAAGGAGATGTCAGGACTTGATTTTGTTGCACAACCGATTTCCTATGACCCCCTAATTATGAAAAGGATTAATGGTGTTCAGCATTTTGAGAGTGTTGGACCACTTTATGATCTAGCTAGGCAGATCCATATTTACAAAGAACCGATAAGCGCGAACAAGGATGACTGTATCGATATGTATATCCATAAAACGCTTACAAGATTGCGCAATATCGAATATCTCGTGGATTTTGGGGACAACTTTATTGTGAATAAATTACAATGTATCAATCCAATTTCGATACTCGAAAGTATCGATATATCTGACCTACTGCCTGAGACTTTCACTCCGATCCATGGTGATCTAACTACATCGAATGTTCTATGGGAAGGTGATAAGCCGTATGTGATAGATCCACGGGGCATTTTCGGCAGTTCACTCTTGTACGGTGACTCGGATTATGACATAGCTAAGATTCATTACTCTTTGACTGGATGGCATCTTTTAAATAAGGGGTGTTTGGCTCCGGAGGTTACTTACAGAAATTCTTTCAGGGTTGAAGAGGTACCACTTTACGGCTCTAGAAAAATAGATTTTCTCTTGGCCATTATATGGCTTTCTGTAACTGATTATGTTAAAAACAATATCCTTTCAGTAACTTACGCATATCTCTTAGGATCATACTTATTGACAAAGTGGTTAAATACTTGGAGAATCTTATGATAACCAGCTTGCCTAAATTCTATTTTCTTGGTGAATATGGGTTTGCTTTTAGACAACTGCTTCCATTTCTTGAAAAATGTACTTGGTCTATGGAGTTAGTTACATGGAAAACGATTTGTATTGTTACCGAATTGCTGTGGCCAAGTAGATACAAACTGATTGATGCCGAGACAATAATTGGTGATGTTAATCCGTGTTATAGGGCGTGTACACACTTTAATCATATTCCTAGTATTCAAAAGCTAGAGGGTCTGGGTTATAGGCACTTGCGATCGATTGATCCAAATCAGATCAGTTTTTTTGATAATAGTATAAAAATTTTTGATATATTACGTAAAAAAATAATTTTTGGCGAACAGCTTAACTTTAAAAAATATATATCTATTTTTCCAAGAAATAGAAAGGGTGGAGAAACCCGAAGAAATAATAGTTTAGATGAGCAATTGGTATGGATTCGTAACACTTATCCAAAATTTGAGATAATTGGTCATGGTCTTGTTGGGGAGCGATTTGATCTCGATATAAATTATGTAAATGATGTATATCATCAAATAAATGTTTTCAATAATTCACTTTTTTTGTTAACACCGCCGAGTGGTCTTGCAGATTTTGCTCTAACATGTGGTTGTGACTTAATTCTTACAGGAGAATATCGGACCATAGAGAAAACTAATCCTCATGGTTGTTTAATCAGGTATTGGGAGGATGTTATACAATGAAAGCCTTGATTTTAGGAGATGTAGATTATTTGGAAAATGGGCTTTCGGTAGCTAATGGATTACAGAATCTTGACATTGAAAGTGGTTTTTTTAGTTATCAGACATTCCTACTAAGATATGGTCAAAATGAATTAAAGCGCATGATTTTTATGCTGCTAGAGACACACAAGCCGAAGTGGATTTTCTATCAGTGTGGATATAATCCACTTCCTCCAGAGTGGTTTGGAGAAATGAAATCGATATGTCCTGATAGTAAAATTTCATTGACATCAACCAACATAATGGATGGTTTTGATGACGTAATCTTTGCTACTGGCAAATATATTGATGTTTGTTTTCAAAGGGGTGGGCGAGAGCGTTACTTAAGCAGAGGATTAAATTGTCACATATTACAGACAGGATATTCTGATCTGTTGTTTTATGAGAAAGATGATCAGAAAATTTTGGATATTGTATTTGCTGGTAGTAATTCAGTACAACAATCCCTCGCGGCACAGGAAAGGATTGATATGATGAAGTATTTGTGCCACAAATTCAACGGGATGAAGGTCTTTGGTACTGGATGGGAGAATGTATTACCGCCTGAGCACTTTGGTGGGTTTGTCGAACTTTCTCGAATAAATGATATTTACAATACATCTAAAATAATATTGAATATAAACAGCCACAATGATATAGAGCATTATTGGTCTGCCAGGATGATAGAGGGCATGGCCAGTGGAAATATGATGTTGACGAAATATGTGCCAGGCCTTGAAAACTATTTCAAAAATTTTGAAGAGATTGTTTGGTTCTATTCTTTGTGGGATTGCATATGGTTATTAGAGTATTATTTGATCCACGAGCACGAGAGGGAGTTAATTGCAAAAAAGGGACGTTTGGTAGTTCAGAGGGATTTTCGATGGGAAGTGATTATGAAGAAGGCCTATGATATTTTATTTCCAAAAATCAGTTAGCGCTTAAGGTGGTTTTTAATATGATAATAGAAAAAAGTGACCCTAAATTTTATTATTTTGGCGAATACGGTGCGGCTTTTAAACACACCTTTTCTGCGCTAGAAGCTTTACAACATTCTATAGAATTAATAACATGGAAAAATCTTAATGAGTTGATAAATCTTGTTTTTCCTGGAAAGTTTTTAACAAAAGATATTGAAACTATAACTGGTTTTAATCTATCAGAAGAGTATAGGACTGGTTATGGCCAAATCTATGAAAATGATTTTACTAAACATCTTGATAGTCTTGGATATAAAAGATTATATGGAAAATCTGAGAATTTTTCTAAATGCATTTTTGGAAAAATGCAAATTCCATTTTCAAAAAAAATAGAGTATGGTGAGCAGCTTGAAAGTAAAAAGTATATTTCTGTTTTTCCTAGAAAAAGACTAGATAAATATGTCCCAAATATGCGTAATTCAGAACTGATAGAAGAAATTGAGTTTATTAGGAGTCGATATCCAGAGTTTGAAATTATCGGACATGGTTTAAGAGAAGAGAGGTCGGATATAAATGATATTAAATTTACTGATAATTTATATGATAAAATAAATGTTTTAAATAATTCATTATTTTTAATTTCTCCGCCAAGTGGTTTTGTAGAATTCGCATTGTGTTGTGCATGTAGTTGTGTAATCGCTAAGACGGATTTAATTTCTGTAAAAAATAATGAAGAGCGTGGTCATTCATCAGATTTTGGTGGGTGGGTGAGTTTTCTTAAAAAGAGTTTGAATCCTCATAACGCCCAAATTTTAACTTGGATAGAATTTGTGAACAAAGATTTTTCATATTGGGTTTAATAAATTTTGGGAGGCTTTTTAATGGATCCTTTTGACAAAACTGCTATGGAGGCTTATGATTTTTTCAACAATTTTATGATGTGTGATGATACTAAAATTTTCGGCAAGTTGGTGGCAAGAACCATTCTTCTAAATTCCGTTAAGGATATACCAGGAGATATTGTTGAATGCGGGGTATTCAAGGGGACAGGAATGTTATCTTTCCTAAAACTCAAAAAATTACTATTCCCAAACTCCATAAAAAGGGTCATAGGTTTTGATTTTTTTGAAACTAATGAACTTGTTGGTTTGCTACATGGTAATGATAAACAACAGATGCAGACTCTATTTGAGGAAAGAAATTTCTCATATGGGGTTGGTTCTGTCGACGATATGCACGATAAGATTAAAAAAGCAGGATTTTCAGAAATCGATTTTGAACTGGTTGCTGGGGATATACGGCAGGCGGCCTATGATTTTGTTGTACAGAGGCCAGGCTTCAAAATCTCTATGTTGTATATGGATCTTGATTTGGAACAGCCAACCTTTTGCGCACTTGATGCCTTTTGGAACAGGGTTTCAAAAGGAGGTGTGGTGGTTTTTGATGAATATGCATATCACAAATGGTCTGAGGATGTAGGGGCCGATAGATTCTTTGCGGACAAAAATATTGTCATCAAGACTCTTAATTTTTTGTGTCCCACCGCATATGTGATAAAGTGAGGAAGCCAAAATGGATGTAATACAGACGAACTGGCGAGGAAGGTTGCTAAATTACAAAAAAGATGGCAGTGGTATTTATGTTGCTATGACGGGCAGCGATTCTCTATTGTATTTTCCAGTTATAGTCGAGGCAAACGCCCTTTATAGGATTACATTAGAAATACGAAATGATAGTGGCAATGGTGTTATCTATTGTAATATATTTGGAAACCAGAATTTTGATTTTCCCCACACAAGGATTTGTTGTGATAGCACCGAGTGGAAAACATATGATGCTGATGTTCAAACCAAAACATTCCCAAAAACTCTGCCATTTATATTCAGGATGTGGCGGAAACCAGAAGGCAGTGGTAGTTTATCAGTAAGACGTATTGTCGTGGAGATGATTGGTGGGGAGCCTCGTGTCAGCCTAACAACAAATAACAAATCTAAACCTGAACTGTCTGTTGTACAATCACAGCCTAGACAATTAGAGGCCGCAACACAAGTAATGCGGGGACGCATTCCAGTTGTTGATAAAGAAATATTGAAGAACTATGTAAAAATGCTTAATTTTGACGGAGATTCTAGACGCAAAGTACTTTATTTGCCACTTAATAGCAATGTAATACAGCAGACTGGAATGGAAGAGGCGTTTGTAGATTGCGGCTTTTCCGTTTGTTCGTTTGATTATCTCAGATATCACGAAAAAACACGGGGCCCTGTTGATTTAGATTTGAAAAATCTTGTTAAAATGGTTAGACCTGATTGGATTCATATTCAATTACAATTTTGTGATTTTCTTTCTTCAAATACTGTTGATGATATAAAAAAGAGTTATCCATCTACATTAATTACTACGTGGACTGGTGATATTAGAGAAAGTATTGATTCTAGTTTTGCAAGTTTTGTGCCAGTTGTGGATTATAGCTTGGTAAGTAATATGGCAGAACTTCCAAGATATAGGTGTGCCGGAAATGGAAAGGGGAATGTGGAGTATTGGCAAATTGGTTATGATCCCAAATTTTTCAGTCGGGCCTCCGATGAGACTCGCAAATTACTTCATCAGAGTTATAAACATGACGTGTGTTTGTGTGCTAATTATGTGTCGTGGTTTCCTGGCAGTAAGGAGCGTTGGGCGATTGCCGCGGCTCTACAAAAAAAATTAGGTTCGCGTTTCGTTTTATATGGTAAGCTGTGGCCTCGTAACGCACCACAACCCAAATGCCAATTAAACTTTTTCGAGCAACAAAAAGCTTATAATGGGTCAAAAATCGTAATCAGTGTCAATAATTTTAATGATGCGGAAATGTATTTTTCTGACAGACAGCTTATCACAATGGCGTCTGGAACAGCGACTCTTTCAAGATACATACCAGGATTAGAGCGTTACTTTCAAAACAACAAGCATACTGCGTGGTTTAATACTACAGCAGAATGTGTTGATCTTGTTGATTATTATCTAAACAACCCAGAAAAAGCTGAAGAGCTTGGAAAAGCTGGGGCGGATATTATGATGCGTGAACATACATATGGATGCAGAGTGAAAGAGTTGTGTTCTCGTTTTGGCATAAGTGGTAGTATAGAAAAACAATCAGCACAGCCTCTGCCGACACAATTGTCAGCGGAGACATCAACAACTCACGAGGTGCGTACTATGGACACTCCTGATATAAGCATAGTGCTTGGTACATATAATAGGTTATCTGTGCTAAAAAATACGGTGACGCGGGTACTGGAATCGGGTTCTGGCATTAGTCTAGAGATGGTTATCAACGATGGCGGCTCAAACGATGGTACTAAAGAGTGGCTTCAAGACATTTCCAAATCAGACGAGCGCATCAGGCCGATATTTTCTAATTCCCTTGAAGGGATAACCGCCTCCTATAACCGTGGATTTAGAGCTGCGAAGGGCAAATTTGTGATATGGTTAAGTGATGATACAGTGCCAATTGGTTCTGCAATTGCAGATCTCGTAAAATTTATGGGTGGGCTTGGGCCAAAAGACATGGCGGCACTGCCAGTGAGACACGTTATACGCGACTTTGTAACGCCAAATATCAACAAAATATTATGTCCCACCGTGGGTTGTATATGTCGCGACACTCTTGAAAAAATGGAATACTGGAATATGGATTATCCGCATTATGCGCAGGATATTGAGTTTAGTGCTCGGGTATGGAGATTGGGTGGCAGAATTTTAGAATGTCATGGGGCCAAAATAGATCATCTAAATGTGCGGGATTGGCTAAGAGGTCAAAATACTCAGAAATATATTGATGATGGACAACAGGATAAGTTTGAGGTTATGTGTAAAAATAATTTTGGTCAGAAATCACATTTTATGTATCCTGCAATTTTGGTGTGTAGTGATATTAGTGTCCAGTCCGCTGTAAGATATGTAAGTAATATCAAGGCGAATTTTCGCAATGTGGTTATACATGCTATTGATTGTCCTATGCTTTTGGAGTTGCATAAGGTTTGTGGCGTGTTGGAAATCGTTCCAGAAACCGATACGCACAAGTATGACTTTTTATTGACGAATGATGGTCTTTGTGATAGAATTACTAGGAGACCAATAATCAGTCCGTATTTAGCAAAGCTTAAATGAGTTTGTGGAGGTTGTTGTGATGAAACTTCATATTGGTTGTGGTACGGTTTATCTTAAAGGATATATTAACATTGATGGGGCTGAAGATCAGGTTCCAGGAGAGTGTCCATCTGAACTTCTGGAGCGAAATTCTACAACATTTGATCAGTATTATAAACGAGATTTTAATGTTTCAACAGATTGTGTTGAAGTAGTTGCTGATCTAAAACACGATTTACGCCAACCTCTACCATTTCCTGATGGCTCTGTGGAAGAGATTGTGATGTATCAGGTTCTCGAACATCTTCCACAATACAATGTGGGAAGACTCTTAGATGACATAAATCGTGTACTTAGTAATGGATGTGTTTTTATTGTAAGTGTGCCAGATGTAAAGGGAATGGCAAAATTACTAGTTGAAGCCCAAACTGATGAAGATGAAGATTTGGCTATCCGTTTTATACACGGCACACAGCGCAACGAGTGGTCGCATCACTTCTGTGGATATGTGCCCCGTACACTTATGGCATTACTAGTAAAACACGGTTTTGGCCATTTTGAACAGATGCCGAATATTAACTGCTATCCCGTCGTTCATTTGAAAGCGTTAAAGGAAAAGGGAAATGTCTAGCATTGGGTCGGAGTTTGTAACGCATCATAATAGGAATATTGGTGGCCAAAAGGTTCTGTATCTTCCACTGAATGGTGCAATTAAACAAACTGGAATGGAAGACGCTTTTCTATCAAATAATTTTCTCCTCACAACTCTTGATTTCTGTGGTTGCCACAAACGATATGGAACAAATGTTTTGAATCGCTTGTTTTTGAATCTTGCCGAGACAGTCAAACCAGATTGGATACATATGCAGTTACAGTATCGTGATTTTGTGGATCCATTGACCCTTGATAGGATAAAGCATATTCTGCCACACACTGTCATTACAAATTGGTCTGGGGACATTAGGCAGGCACCTATGCCTTGTTTTGTGAAAACCAGCCAACACATTGACCTAACACTAATGAGCAATGAAGGGCAACTGGCAGAACACTTAAAATGTGGGGCTAAAAATGTAGAATATTGGCAGATCGGAATTGATCCCAAAATATTCCATCCCCTTGATATAAATACTAGAAATCGGTTAAAGACGGAATATAATCATAATGTAGTCTTCTGTGGTGGCAACTATGGCAAATTTCCTGGTAGTAAGGAAAGATTTGATGTGATTAGTGGATTAAAAAAAGTCTTTGGTGATAATTTCGGTCTATATGGGGAATTCTGGCCACAAGGTTGGCATAAAGGCATCTTGCCATTCTGTGACCAGAATCTAGCATATAATGCCTCAAAGATTGTAATTAATGTTAACAATTTCAATTATACAAAAATGTATTTTTCTGACAGACAGCTTGTGGGAATGGCTAGTGGAGCGATGATGATTTGTCATTATATACCTGGTCTGGAAATATATTTTCAGAATGGTATAGATCTAGCGTGGTTCCATTCGACAGACGAGTGTGTGGATCTAGTGCGCCATTATTTAGAAAAGTTGGAAGAATTGGAGGCAATTGGGGCAAGGGGATCTAAGAAGGTTCTTACAGAGCACTCTTACCATATGCGCGTGAAAGAGTTGAGTGAAAGGCTAAAACAGAGAGGCATGCTATGAAAGAGTGGGTTAGTTTTTTCCAAGGTTGGACTCTAACAAAAACGGTAATGATCCAGCATAGTTATTTGAATGAAATATTAGCAAACACATCTCAGAATGATTGCCTACTGGAAATAGGTGCGGGTAGTGGCTTTTCTTCGTTAGCTTTGATGTTTTCTGGTAGGAAATATGTTGTTGTATCTGACTTTAATACGCAAGTTCTTGAAAGCATTAGGGAGATCATACCATGCCTTGTTACCGAACGGATAGATATGTTCAACATCGCAAGGCTAGATGATTCGGTTGACTGTATCTATCACCAGGGGCTGATGGAACACTTTAATGATGATGAGATTGTATGTAGTCTAACAGAACAAGCGCGTGTAGCAAACCTTGTGATATTCGATGTGCCTAATGATAAGCGATGGAAAAAAATACAAGAGTATGGAAATGAGCGGTTTCTGTCGGTTCGCAAATGGGTTGAGCTAATTGAGCAATCGAATCTTCGGATTGTTAAGATTACTGGACGGCGCCTTCCTAAAACATTCAATTATCTGCCTAGTTTTCTTCAGGACAGTGAATGGGTGAAAAGGGTGTTTGGAACTTCTAGCACCTTTGTTTGTAGAAGTGTAACCAGATGAAAGTATCTGTAGTTATATCAGCGTGCGGTGGTCGCGAGACGCTTTTCGAAAGGTCGCTTCACACATATACCAAACAGACACTTCCTAAAGATGAATTTGAGATCTTACTAATTGATGATGGCAATCGTATAGAACTATTGGAGCTTTGTAGAAAATATCACGATGCACATAATTTGAGTTTTCAATATGTGAGGATAGATCCAAGTAAAAGTAACTACCCATCAAAATCATTTACTCCGGCATTGACCAACAATGTGGGTTTTAGGATCGCTTCTGGAAATGTGGTGGTTATTACTGGCCCAGAAACACTTCAGGCAGAAAACAACTTACTAATCGCTTCATCGATGACATCAAGGAAAGAATGTGCATATGGATTGGTGTTTAGGGCGTCGCAAGTGTTTGAGAATTACATTTCATCTGACAATAGATGGCGTATGATGGATTTCTCTTTTCTTCTTAGTTTGCCTGGCGCAAAGGCTGAGTGTAGAACTTGCCCGCCACATCCGCCAGCGTACTGTTATTGTGTAGCTGTGAATAGAGATTATATTACACAGATACGCGGTATAGACGAGCGGTTTCTGGAGGGTATATGTGCCGAAGATGATGATTTTGCTAACCGTATGAAATTTCTTGGTGTAATTCCAGTATTCGATCATAAAATGATTGGTATACATCAGAGTCATGAGTCTAGAGATCGTCAAGATGAAACACATAATGCAAGATTTACTAGCAAGTGGGCGGAGTTGAGAAGCCACAATATAAGACTGATGCGTGAAAACCTTGTAGCGAAAGATCCGGTGGTAAATAAGGGTCATGAGTGGGGTGATTTGCGTACTATTATTTCAAAAGAAATTTTGTGTTAGGTTTGGAGGGAAATGATGTCTACTGATCCAAAAAAAATATTTCACTCGGCAGATTACTTATTTCATAATGAAAAGCGTTTAGAACATCTTAAAAGTCTAGATTTGTCGATAACTGCCGGAATGACCGTACTAGAGGTTGGTGCTGGAGTTGGTGATCACACATCATTTTTTATTGATCGTGGTTGTGTTGTTACTACTACAGATGGCAGGGCTGAATGTTATGAGACTCTAAAGCAAAGAGTGGGTGATAAAGCTGTTGTGTGTCAATTAGATTTAGAAAATCCAATTTCTAATCCAGCAATAGATAAGAAATTTGATATAGTTTATTGTTATGGTACGCTTTATCATCTATCAAATCCCGAATTTGTGTTGGAATATTTATCTAACAGGTGTGAACATATGTTGCTGTTGGAAACATGTGTTTCCAGTAATACAAATAAAGACACCAACATATGTAAAGAAAAGGAAAATATTCATAACGACCCTTCTCAAAGTGTTTCAGGTTATGGTTGTAGACCTACAAGATTATGGTTGGCTTCTAAACTAAAAACTCTTTTTGAGTATGTATATATGCCTATTACCCAACCCAATCATTCTGAATTTCCAGAAAATTGGTTAGTACCTTCGCTAGTTACTCTTTCTAGATCAGTATTTGTTTGTAGTCGGGAGTTATTACAAAATCCATTATTAACGACGACTCTTCCTATGATACAACCAAAATATAGTGGGGCATAATATGAAACTTGGAACCCAGAAAATTGATTACAATGTAAAGCGTCTATTAATAACTGGAGCCAATGGAATGCTTGGTAAGGCTTTATCAATAGCCCTTTGGAAATATCCCTCTAGTCAGATAATTAGAGCTGATATGCCCATTGATTTGAGAGATGTGGAACAAGTAAAACATCTCTTTAATAGGACGATGCCACATTATGTTATTCATGCTGCCGCTAAAGTAGGAGGAGTAAAGGCAAATTTTGATAATTTGGGGGATTTTTATAAGGACAACATCCTAATTAATACTAATGTGCTTGAAGCTGCTCATAAGTTCGGGGTAATAAAAATAGTTTCACTGCTAAGCACTTGCGTCTATCCAGACAAAGTAACTTACCCACTTACTGAAGATCAGATTCATAACGGCCCTCCCCATAGCTCCAACTATGCCTATGCCTATGCTAAACGGATGCTTGATATCCAATCACAGGCATACAGAGACCAGTTTGGTTGTAATTTCGTTACAGTAGTACCAAACAACTTGTTTGGCATTAATGATAATTTTCATTTAGAAGATTCGCATGTTATTCCAGCAATGATTAGGAAAATATATGAAGCAAAACTGGCAGGTACTGATGCGGTATTGTGGGGAGATGGTTCACCTTTGCGTGAGTTTACTTATGTAAATGATCTTGCCGATATTTTACTATTTATATTAGATGAATATAATGAAAAAGGGCCTATAAATGTGGGTTGCTGTAATGAATATTCAATCAAACAAATTGCTGAACTGATAATCGACTATCTTGGATTCTCTGGCAAACTCATATGGGATGAAAGTAAACCAGCAGGACAATTTAAGAAGCCGTCCAGCAATCAAAAATTAAGGCAGTTTGTTGAAAATAGGGGACTGGAACTTAAATATACTCCTCTAGAAAGTGGATTGAAAACCGTATGTGATTGGTTTCAAGATATTTATCCAGAGGTGAGAGGCTACCAAATATACAAGAAATAATTGTCAAAAGTTTTTTAGGAGAATTGATGCCTATTGCGCTAAATAAACGGCTTGGTCTAATGGAAACTGAATTCATTGATTTGTTAACAGATATGTATAAATCAATGAGTCAGGCACAGATAGCCAAACAAATTGGGTGTGAGGTTACAGCAATTGAAAAATGGTTTAGGCGTGGTAATATTCCAAGGCGTTCTCATTCTGAGAAAATTGGACTCAGATTTAGAAGATCCGTGGATATATCTCCATTACATATGGAAATGCTGAATGGTCTTTTGCTTTCTGATTTTCATCTAGAGCCGACTGTTTTTCAAACTCGCATATCTTTTGGATTTAAGTATCTAGAATTTGCCAAAACAATAATTAATGAATTACAAGAATTTCAATGGTCTGATCCAAAACAAGACAGGCACACCAACTGCTGGCATTCAAAAAGTAAGTCTTTTATAGATTTGGTTAACTGGAGAAATAAATGGTATTTCCAGCGCAAAAAAAATTGTACCAAGTGATCTCATACTAACTCCCGAAACTCTATACTGGTGGTATCTAGGCGATGGTTGTGTTGCTAGTTATGGTCTGATTTTGTGTTCGGTATCATTCAAGGAAAAGGAAAATGAATTTTTAGTTCAACAATTAGAGCGGTTAGGCATCTCTGCTCATAAGACACCATCAAATGTTATCCGCATTAGAAGTGAAAGTGTCATAAAATTCATCACCACTATAGGGCCGCCCCGAATATCTTGTTATTCATACAAATGGAACATAAGAGTCAAAAAATGTGGTGGAATTTGGATTCAACCAGAGGTGGTACTATGAAAAATACTGCTTTAATTACGGGAGTTTGTGGTCAAGATGGTAGTTTTTTGGCAGAATTTCTTTTGAGCAAGGGTTATCGAGTTGTCGGTCTTATGAGACGCAATGCGACTCACAATTTGGAAAATGCGATTCATCTAGAAAATGATATTGAGATTGTTGAGGGAGATATAACTGATATGTCTTCCATGCTGCGAATAATTGGGGCGGCCAGACCACACGAGATTTACAACCTTGCGGCAATGAGTCATGTGCACACGAGTTTTGAGCAGCCCCTAGCGACATTGGAAATAGATACAAATGGGCTTGTGAATATTCTAGAAGTAGTGCGATGTCTGCGCCCGCAGACGAGGATTTTTCATGCCTCGACTAGCGAATTGTTTGGATCGTCTCCGCCACCACAGAATTTTGAAACGCCTTTTATGCCACAAAGCCCATACGCTATTGCTAAATTAGCTAGCCATCATTTCGTACGACTCTATCGTCAAGCATATGGGATGTATGTGGGTGCTGGTATTACATTCAACCACGAAAGTCAGCGTAGGGGCCCAAACTTTGTTACAAGGAAGATATCGATGGGTGTGGCTAAGTGCCTTAAAGATCCCGCTTACAAACTAAAACTTGGCAATTTAGACGCAAAAAGGGATTGGGGATATGCTCCTGAATTTGTTGAGGGTTTTTGGATGATGTTGCAACAGGAAAAGCCTGATGACTACATATTCGCCACGAACGAGATGCACACAATAAGGGAATTTTGCGAGGTCGCATTCTCTTATGTCGGTTTGAATTGGCAGGATCATGTAATTGTGGATAGATTTTTCCTGCGCCCTGCCGAAGTGCCAGAGTTGTGCGGTGATTATTCCGAAACAAAAAGGAAGCTCGGCTGGGAACCGAAGGTAAAGTTTGAAGAGCTAGTGAAGATCATGGTAGATCACGACTGTAAGTTGTTGGGAGTGAAAACTGAGAAATCATGAAGATACTTAACTCAACAAAGTGTTTGTTAGTAAATTATGGGTATTATGGAATTATCTGCGAGGGCAAACTTGTTGGTTGTTGCACTCATATAATATGGGCTCCTTCTAGAACCGCATCCGCTGCTTTAAAAAGCATCACCTTGTTATGGGTTGATTTCAATCCAAAGATATTTAACATAAGTATGATGCCTTTCGATGTGGTTGCTCACGAGACTCGTGGTAAATATTTAGTGTTCCACGACTGTTGTGTTCATCATTACACAGGCAATATGATTATAGACACTGATTATGTATCTATTAATTTTGTGGAAGCTAAATTCTGTTCCGTGGAGAAGAAAGATGCTTATTAAGCCGTTTAGATACCAGATCTCAGTAGGTGATTGGGTAGCTTACAATGATACACTTTACGATTGGCTTCTTGGTGTGTATCCATCAATGCCAGAATACCAAAAAGAGCATTATGCAATTGAGACATCCAAAAAATACAGAGTGTATGATATCGGCATTTTTAAGAGATCTGGATTGATACAACTGCAATTACAAGAATCGTGCCATCAGGGTACCGATCTCAATTTTAGGCATATGTTGAATCCAGATGGCACATCAGCTGAACACGCTTTCAACCAATTTCCTGGGCAGTTCGTTGTGAAGGTGTCGAAATGAGTATAGGAATCTACCAGCCTTGTTATAATGTTGGAAAATACATCTCTGAATCGATCGAGAGTATTTTTAACCAATCTTACGGTGATTGGGAGCTTGTTGTGTATGATGATTGTTCCGAGGACGACACATATGAAAAGGCGCTAACTTTCCAGGATCCCAGAATCACTGTTCATAAGCGTAGTGAACATTGTGGACTGATTGGAAAAGTGAAAAACGAAGCGATTGCTATGTTGTCAAATAATCATAAATATATATGCCATGTTGGAAGTGATGATACTATTCCGTCATATTGTTTTCAGACATTTGTTGATTATATGGATCAGCATCCTGAAGTCGGGGTGTGCTGCGGCAACTTCATCTGTTTTAATGATGAGGGGAAGCAATGGGCCTTTCCACATGTGGCAAACAGTGGCGGATATAATCCAGCCAACTTATTGAAATTTATGAATCTTTTCCCTATGCGCTTTTATCTCAGGTCTGTTGTAGAAAAAGTGGGAGGATATTCTGAAGAGCTTTCGAGTGCTGTGGATTATGATCTTGCTCTGCGATTGGACGAGGTAACGAAAATCCACAGAATCAAAGACCCAGTCACATATTGTTATAGACAGCACTCGGAACAGGTATCCACCAAAAACAGGGCGCAGCAGGATATGAATGCAAAAAAAGCCCTAGAGGTTGCATTGAAGCGCCGGGGCATAAGCGGAGTTGTCGCAAATGACGCTCCACCATTTATGATAGTGCCACCACTACAGCAATCAGCGCATCTCATCTGGGGGAGAAAGTAATATTATGACAAAGAAAAAGTTGTTGGTCTGTGGCTCGGCTGGTTTTTTGATGTCGAATTTTATAAGATATCTGTTGTATCGCTCAAGAGATTTTGAAATAGTTAGTATAGATAGGCTTGCGAATATCGCCGACTCGAAAAGAATCTATCTGCATAAAGATCACAGATTCTATCTGGGAGATATTACCGACGGGCATTTTATGGAAAGGGTGCTATATATTGAGAAACCCGATGTAATCATTAATGGAATAGGTTATGATGAAAAGAGAGCTGATCAGTTCAGACATATGGGCGCAATCGAAGTGGTGCGTGACCTTGCGCAATATAATGTACCTATAATACAACTAGTTCAGACATTAGAGCTTGATAGACTCGGCACTGGGTCTGTTATAGCAAATATTACTCTAAGAAAACAGGCGAACACACTAATCTCACTACCATGTTGTTTTGGCTTTAGGCAGAAAATTGATTCTGGATTAGCTTTCCTGATTGGTGAAATGATGGCTGGGCGCCCTGTTATTTCCACAACAACAATGACATCATGGGCCTATGCTGAAGATATTGCGTCTATGATATGGTTCATTATAGAAAATCGTATTGTCGATGAGATTAGGATGCCAAATTTAGGATCTATATGTTTTGATGATCTTATAGGTATTTTGACGGAAATTCTAGAAGTAAAACCTAAAATTGATGATAGATGTGCGCAGATTTTTTGTGGTCTTGATGGATTTTCAGATAAAGATAGTGTATGGTGTGCTATGATGACGGAATGCAAAATGACTACTGAAGAAACCAATAAGATTAATAAGTGGGTACCAGATAGTACAAGCCTCAAAGACGCCATCATAAAGACTGTTAAATGGTATAAAGCAAATAAGTGGGCTTTAGAGCTATAAGTATATTTCCTCTTGGCTCTCGCTTTCTAACTTATTAGCATCAAGATATCTGTCAAGTAGAAAATGCAAGGAGATCGAAAATGGATGAAAACACCAGCAAAAACAGGGTTGTTGTTACTGACGAAATTGGTGGGGTTGCAAGAATAAGATCTGATGCCGAGATAGTCAGAGAAAACCAAGAGCTAGAGGATGCATTGCGTCCGAAGCAATCTCCCGATAAGACTATATTGGATGTCGACATATTAGCAAAATTGAAAATGAAACAAAAAGCTAAGGAGGAAGTTCCTATGGAAAATAAGGATAGAAGTTTGAATTTTGGGGTTGTTGGCCTTGGCCAGGCAGGCAACCGTTTAGCTGAAACCTTCAGCGAGTTTGGTTACGAGGCTTGTGCATTTAATACAGCAACGCAGGATCTTGAGCATATCAAGCTCCCAGAAAACAAGAAGATTTTCCTGCCATTCGCTCTTGGTGGTGCGGGCAAAGAGCTTGACAATGGAAGGCAGGCGGTTGAGCAGAATGCTGAACTCATATTGACAAAGCTCAATGAGATTTTCAGTGAGAAACAGGAGATGCTTATACTGGCTATTTCAGGGGGAGGCGGAACAGGTTCAGGAGGAGCGGAGGCCATCATAGGGCTGATGTCCTCGTTGAGCAAACCTGTGGGCGTCATCTATGTGCTGCCGATGGAGTCTGAATGTGGTTTAACTAAACACAACTCTGTAGTCACACTTAGTAAGTTGGCAAAAATGGCCAGTGTGGATGTGATTACGCCTTTAATCATTGTTGATAATGCACGAATCGAATTATTGTATCCAAGTCTTAGCAAAGCACAGTTTTGGGGTGTTGCAAATAAGGCAATAGTTGAGCCACTCCACTTATTCAATAGCCTGTCTTCGACCGCTACACAGCATGATAGCCTAGACCCAATGGATCTCTCAAGACTTCTTGCCACGGGAGGGTGTTCTGTATACGGTTTTCTAGAAATAGAAAATTATATGGAAACGACAATGCTGGCCGAAACTGTTATTGAGAATCTTGAAAGTGGTTTGTTGGCTAGTGATTTTGACCTTAAACAAACAAAATTTGCTGGATTTTTGGTTACTGGAAATTCTGAAGTGCTAAATCGTTTGCCTGCGAGCAATATACACTACGCCCAGCATATGCTAAACGAGATATGTGGTGCTCCTCAGTTATTTACTGGTGTGTATGAGTTAGATATCCCCGAAGATATTGTAAGGATCCATACACTACTAAGTGGACTCGGCTTACCATCGGCGAGGGTTGATGGTCTACAGAAAGCGGCCACAGAACAAATGGCGGTCATCAAAGAGAAGGAAAAGAGAAGGGGAGAGAATATGTTGGTGGATTATGGTGCGACTACCGAAACTGAGGGTAGAGTTCAGGAAGTGCATCGTCTTATTGCTCAGAAGAAGACGGGATTTGGTAAGCTGACGGCAAATGCGGGAAAGAAGATTGTAGATCATCGGAAGAGGTAGGGCGTTGGCTAAATTATCTGAATACAACAACCTTGGGGCCAGAAACAGTAAACTGGCAGAAGAGTGGCATCCAACTAAGAATGGCGACCTGCGCCCGAAAGATGTTACACCAAAATCTGATAAAAAGATTTGGTGGCTCTGTAATGCTGGTCATGAGTGGGAGGCGTCTATAAAAGGCAGACAAAAAGGAAATGGATGTCCATATTGCTTTGGATACTTACCAACCGCAGAATATAATCTTGCTAGTATATTTGCAGAAATTGCTAAACGATGGCATCCTACAAAAAATGGAACTTTGGAGCCCAGCAATGTATTGCCAAAATCCTGTAGGAAAATTTGGTGGCTTTGCGAAAAAAATCATGAATGGAAAGCTGCAATATCTAGTATGACAAAAAATTCTAGTGGTTGCCCGTATTGTAATAGCAAACTAGCAACAAGTGAAAACAATCTATTCAGTTTGTTTCCACTTGTTGCTAAGGAATGGCATCCAATCAAAAACGGTGTCCTTAGAGTAATGGATATAATGCCACACTCTAATAAAAAATTTTGGTGGATTTGCGAGAAGAATCATGAATGGGAAGCAGTGGTTAGTAACCGCATTAAAGGTGTTGGCTGCCCATATTGTGCTGGATATTTTCCTACTATTGAGCACAATCTTGCTTTTATGTTTCCAAATATTGTTACACAGTGGCATCCTACAAAAAATGGGGTTCTAAAACCGAGCGGTGTGATGCCAAAATCTATTAAGAAGGTGTGGTGGATTTGTCCAAATGGTCACGAATGGATGGCCTCTATTGCCAATCGCACCAAAGGCAGTGGCTGTCCGTTTTGTTCAAAGCGTATATCAAAAGTATGTGTAGCCTGGCTAGACGAATTAGAAATTATAGAACGGGAAAGGTATGTAAGAGTTAGGGACCGAAATTACTGTGTCGACGGGATTGATCTAGACACCAATACAGTTTACGAATTTTTAGGGAACTATTGGCACGGCAATCCCGAGAGATTTAATGGCGCCGACATAAACCATTCTGTCGGAATTCCATTTGGAGAACTTTTTTTCAAAACGTTAAAGAAATTTGAAAATCTTCATTTATGTGGTTTTAAAGTAATATATAGGTGGGAAAATTCATCGGAAAACATCGAATTTAATGGAATACTAAAATATTAATTCAATTTTAGGAAATATGAAAATATTATGCCGATCACAATAACTGTCAATAATATCTGGTCGAAAATTGGTGGAATTCAAGACATTACACTCATCGACAATATTGATAAAATTACGAGTTTTTTTGTTGAGGGTTATCAGTATACCAAAGCCTTTAAAGAAGGTTATTATGATCGTAAGACTGGTGGGTGGTCGCATTGGGATGGCAAAAAGCATCTACTCACACAGAAAGTAGTGTTTCCAACGGGGTTGCTTGGTAGAATAACTGAATTTCTAGAAGAGAGGAAAGTTCCGTTCGAAATTAACGATTGCCGACCAGCAGTAGAGTGCGGGGAGGCTTTAGAAATAAAAAATATAGTTCCACGAGAATATCAGAAGGAAGCCGTGGAGATTGCTATTAAAAAAGGTACTGGGATTATTAAAATCGGCACTGGAGGGGGGAAAACTGCTGTGGCAGCAATGTTAGTTGCTCATTACAACATTCCAACAATGTTGTATGTTGTGAGTAAAAGTCTTCTCTACCAATTTCATAAGGAATTCAACAAAATGCTTGACATTCCCATTGGTATTATTGGTGATGGGCATTGTGTCATTAGGAAGATTAACATTTGTTCAGTTTGGACAGCCATCACCGCCTTCGACCTTAAGACACAGATATCTCTTGATGATGAGGATTGGGACCCTGAAATTGTAGAAGTAAGCATAGAGCAAAAGAAGGCGATTAAATCTGCTATAGAGCGAACTAATCTAGTGATCGTAGACGAAGCCCATTTTTTAGGTACTGTTAGTTTACAAAGCATTTACAAAGCCAGTAAAAACTGTAAATATTTCATAGGATTGAGCGCTACGGATTGGCGCGACGACAAAGCCGATTTATTACTAGAGTCAGTCTGTGGTCCCAGAATCTACAATATGTCATCGTCCAAGTTGATTTCTATGGGTTTTCTTGTGCCACCGAAAATCGTGTTGTACGAAACACCACCACTCGAAGGCGCCTCATCCAAGAACTATGCAGCAACCTACGGCAGTTATATAGTCAAAAACTCTATCCGTAATGGCATGATTGTGGATGCCACCAGAATGTTGATCAATAAGGGCAGGAAAGTACTCATTCTGGTGAGATATCTAAATCACGGACACGAACTTGCTTTGATGCTTTCTGATATTCCGCTGTATTTTGTAAATGGGGCAGTGGACGGCGAGACACGAGAAGAAGTTAAACGATCATTCGAGAGTGGCGATCTAAAATGTCTTATAGCATCTTCCGTTTTCGATATTGGCGTAGATATCCCCAAACTTGACGCATTGGTACTTGCTGGTGGTGGTAAGTCAACTGTTAGAACACTTCAGCGAATAGGTAGAGTCATCCGCATATCAGAAGGTAAGATAGATGCGTTTGTTGTTGATTTTATAGACAATGCGAGATATCTTGACAAACACTCTGCAACAAGAATCACAGTATATGAGACAGAACCAGCTTTTAAAATTAAATTTCCGAAGGATTTCGACCCCACCTCTATTAAGCGAATCAAAAAGATCAACGACCGTCTCTCTTAAAACAAACCTTAAATTTATGTGTCGACAAAATCGCACTTCTTTCTGTTAAGTGAGGCGTGAGGTGATGTATGGCCGCAAAAAAGAAAATTCCTTGTTGTGCTGCGTGCGGCAAGCCTAAAGAGGTTGTTTTTCTCGGAGAGGATATTCAATATCCTACACTTTCTTGTCCCGAGCATGGCTCTGATTCCCGCAACGAATGGGAGATGTGGGTTGCTGAATACAAGGATGATTGGAGGGATGATAAAGCCTGGGATGAGCCGAACCGAAAATTGTCTTGTTTTGTGGGATATTTCTGTCACAAATTCAAAGAATTTTATGGTCATCCATATGTATTTGCGTATGGCAATCCAAATCCATATAAAGATAGGGATTTTGTGATGGCGCGCAGGATACTCACGATGTTTTGGCAGAACGCCCGTGAGGCTGGAACTTATGTGCGATGGATTTTTGCGAAGAGGATTAGGTCTCCAAAATATGCTATTACTAGTATAGGGTTTTTTGCCTCCTCTAAATTTGTTAATGAGTATTTTCAAGCAAAGGCGCAAAGTGAAAAGTTGACGCGGGCTACGAAGCTACCGAATGATTTTATTACTTGGTGTACACAATATTGTCCAGAGATTTTTGACAAACAGGAGCTTGAAACTTGGAATGATTTGAATGGGTTAGTAACGCACGTGCGGTTTTATGGTATGGATTCAATTGAGGGAAAGGTAGTTTCTGAAGCTATCAATAAAAAGATGTTACCCGAAGGCCCTGGGTACGCAAAATTGGAGGGGTGATGATAAGAGAAGTTCTACATAAGCATGTTGCTGTCGGATTAAATAATGGAATAGTGATAGAGGGATTTGTTCAGGGTGGTGACGAAGCGTATTTTAGGGTAGTGGGGTGGGATAACAACGTTGTTATTGTTAGAATTGAGGATATTAGTTTTGCCCGCCTATCTGTTTGTCACGAGCAGCGGGTTAAACAGCCCCAACCTGTAATTTATAAACCGATAGTGCAACATTCAGAGATGCCAGAAATGGCTGGACAGCAACTCGATGAAGAGGGTTTTGCTGTTGGATTGCCCAGAGGGATTGTTACGACCCAATGTCCAACTCAAACGCCAATTGGCCAAGATGATGGAACATATGAACAGCCATTTGTGCCGAGGGTTCGAAGATGATTTCATTTGCCAAGATCAATGCGGAAAAAGATCGCGTCTTACACAGTTGTAAGCGTTGTGGTGGACAGGGTTGTGGCGTTTGTTTTAGTTATTGTTCTTTTATTGATAAAATGTCTGACGCTGAAATTCCAGCTGATTACTGGTTTCGCAATATGAATGGTTTTTATGGTGATGAAAATTTTGGGCAAATAGTTGTTGCTTATATGAACAACTTGTCTGTTCAGTTTGCTAATGGCCTTGTGTATTGTTTTGTAGGACATCGTGGCACTGGCAAAACTATGGCGGCCTGTGAAATTTTGAAAAAAGCTTTGTATAGTAATTACACAGCTCATTACACCACTATGGTAGATGCGGTTGCTAGACTGCTTGCGCCCGAATCATATCAGTTTAGGAAAACGGTACGACAATCTGATTTCTTTGTAATTGATGAGGTTGATCAGAGGTTTTTTCCATCACAGGGCAGTCAGGAATTATATGGCAATCAGTTTGAAAATATTGTCAGGACACGGGCCCAAAATAAACTTCCGACCATTATGTGTACAAATTCTGAAGATACTGACCAGATATTTGGAGGGGAATTCCAGAAATCTTTTGAGTCGTTAAAAGCGCAGTTCATCAAGATTATAAGAGCTGGCGGTAAAGATGCTAGAAAGGGTAAGGAGAAGTTATGACGGTAGCACTTACAGAAATTATGGATCTAGACATAAAGGTTCTGGCATACGGCTTGAGTGAAAAAAGGCTTTTATTAAACATACAAGCTGCGGTGACGCCAGAGTATTTTCAGAACACATACCAGTCTTTTTACAAGTTGTTGGCAAGATGTTTCGACAAATATAAAGAAGTGCCGACATTGCGTGTAATGGAAGAGCAGGGTAGTGGGGCTTGGAATGAAAGTTTTGCTAGGATTTATTCTGACGCTTTAAATGTTGCTATTGATCCAAAAGAATTGCCACCAGACCTTGAAAAGTTGAAAATAAGATATAACGCACAGGTTGTGTTAAAGCTTGGCAAGGAAATATTTCAGGAAAATTGGAATGGTCAGAATTTTAAGAGCCTTGAGGAGGCGAATAGGCTCTTAAAGAAAACTGTTACGAATATAGATTCAATATATGGCAACAAGACTTTCAGAGAGGGTTCGCTTTCTGAGACGGCAATTGATACATGGAATGAATATAGGAAGGTGAAAGAGAATCCTGAACTTGCTAGGGGGGTACATATTGGGCTCAGGGAGTTTGATAGGATAACTAATGGCATCCAAAATGCTGAGCTTCTTTTGATAGGTGGTGAGCCTGGCAGTGGGAAATCTACACTAGCAATGAACGCAGCAGTAAATGCTTGGCTTGGTGATAACAAGGTACCTGGCACTCCAGCAGAAATCACATCAGATTGTTTGGTTAGTGAGACTGGCAAGAATGTACTTTATTTTACATTGGAAATGCCATATAAGGCGCAGAGAAGAAGGATTGATGCTTGCGTAGCTGGTGTGCCACTTTATGGCATCCGTGATGGTACACTTACGCCAGCAGAAGAGGAAAGGTTTAAGGCTTCTCTTAAATTTCAGAAAGTGTATGATAAGCAATTTCATGTGGTTGATATACCACGAGGTTGTACAGTTACTTATATTGAAAGCAAATATGTTGAGAAGTGTTATGAATTTAAGCCAGATCTTGTTGTGGTAGATTATATCAGCTTGATGGCACCAGATGAAGATCAGGGCTCGGATTGGTTAAATCTTGGGCGAATTGCTGAACAATTGCATGAATTCTGTAGAGCTTATAATGTTCCAGTAATTTCACCAGTACAGTTGACGCGCCCACAAAGACAGTCGAACAAAAAAGAGGATATGCCAAACGTTGCAGACCAGAGTAGAGTCGGTAGAAGTTTTATGCTCGTGCAGAATGCCAATATTATTCTCAATATTGAAAAGCGTCCCGATGAGGATACTAGGCGTGATATGGTGATTAGGATTGCCAAGATGCGTGATGGGGAGACTACATCGTTTATATTACACAAGCGCTTGGATATGATGAGGATTTATGATGATTTGCCCGAGTGGACTCCAGAGGAATATGCTGGAGAATTGAATGCAGTTGTAGAGGAGCCTGTCCAGGTTGTAGTCACTGAAGAGGTGTGAGGTGTTTGTCGATATATTTTCTGGATTTAAACATGCTGGCTCGAAGACTACATGGCTCACTTCTAACGAAAAGAGTGTTTTAATAGAAGATTTAGAGCGTTCTGAGTTAGATGGATCATTGGACAAGGGTAGTATTAAGTCACTTCGCCTGCTCAATACAT
>Ga0315285_10001146_pt1 | contig 27709 bp, 26 predicted proteins | sample YL17G09_36_MG_FD_203698 | JGI IMG/M metagenome (GOLD analysis project Ga0315285, IMG submission 203698) | Sediment microbial communities from Yellowstone Lake, YNP, Wyoming, USA - YL17G09_36 | ecosystem: Environmental > Aquatic > Freshwater > Lake > Sediment | place: USA: Wyoming | collected... | reverse complement strand
TGCTCTCGCCCCGCTCCAATCCGCATAAATTCGCGGGCTTCACCACTATCGTGACCATGAGGCGCGCCAAAATCACTCTGTCCCGTTCATCTCGATCGGGCTGAGAGGCGCCGTGCGAAATCCTTGAATTGAACCGCCCCGGTCTTGACCTCGCGTAGTTGTTCCGCTAGCATCCCGATCGCGTGAAGAACCAGGCTCCAGACGCTGCGGTCAGATGGAAGACCGATGGCGCGATTGGGCAAAGGCGAGGGGGAGGTAAGATCATGGCCCTGCAACAATTGAAGGAACCATTCGAACGAGTGGATGCCGCGAAGGGCAAGGAACTCTACGATAGCAAGAGCACCGTCTGGATAGACGTGCGGGAACCGGGCGAATGGAACGAGGGGCACATCCCGGGATCGATGCTGGTTCCTCTGAACACCCTGCTTCTGTCCCCGCGGAAGCACCTGAACGGGGATAACGTCGTGTTCTACTGCGCCCAGGGGATCCGGAGCGCGGTCGCCTGCGAGGTGGCTGCCGCGGTGGGTCTCACCAAGATCTACAATCTGGAGGGTGGGATCATCGACTGGGCCGCCAAGGGCTATCCCGTCGAGAAATAGCCCAACCGATCGAGAGGAGCGGGTCGTCCTGAGGCGGCGCCGGTGAGGCGCCGCTTTTTGCCTCCGGTGAAGAAGCCTGCGCGAATAGCGGTGTGGCGGATGGTTTCTGGTTGCGTTTCGGGGAAAGGGCGGTAGACTACGCGGCCGGAACCTACTCAGAGCGCACGAATCTCCAGCCACGCAGAAGGAAAGGCCGCATGAGGATCCTTGGCATCGCCGGACTCGTCCTTGCCCTGGCCATCGTTGGATACCTGGTGGTCTCTTACCTGCAAGAGGGCACCAAGATCCAGGAGACGCTCCAGACCGTCCCCGGGGCGTCCGGCTCGAGCCAGACTGGCCAGCCGGTAGACGTGACCAAGCGAGGTTTGGAGCAGCGCCTCGCGCCGGTCCTGGATCAGGAACGGCAGCGGGTGCAGGACACCAACAAAGCCGCAAGCCAGTAGTCCCCCTCCCGCATGGGGCGACCGGCTGTGGGACCCGATGGCGAGTAGTTTTCGCGCCTTCCTCGTGAACGACTTGTTCGGTGACCCGGCGCTGTACGTGTCGCTGCCCTGGGAACGCCGCGCGCTGCTCTTTGACCTCGGGGATATCAGCGCACTCTCGGCCGGTCGCCTCCTCAAGATCACGGATGTTTTCGTCTCCCATGCGCACGTGGATCACTTCGTCGGCTTCGATTATCTCCTTCGTGTCTTGCTCGGACGCCCGAAGGGCCTGCGGATGTACGGGCCTCCAGGTTTCATCGACCACGTGGAGGGGAAACTCCGGGGCTACACCTGGAATCTCGTTGAGGGCTACACGCTGGTCCTCGACGTGCACGAGGTGTATCCCGACCGGGTCGTGAAGGCCCGCTTCGCCTGCCCCGAGGGGTTTCTCCGCCGGGAGGACCCGATGCCGCATCCCTTTGACGGCACGATACTGGACGACCCCCAGTTTCGTGTCCAGGTGGCGCATCTGGATCACCGCATCCCGTGTCTCGGGTTCGCGCTGGAGGAAACGGTCCACCTGAACGTGGACAAGGCCAGGCTGGAGGCTCTGGGCCTGCCGGTGGGACCGTGGCTCATGGACCTCAAGCGTTCGATCCGCACCGGCGCCCCCGACGAGCATCCGATTCGCATCGCTTGGTCCGAGCAGGGGAAGCGGCTCGAACGAATCCTGTCCCTGGGAGATCTGCGACGGGATGTGGTGCGGGTGAGCCCCGGTCAGAAGCTCGCATACGTCACAGACGTGGTGAACTCCCTGGAGAACGCAGACAAGATCACAAAGCTGGCGTGGGGCGCAGACATCTTCTACTGCGAGGCCGCCTATCCCGAGCGGGATCGCGACCGCGCCGCGGCGCGGTTCCACCTGACGGCCGGCCAGGCCGGGCGCCTGGCGGCCGAAGCACAGGTGCGCGGAGTGTCCGTCTTCCATTTTTCCCCCAAGTACCGGGATTTCCCCGGGGAACTCTTGGATGAGGCCATGGCGGCCTTCGGTCGGCGAATCGTCGGGTGAACCGTTTGGGGGGCGAGGCCTGACCAAACCCGATACATACTTTGTGTGCAATCTCATTGAATTTATTGGGAGTATTTCACCTTGACAGTAACGTCACGTCTTGGTACGTTTTGCCGTCAATGGCGGCCACGGCGAAGGAAATGCGGTCTGACGATCTTCTCAAGATCGGGGAAGTGGCTCGGAGGACGGGTGTCACCCTCCGAACCATCCGGTATTATCAGAGTTTGGGTCTAATCGAGGCGGCGCACCGGACACGCGGAGGCCTCCATCTCTACCGCACGGAAGCCTGCGACCGCATCCAGTTCATTCGAGACTTGCGCAGCCTGGACGTTCCGCTGGCCAGGATCAGGGATCTGCTGGGCCAGCGCAAGACGGCCCGCACGGGGGCCGAAGGGGCCCGCGAGGTTGCCGCAACCCTGACCCATAGCCTTGCCGACGTGGAGAAGCGCGTGGAGCAATATCTGGTCCTTCGGCATGAGATGACGGAGGCGTTGGGGGTTCTGGAGACCTGCCTGCGATGTTCCATGAAGCCATCGCGAGAGGTCTGTTACGCCTGCGAGAATCTGACCCGGCGTGAGCGGGTTCCGGCATATGTTCGAGCCCTGGTGAACTGACGAAGAGCAGCATGGGAGCCGGGGAGCAGAGGGGCGGGGGAGCAGGGCAAAGTCTCGATGGGCGGGGGCGGAGGCAATGCACCATAAGGTTGCGTTGATCCCGGGAGACGGCATCGGGCCGGAGGTCGCGGAGCAGGCTGTCCGCATCCTGAACGCCACCGGGGTTTCGATCCGGAAGACGGTCACCCGGGACCTCGGGGGGACCGCGACGACGCGCGAGATGGCCGACGCCATCATCGATCAGTTGACCCGGGCGTGACGGATGCCAAGGACGGTCTCTCGGATGGAGCGTGGTCTGCAAGGAAGGCCGAGGAAACGGAAAGGAGCCAGCGCATGGGCTTGCTGGAGGGACGATTCGAGCCGGGGGTGGTCACAACATCGCTCGACTGGCTGTTCAACTGGGCGCGGAAGAATTCGCCATGGCCCCTGACCTTCGGCCTGGCGTGCTGCGCCATCGAGATGATGTGCACGGGTGCTTCGCGCTTTGACATGGATCGGTTCGGGGCGGGAGTCTTCCGGCCCTCGCCACGCCAGTCCGACGTGATGATCGTGGCCGGGACCGTCACGGAGAAAATGGCCCCCCGGATCAAGACCCTGTACGAGCAAATGGCCGACCCGAAATGGGTGATCGCCATGGGTGCCTGCGCCATCTCTGGTGGGCCGTTCTACTGGGACGCCTACCATGTGGTGAAGGGGGTGGACCGGATTGTTCCGGTGGACGTCTATGTGCCCGGGTGCCCGCCGCGGCCCGAGGCCCTGCTGTTTGGGATCCTGAAGCTTCAGGAGAAGATCACCCAGGAGACGATTGCCAAGAAGAAGTTGCCGGCCGTCACCATTCCCGACACGCTGCCGGTCGGGGCCAAGGCCTGAGCAGACTGGCAATCAGGCGACTCGGCAACTGGGCAATTAGGAAAGCCGCGTGGTTTGACCCAATCCCTCATTGCCGGATTGCCCGGATGCCTGATTGCCACGAGGGACAAGATGATCGCATACGTGCGTGAGGTGTGGTTGGGATTCCTAAGCATCCTGGTGTCCATGGGGGTGACCCTCCGCCACCTGTTCACCCCAGCGATCACCGTGCAGTATCCGAAGGAGAGGCGGCGGCTGCCCTTGCGCTCCCTGAACCGCCACGTCCTGACGATCGACCTGGCGACGGGAAAGCTCAAGTGCACCGCCTGCGATGCGTGCGCCAAGATCTGCCCGACCCGCTGCATCACCATCATCGGGGCGGGCAAGGGGAAGGATCGCCACCCCGTCGAATTCGTCATTGACCACAACCTGTGCATGTACTGCAACCTGTGCGTGGAGGTCTGCCCCTTCGACGCCATCACCATGTGGACGGGGAACTTCGAGATCGGCGCTTTCAATCGGATGGGGCTGGTGTTCGACCAGACCGCTCTTCAGGCGGAGAAGTTCTACCCCACGCCCGCGACCCCGGAACTGGTCGAGGCAGCGCCGGCCAAACAGTGACAGATGGCAATCGGGCAATTGGGCAACCCCGCCGATGGCGGGGCAACTTGGAGTTCCTGATTGCCAGGTTGCTAGAATGCCGTAGTCCGAGAGGACAAGGGCCGTGTCGCGATTGAAAGATACCTTCGGTCGGGTCATTGACGACCTGCGGATCTCGCTGACGGACCGGTGCAATTTCCGCTGCGTCTACTGCATGCCGGCCGAGGGCCTGCCGTGGCTCCCCAAGCGGGAGATCCTGAGCTATGAGGAGATCCTGCGCCTGGCCCGCATCTTCATCGACCTGGGGATCCGGACGATCCGGCTGACCGGCGGCGAGCCTCTCATGCGCCAGGACATTGATGTCCTGATCGAGGGCCTCACCCAACTGGAGCCGACGTTGGACCTCTCCATGACCACCAACGGCTTCTTCCTCAAGGAGAAGGTCAAGCGCCTGGCCGAGGCAGGGCTCAAGCGGATTAACGTGAGCCTGGACTCGCTCCAGCCCGAGCGATTCGAGCGCATGGTTCGCCGGGATGGGCACCTGGTCTTCAAGATCCTGGAGGGGATGCGGCTGGCCCGCGAGGCGGGACTGACTCCCATCAAGATCAACTGCGTAGTCATGCGCGGGTACAACGACGACGAGCTCACGGAGTTCGTCCGGCTGGGACGGGAGAACGATTACCAGGTCCGCTTCATCGAATACATGCCCCTGGATGCCCAGGGCGAGTGGAGCATGAAGACCGTCGTGCCCGGCGCAGAGATCCTGGCCCGCGTCCATACGGTCTTCCCCCTGGCGCCCGCTAGCAACAACGGAAGCGAGCCCGCCACGGTCTACCGCTTTGCCGATGGACGTGGGTCCATTGGAGTGATCGCCTCGGTCAGGGAGCCGTTTTGCGATCAGTGCAACCGGATCCGCATCACCGCCGACGGCCAGCTCCGCACCTGCCTCTTCTCCCCCCGCGAGCACAACCTCAAGGGGCTTCTGCGTTCCGGGGCGACCGACGAGGAGATTGCCGACTTCATCCTCGCAGCCGTCTGGAAGAAGGAGGCCGGCCACAAGATCAACCAGCCGGACTTCGTCAAGCCGGCCCGACCCATGTCTGCCATTGGCGGCTGAGGGGCACGGGAGATGCCAGCCGATGGGAATCTCTTGTGGACCCCCATCCTGAACCAGCCCGAGGTCGGGATCCTGGGCGTGGGCACTATCGAGAAGCGGCCGGTGGTGGTGTCCCGAGAAGGCGAGGACGCCATTGCCATTCGCTGGATGGGGTATCTTTGCCTCTCCTACGACCACCGGGTGGTGAACGGGGCCGTGGCCGGCCGCTTCCTCCAGACGCTCCGCCGCACCCTCGAGTCCTTCAGCCTTGGGGAAAGGATCTGGAACGATCCCTTCCTGCAATCCCTCTAGCGGAGCCTGGCTGCGTTTCTTCCCGCACTCCCTGTGCCCGCAGCTCGTTTCTCACCACGATCCTCCCGGAAAAAGTTCCCCGAGAAGGAACGCGCTGGAGCCACTTCCTCTCGCGTGGCTGGCAAAAGTCGGGGTTTCATGATATGTCGTCCGATGTAGATTGACAGGACAACGGCATTGGTACGATACTTCGCCTGTCGGGGGGGGCGACAACTGCTGTCCAGTATCGCATGGCCGTCGTCGTGCTATCTTGCGCGACAGCATCGGAGGGAGAAGGGAGAAAGGAGGCTGGGATGCGAAGGGTTACGTGGGTGATGGTAACGTGCCTGGCGGTGGCCCTGGTCGTCGGTGGACTGGGAGGTGATGTCTGGGCCCAGCAGAAGAAGCTGATCTACTGGACCCACTGGGAACAGAACCCGGACTTCAACAAGTGGTACGAGACAAAGGGCAAGGAATTCGCCAAGAAGACCGGCTACGAGGTCGAGGTGGTGACGATCCCGTACCAGGGCTACGAGGCCAAGTACCTCGCGGCCTTCATGGGGAGGAGTGGGGCCCCCGACTTCTTCAACGGGATGACGCACCAGTGGTGCGGACAGTACGACTTCTGCGACAAGATGCCCGACGACTTGGCGAAGCTCTGGGACGAGAACCTTCCCAAGTATATGATTCCTATCGGCCAGTGGAAGGGCGCCCGCTACGGGATGCCTATTGAGCACGGCAACTTCCAGATGATGTACATGAACGTGGACATGTTCAAAAAGTCGGGCCTGAACCCGGATCGGCCCCCCAAGACCATGGACGAGTGGCTGGCGGCCATGAAAAAGCTGACGATCCTGGACGCCAAGGGGGAACCGACCCAGGTCGGCTTCGCCATCCGCCACAAGGGCCACCCGGTGGGGATCACGGACAAATTCCTCCCCTTCGCTCACGCCTTCGGCGCGCGGATGCTAAGCCCGAACCTCGACAAGGCCACGGGCTATGCGAACGGTCCGGACATGGTGGCCGCTCTCCAGTTCTTCGGCGACCTCGTCCTCAAAGACAAGGTGGCCAGTCTCGCATTGGGCAACCCCGAGGATGCCTTCGGCCAGAAGCGCGCCGCGGTGATCTTCCGGGAGTCGTGGTTCTTCGGCTGGGTGAAGAAGAACGCTCCCGAGGTGAACTTCAAGGTGGCCGCGCTGCCTTGCGGGAAGGCCTGTCCGGGCGCTGGGGCCCTGTTCCCCTGGACCAACCTGGTGTACAAGAACAGCCCCAACAAGCAGGTGATGTGGGAGTTCATGCGCTTTATCAGCAACGCCAAGGACGACCTTGAGCAACACCAGGCACAGGGCATCTTGCCGGTCTGGACGGCGAACCTCGAGTCGGCCTACGTGAAGTCGCGACCTGACTATCAGTCCACCAAGGACATGCTGGCCCAGCCGGTGCCCCCGACGTATTTCCATCCCAAGTCCAATGAGCTGGCGACAGCCTTTGGCGAGGCCGTGGTGGGCTTCCTGTACGGGAAGGGACAACCCAAGCCTCTGCTCGACGAAGCCGCAGCCAAGATGGACCAGATCCTCAAAGACTAAGAACCGGCGACTGGGCACACCCAGGGGGTACCCGGCAACCTGGCAATCAGGGGTTCCGGGGGGTCCTGGTTGCCAGATTGCCTGGGTGCCAGGTTGCCGAATTCGCAGATCGCCTGATCGCGTATGAGAGGTTGGCTTCGATTCGTATTGCCGAAGAGCTACATGGACCGCCAGCGGCGGGCAGGATTCCTCTTCGTCCTGCCCGCCGTACTCTTCTTCAGCTTCGTCTTCCTCGTGCCCCTCATCCAATCCGTGATCGGCTCCTTCTACCGGATGGTCCCCGGAGGGGCAAGCCAGTACGTCGGTTTCCGGTTGTACGAAAAGGTCCTGACGGATTCCACGTTCTGGACCAGCGTCCGGAACACCGTCAACCTTCTGATGATGTCGGTGCCCATGACGGTGGTTCTTGCCCTGGCCGTCGCCCTGGGCCTGAATCGGGTGGCGTCCCTGCGATGGCGGAACGTCTGGGCGGCCATGTATTTCCTGCCGTTCTCTGCATCGTTGGTAGCGGCGGCCCTGATCTGGCAGTGGATCTACGATCCCGTGTACGGGTTCCTGAATTACCTCCTGGCTCTGTTCGGTATCCCTCCGCAAAAGTGGCTGCAGAGCCTCAACCAGGTCCGGCCCTCCATCGCCGTCATGAACATCTGGGTCCGCCTGGGCTTCGATACCATGATCTTCCTGGCGGCGCTCCAGTCGATCCCCGGCGAGTACTATGAGGCCGCGGCGATTGACGGGGCGAGTGGGACCCAGCGCCTTCGGTATCTAACGCTTCCGCTTCTGAACCCTCAAATTTTAATGGTTTGCATCCTTGAGCTGATATTTAACTTTAAGATTTTCGATCAGGTTTATGCGACCACTCAAGGCGGACCGGCCAGTGCGAGCCAGACGGTCATCACGCTGCTTTACGACACAGCGTTCAAGTACTTCCGGATGGGCGATGCGTCGGTCATGGCCGTCTTCGTTTTCCTCACCTTACTCATCGTGACGCTACTGCAATGGCGGATCTTCCGAAAGCCGGTAGAGTACTAGGCCGCATGCCGCTCAGGCCGGCGGAGTCTCGAATTCCATTCGGGCGCTGGGTGGCGCTGCTGCTGGTGGCGTGCGGCGCCATCACCGTCTTCTTCCCGTTCTTCTGGATGGCGATCACGTCTCTCAAGACCGCCCCCGAGATCCAGCGGGTGCCGCTCCAGGTTTTCCCGGACAGTTTGGCCAACTGGCAGAACTACCGGGAGGTCTTCACGCGCCATCCCTTTGCGCGCTACCTGCTCAACAGTGCCCTGATTGCGTCCACCGCGGCGGTGAGCAGCTTGGTCGTCTCCTCTCTCGCCGGGTACGGGTTTGCCAAGTTCCGGTTTCCGGGCCGCGACGTTTTCTTCTTCGGCATCATCGGAATCCTGATGGTTCCTTTCCAATCGGTGGTGATCCCGCTGTACATGTGGGTGAATCGGCTGGGACTCCTGGATACCTACCTGGGGATCGTGGCCCCGGACCTGGTGAGCGTCTTCGGCGTCTTTCTGATGCGGCAGGCGATCGAGGTGATCCCCAACGACTATATCGACGCGGCCAGAATCGACGGCTGCAGCGAGCTCCAAATCTTCTTTCGAGTAATCCTGCCGTTCGTCAAGCCAGCCATGGCGACCCTACTGATCATCAAGTTCATGTGGAATTGGAACGAATTGTTCTGGCCGCTTATCGTGGTGAACTCCCCGACCATGCGAGTCGTGACCATGGGGCTCATCAGCTTCACCAACATGTATTTCATCGAGTACAACTTGCTGACCGCGGCCGCGGTGATCAGCGTGCTGCCCATCCTCATCATCTTCCTCACCCTGCAGAGGTGGGTGGTCCAGGCCGTCGTCATGAGCGGGCTGAAGGGCTGAGATCGAGGGGTTGGAGGTTCCATGAAACAGGAAAAGATGGTGAAGGTCCTGAACGAGCCCGGCATGGCGCGGGCGCGGGCGCTCATCAAGGCCGTCGGGTACGACAGCGACGACCTTCGCCGCCCCCGCATCGGCGTGGCGAACACATACAGCGAGACCAGCCCTGGTCACTCGCACCTCCGGGCTGTGGCGGAGGCGGTGAAGGCGGGGGTCTGGCAGGCCGGCGGCACGCCGTGCGAATTCGGCGGATTCGGCATGTGCCCGGTGGACGTGGGCAGCGGCGGGATGCGCTACGACACCCCGACGCGAGACATCATCGCCGCCGAGGTGGAGACGTGCACGGAGCTCCACTCCTTTGACGGGCTGGCGCTGATCAGCAGCTGCGACAAGAATGTGCCGGGCCACCTCCTGGCGGCAGCGCGGCTGAATCTGCCCGCCATCCTGGTTCCCGGCGGGCCGATGCTGGCGGGGCGGTTCCAGGGAAAAGACACCATCATCACGGACTTGGACGTCGAGACCTGGGCATGCGGGGTCGGCAAGCCGCGTCTTTCTCCCGAGGCCATGGCCGAGCTGGAGGATTCCGTTTGCCCCACTGCCGGCTCGTGCGCCCTGCTCGGCACGGCGAACACCATGCAGTGCCTTACAGAGGCGGTCGGGCTGGCCCTTCCGGGCTCGGCGACGGCCCCCGCCGTGTCGGCCCAGCGCCTCTGGTTCGCCAAGCAGGCGGGTCGCCGGATCGTGGAGTTGGTCGAGGAAGACTTGCGACCCGGTCACATCATGACGCGTCCTGCGCTGGAGAACATGATCCGCGTCCTCCACGCCATTGGCGGCTCGACCAATGCGGTGGTTCACATCCTGGCCCTGGCACAGGAGCTGGACCTCGGGGATAGCATCACACTGGAGACGGTGGAGAAGTTCTCGGCCGAAGTCCATTGCATCGCGAACGTCCGACCCAGCGGAACCTACACGATGACGGACTTCGACGAGGCGGGAGGGGTGCCGGCCGTAATGAAGGTCCTCGAGAGCCGTCTTCACCTCGGATGTCGGACCGTGACCGGGGCAACGGTGGGAGAGAACCTCCGGAACGTCCGCGTGCGGCGGCCAGAGGTGATCCGCAGCGTGGACCAGCCGGTGTTTCGCGGCGGCCTGGCCATCCTGCGGGGGAGCCTGGCAACCTCGGCCGTGGTGCGTCCCACGGTTGTCCCTGAACAGATGATGAAGCACACCGGGCCAGCCCGCACCTTTGGCTCGTTGGAGGCCTGCCTCGAAAGCCTGGAGGCTGGCCAGGTGAAGGCGGGGGAGGTCATCGTCCTGCGCTACGAGGGCCCCCGGGGCGGCCCTGGCCTCACCGAGGTCTTCAAAGTCCTGGGCTACATGGGCGCCCTGGGCTTGGACAAGACCTGTGCGCTGGTCACCGACGGGAAGATCTCCGGCTTTGCCAAGGGCCCGTTCATCTGCCAGGTGTCCCCGGAGGCGGCGCTGGGCGGACCGATTGCCCTGGTTCGGGATGGCGACCACATCGAGGTAGACATCCCGGGACGCCGCCTCAATCTCCTGGTGCCGTCCGAGCAGTTGGACGCTCGACGGCGCGCGTGGACGCCGCCGCCCCCCCGCGTCACGCGAGGGTTCCTTACGATGTACGCGCGCTTGGCCGAACCCGCAGAGCGTGGAGCAGGACTTCCGGTCCGTCTCACCCAAGAATGAAGGAGGCCGGATGAGCGCGGGCACACCGCTGACCGTCTTACAGGGAGTCCGGATCCTGAGTTTCACCCAGTTCCTGCTGGGACCGGCGGGAGTTCAGTACCTCGCCGACCTCGGCGCGGACGTCATCAAGATCGAGCCCCCTGGCGGGAAGCTGTTTGAGCGCAACTGGGCGGGCTGCGATTTCTTCCTCAACGGGGTGAGCGTCTTCTTCCTGTGCGCCCACCGGAACCAGCGCAGTCTCACGCTGGACTTGAAGCACCCGGATGGGCTGGCCGTGGCAAAGAGGCTCGTGACCGGGGCTGACGTCCTGGTCCAGAATTTCCGGCCGGGAGTGATGGCCCGCCTCGGCTTGAGCTACGAGGAGGTCGCGCTCCTCAATCCCCGGCTCATCTATGTCTCCGCCTCCGGCTACGGCGAGGCGAGCACCTACCGGGACCGGCCCGGGCAGGATCTGCTCATCCAGGCGATGAGCGGGCTGGCCAGCATCTCGGGCCGGGCCGGAGATCCGCCCACCGCCGTCGGCGCGCCGGCTGTGGACCAGCATGGCGCCGCCCTGCTTGCGATGGGGGTCCTGGCGGCGCTTTTTGATCGCGAGCGGACGGGGCGGGGACAGAAGATCGAGGTGATCATGCTGCGCGCCGCCCTGGACCTACAACTGGAGGTCGTCACCTACTATCTCAACGGGGCGCGCATGCAAAGGAGCCCGACCAGCCTGGCCAGCATGATCCATCCTGGACCCTACGGCATCTACCAGACGAAGGATGGCTACCTCGCCCTCTCCATGTCCCCGCTGCCGGTCCTGCAGGAGGCCCTCCAGTTGCCCGAGCTCCAGCCGCTGGCCACAGAGCGATTTAACTACCCCGCCCGCGAGCAGATCGCCCGGATCCTGGAGCCGGTCATCCGAACGCGCACCACGGCCGAGTGGGTGGAATACCTGGTTCCGCGCGGTATCTGGGCGGCGCCCGTCCTCGATTACGATGGAACGTTCGCCGACCCGGCGGTGCGGGAGGCGGACGTGGTGGAGGAGGTGGAGCACCCGGCGGCCGGCCGGGTCCGATTGTTGCGCTTCCCGTTGGAGTTCTCAAGCGGCCGGGCAGGGTGTCGGCGGCTTCCCCCCATGCCGGGTGAGCATGTGGAGGAGATCCTGCGGGAACTGGGCTACGACGAGGCGGAGGTCCGCCGGCTGCGGGAGCAGGGGGTGGTGTAGCGCGCGGGGTCGAGAGGCCCCTAGCCGGCCGCGAGCCAGTCCGCACGATGGTAGGGGAGGGGTTGACCTTGGTGCCGGCGAGATTGGTCCGCACGGACGATTGATGGGATCCTTGCACGCCGAAAAAGGAGGGCGACCATGGTGACACGATCCGAGTTTCGATGGGCGGTTGTCTTGCTGATGGCGCTGGCGCTTGTAGGGGCCGGGGTGCCTGTGGTGGCCGGCGCAGCGGAGATCACGCTGCGTGCCGGGCACGATCAGCCACCCAAGAGCATGTACGACGAGGGGCACCAATATCTCGCCCGCAAGATGGCCGAGAAGACCAACGGGCGGGTCCAGGTGCAGGTGTTTCCCGCGGCGCAACTCGGCTCCGAGGTGGTGATGATCGAGGGCATGCGCATGGGGTCCATCGACATCGTCAACGCCCACGTGGCCAACCTCGCCACCGTGGTCCCGGAGATGGCCCTGTTCAGCGTGTCGTACCTGTTCAAGGATCAGATGCACCTGGAGCGGCTCATCGATGATCCGAAATTCCAGCAGCGGATCGCCCAGATCGTCGAGGGGAAGAACCTGGGGATCAAGGTCATCGGCTATTACACTGCTGGCGTCCGGAATCTGTATAACCGCAAGGCGCCGGTGCGGACGCCGGACGACCTCAAGGGCATGAAGATCCGGGTCATGGCCAACCCGGTGGAGGCTAAGATCTGGAAGACGTTCGGCGCGATCCCGACGCCGATGGCGACGGGCGAGGTGTATAGCGCGCTCCAGTCGGGCACGATCGACGGCGGCGAGAACAGCCCGTCGGTGATCGAGGGGTTCAAGTACTACGAGGGGGCGCCCTACCTGGTCATGACCGAGCACCAGCGCTCGATCGCCCTGCTCATGATGAACGAGAAGAAACTGAAGAGCCTGCCCCCAGACATCCAGAAGATCCTGCTCGACACAGCGAAGGAAGCGTCGGATTACGAGCGCAAGCGGGACGCCGAGCTGAACGTGGAGGCGATCGAACGGATGAAGGCCAGGGGGGCCAAGATCAACGAGCCGGACCGGACGAAGTTCGCCGCTCTCGTCGGCCCCATCCAGGACGAGGTGGCCCGCGACATGAAGATGGAGGATGTCCTGGCCATGGTCCGCGCTGCAGGCAAGTAGGTTCGGCCTGGGGAAGAGACTCCTGACGTCGGTAGCCGAAATTCCGGATCCCTCGCCTCCGGCAAGGCCTCGGCCCGCCGGAGGCCGGGGGTTCGGGGTGCGGTGTCCTTCCGGGTGATCAGTATGGAACAACTCTTGGAGCGCTTTGAGCGAGGCGTGCGTGTCCTCCTCGCGGGGCTGCTGACCTTCATCACCATCGGCGTCTTCATCCAGGTGTGCATGCGCTACTTCTTCAGCCTCTCCTTCCTCTGGGGCGAGGAGATGTCGCTCTTTGCCTTCATCTGGTGCGTCTTCCTGGGGGCGGCCATCGCGGTCCGTCGCCGGATGCACTTCGCGTTTGACTTCCTGGCCAGCCTCCTGCCTGGACGGGCCGCCGCCGCCCAGCAGCTCGTCGTAAACCTGATCGTCCTGGGCCTTGCCATGGTCATGCTGGTCCAGGGATATGAGTTCTCGATCCTGAGCATCCGGCGCCTCTCACCGGCGCTGGGGATCACGCTCTTCATCCCCACCCTGATCATTCCCATAAGCGCCGCCTACATGATCCTGGCGGCAGGCCGAGACGTGGTGAAGAACTGCCGGCAGATCATCGGTAAGGATGTCGCCTGATGCATCCCATGACGCTCCTCTTCGGAACCTTTGGGCTTTCCCTGGCTCTCGGAGTCCCCATCTCCTTCGCCCTGCTCCTTGCGTCCCTCCTGGTCATCATCCAGGCTGACCTGCCGATGGCGGTGGTCGTCCAGCAGATGTTCAACGGCATCAACTCCTTCACGCTCCTGGCGTTGCCCTTCTTCTTCTTGGCGGGCAACGTGATGAATGCCGGAGGGATCTCGGAACGCCTGGTCAAGCTGGCCATGGCCCTGGTCGGCCACCTCCGGGGCGGCCTGGCCCACGTCAACGTGGTGGTCGGGATGTTCTTTGCCGGCATCTCGGGCAGCAGCACGGCCGAGGCCGCCGGCATCGGGACCGTGTTCATCCCTGCCATGAAGAAGCGCGGGTACGAGGAGAAATTCACCGTCTGCCTCACCGCCGCCACCTCGACCATGGGCGTGGTCATCCCCCCGAGCATCCTGATGGTCGTGTATGGCGCGACGTCGGGCGCGTCCACCGGAGCGCTCCTGATCGGCGGGATCCTGCCGGGCGTTCTCATGGGGCTCTCCTTGATGCTCATGTCCTACTTCTTCGCGCTGAAATACAACTTCCCGCGGGAGCACGAGCGCTTCCTCGGCCTCCGCGCGATCTGGGAAGGGGCCAAGGAGGGGATCTGGCCCATGGGCGTGCCGTTCATCATCGTGGGAGGCATGATGGGAGGCATCTTCACCCCGACCGAGGCCGCCTCGGTCGCCGCCGTGTACGCCCTTGCCATTACTGTGCTCCTGTATCGGAGTACCCCCTGGGGTTCCCTGCCGACGCTCTTCGGAGAGACCGTCATTCAATTCTCTCAGATACTCTTCTGCGTGGCCGGCGCTTCGATCTTCGGGTGGATCCTGGCATTCTACCGGGTCCCGGACCTGGTCACCGATTTCATCCTGGGGCTCACCAACGACTGGCGCCTCATCATCCTGCTCATCGTGCTGCTGTACTTCATCCTCGGGACCTTCATGGACGCCGTCCCGGCCATCCTGATCTTTGTCCCGATCATCCAGCCGGCTGCGGTTGCTGTGGGTATCCACCCCGTTCACCTGGGCGTCATCGTGGTCATGACACTCGCCCTGGGGTTGCTGACGCTTCCCTACGGGCTGTGTTCGCTGACGGCCTGTGCTGTCGCGGGCATCCCGGTGACCCGCATCTTGAAGTTGCTGCACCTCATGATGATCCCTATCTTTCTCGTGATCGTCCTGTGTGCCTTGTTCCCGGGGGTGGTCCTGGCGATTCCGCGGATCTTGGTCCCCAGATGGGTGTAGGTAGAAGAACGCCAATGGCGACCCTGGCCGATCTGGACACGCCGGTGGTGACGATCGATCTGGACATCGTGGAGGCGAACATCGCCCGGCGCTAGAAAGATCTGAACGGGCATGGAATCAAGAACCGGCCACACATCAAGACGCACAAGATCCCGGCCATTGCCCAGAAGCAGGTGGCGGCGGGCGCGGTCGGCATCGCGTGCCAGAAGATCCGCGCGGCGGGAAGGTTGAAGGCGAGTGGGTGGTGGCGGCACGTGGTAAGGTGCGGTAGTGTTGCGACCCGAGAATTCCCCGCATGGCGCAGTACCCCCAGGGGTGGCCTTGGGGGTATCGCACGCGGAACTCTGAAAGGCAGTACTAAGATCCTGACCCGACGATATCCGGGAAGGAGGCAGCCATGCAGAAGTCACCAGACATGAATCCGCATGAAGCCCTGTACACTGCCGCCCAGGCGGTCCTGCCGGGCGGCGTCTCCTCGTCCATCCGGCTCAACAAGGCGCTCGGACGACCGTTCTACATCGCTCGGGGTAATGGCGCCTACGTCTATGACCTCGAGGGACGGGAGTACGTGGACCTCCTGACCTCGCATGGGGCCACGATCCTGGGCCACAACCACCCAGGGATTCGCGCCGCCATCGAAGAGGCGCTGCGTTGCGGGATCGTCTGCTCCTTCGAGACGCCAGCCCAGAGCCGGGTGGCCACGGCGCTCACCCAGATGGTTCCGTGCGTGGACATGGTCCGGTACACCTGCTCCGGCACCGAGGCCACCATGCACTCGATCCGCCTGGCCCGCGAGTACACCGGGCGGGACAAGATCATCAAATTCGATGGCCACTTTCACGGCTTCCACGATTACGTGATGTGGAATTACGGAGGCTGGTCGCCTGGAGGAACGGTGGAGTACGCCGGACCATCGGGGGCCCCCCGACACGTCCCGCGCTCGGGTGGGATCCCGGCCGGGATCGCCGACTATGTGCTGGTGTTGCCGAGCAACGACCTGGAGGCGGTCCGGCGGGCCCTGTGGTTGCATGGGCACGAGATCGCCGCGGTCATCCTGGAGCCGATCCACTACAACGCGGGCTGCATCGTGCCCCCCAAGGAGTACCTCCACGGCTTGCGGGAGCTGACCCGGGAGTACGGCGTGGTGTTGATCTTCGACGAGATCCTGTCGGCGTTCCGCACCGGGCCGGGGTGTGCCCAGGCCTACTTCAACGTGGTGCCGGACCTCTGCACCATCGGCAAGTGCGTAGCTGGGGGGACGCCGCTTTCGGTATTCGGCGGCCGGCGAGAGATCATGGAGCACCTCCGCCCGCTGGGCAACGCCGAGCATAGCGGGACCTACAACGCGCACCTGATCCCCATCATGGCGGCCGAGGTCTGCCTCCGCGAGATCAACAAGCCGGGGTTCTACGATCACCTCTACGCCCTGGCGGACCGGCTGTACAATGGGATGAATGCCATTTTCCAGAAGCACAACTTCCTGGCGCGCTGCCAGGGGTTGGGCGCGCGGTTCGGGCTGTATTTTGGCTTCACGGAAGAGGTGCGGACGTATCGGGACACCGAGAAGCAAGACGCCGCCCTGGGCCTTCGGTTCTTCAAGGGCATGGCCGAGCGGGGGGTGTACTTCTGCGATGGCGGGGGCAAGGTCATGCACCACGGCTTTTCCGCCGCCCACACGCTGGCGGACATGGACCGGGTCCTCCAGGCGACGGAGGATACCGTGAAGGCTCTCCAGGCCGGACGGTAGCGCGCCTCTCGCACCTGGCCTTACGTCCACCGATGTTGGTGCTCGCCGCTGGGTCTCAGGCGGTCGCGAAAACCTTCGCCTTGCCTGAGAGATAACCCCCGGCGATAACGCGATGGAGGGCGCGCTCCCACCGTAAGACGGCCTCGTCGATGTCTTTCTCCGTCATCACCCCCGATGTCCACCCGTGCGTGCAGCCCAGGATGTCGACGCCCTCGAGGAGTTGCGCGCACTGCAGGGCTTTCAGGAGGGGCTGCTTGACGTTCTGCAGGAGACGCTGGTCGTTCACGGTCATGGAGAACTCGACGGGGTCGTAGATCTTCGGCAGGTCGTCGCCGACGATGAGACGCACCGTGGACCGCGTGCCGTACAGGGAGCCGGCGGCATCGGCCTCGCGGAGGGCGTTGTTGAACCCGTCCTTGAGGCGGTCCGCCATCTTCGCGGCCTGATCCTGCATGCTCCCGTCCTTGAGGATCTCCAAGGCCGCCACGCCAGCGGCCGCGGTGAGCGGGTTGGCGCTGAATGTTCCCTGGTGGCGGACGCGCTTCTTTCTGTTGTAGTCGGGGTCGTCGGGCCTGAAGGCCATGTGGCCCATGATCTCGGCTCGGCCGGCGACGGCGCCGCCCGGGACGCCGCCGCAGACGGCCTTCGCGAAGGTGGACAGGTCCGGGGTTACGCCGTAGTACTCCTGGGCACCGCCGGGGGCGAAGCGGAATCCGGTGATGACCTCGTCGAAGATGAGAACCGTGCCGTACTTCCTGGTCAGGTCACGGAGCGCCTGGAGGTAGCCCGGCCGTACGGGGACCGTTCCAGCGTTCGGGCCGTCGGGCTCGAGGATGACCGCGGCGACGTCGCGCGGCGCGAGCGCGGCCTCCATGGCCGCCAGGTCGTTGAGCGGGACAGCCCGCATGGCGGCTGCCACGGCCTTCGGCACGCCGGTCGAAGAGGGGATCTCGTATGGCGGCATGTACTCGACCATGGCGTAGTCGTGCCAGCCGTGGAAGTGGCCGTGGATCTTCACGATGACGTCGCGCCCCGTGTGCCCCCGCGCGAGCCGCATGGCCAGCATGGTGGCTTCGGTGCCGCTGAGCTGGAAGCGAACCATCTCGGCGCAGGGGACCATCGAGATGACGAGCTCAGCCCATCGCACCTCGTAGGGAGTGGGGGCGGACGGGTGGGTGAACTTGCCCACCGCCTCGTTCAGGGCTTTGAGGATGGCGGGATGCCCGTGGCCGAGGATGAGGGACCCGTGACCGGTGCATAGGTCGATGAACTCGTGGCCCTCGATGTCCCACTTCCGGCAACCCTGCGCGTGGTCCATGTAGAGGGGGAAGGGGTTGATGAAGCGGGCGTCGTGGTTGATGCCGCTGGGGATGATCTTGCGGGCGCGTTCCCAAAGCTCGCGCGACCCCGCGAACTTCGCGGTGTAGTCCTCGAAGATCGTGGCCATTGTTGTCCTCCTCTCCTTCAGGTGAGGTGAGGTGATAAGAATTTGCTCTTGGGCCGGGGGCCGCACGAGCCGTCGCCGGCCCGCCGGGTCGCCCCAACAAAACGGATTACTTACCGCCGAAGTATGACGGCAGGGCCATGTCGCGCATCGTCCGCAGGCCTGGCGGCGCTGTCAGGATCTTGGGAATCGTGTTGACGGTGATCGACGCCGTAACGACATCACCGTGAAAGCCGCCCTGAACTCGCGAGTAGAGATTCGGATGTCCTTCGATCGTCACCGCATCGTAAGATTCCGGCGCGCCCAAGTAGGCTTCCATATGGAGTGTGATTAAGGGCTTGCCTTCCTTGTTGTAACCGATGCCGTCCTGAATGATGCCGCAGATGAAGCCCGGTTCAACGGTCAGGAATTGGCTGGACACCTGCTGTTCAGCAACCTTGGGCTGGATCGTATCGGTGATCTTGTCCAGCTTCCAACCTACGGCGTCGGCAATCATTGCGACCGACTCCGTCAGTCCCACGTGTCGCACGGTGCCGGCATTCACCTTTTCTTGAAACTCCTCGACCGTGAGGCCGGACCCTATCTTTTTCTGGAAGGGAAGCCGGCGAGGGCGCGCATCCTGGATTCTGTCGACGCGGATGGAATCGACGCGCTCACATACGCCGGTCAGCATGATCGGCAGCGCATCCATGACAAATCCCGGGTTGACGCCGGTGCCGACGACCGCCACCTTGGCTTTCTTGGCCAGCTCATCGATCTTCTTCGCCAGCTTCCTGTTCGAATAGTACGGGTAGGCCATTTCTTCGGTGGTCGAGACGATGGGGACTCGAAGCTTCAGAACCGTCTCGATCTGCGGCATGATGGCTTGGAGCGAACTCAGGGTGCACAGCACCACGACATCAGGCTTGGCTTTCTTGATTGCCGCCACGGGATCATCAGTGACCTTGACGCCAAGCTTGCGATCAAGCCCCGCTATTTCGCCCAGGTCCTTGCCCACCTTGGCTGGGTCGATATCAATTCCTCCAACCGCCTTGAATCCCTTCCGCGTCGCCACCTGACGCAACACCGCTACTCCAATGGGTCCGAGCCCAAAATGCATTACGCGAATAGGCATCTTGACCACTCCTCTCTTAGAAGTTATGAGTTTCAGTAATCTGGAAAAGTGATAAGAACTTGCTTCTGGGCCGGGGGCCGCACGAGCCGTGGCCGGCCCGCCGGAGCCACGGCGAAGACGCCGAACCGACGCCAACCTAGCTTAGGCGGGCCGAGGGTGTCAAGCCTAAACTCCTTCGAGGATGGTGGCTGGCGCGACGGACGGGCCAGGTGGCTGGACAGGGGCGCCACGGGGCGGCCCCGGATCGCCGACACCCTTGGGTGAGGCCGCGCTGGCCGGCTATGCTGCGACGACCCGTTGCAGAGAAAACGGCAACGGGTACCCCGCCGGTGGGCTGTGCGCGTTGGCGGGCCAAAGGCCGAGGGAGGGCAGGATCTTTTCGATGACCTCCGGCTGCTCGCTGACGGCGATGATCCGCAGGGAGCCGTCACCCTGGGGGCACAGCAGGGGATCGGCCTCGTACACCTGTTTGATGAGCCGGGTCCACTGCCGCTTGAGGGGTCCCGAGACCGCGGGCGCCTCCACCTCGACCAGTTCCGTCCGTGCGGCTTCTGCGTTCGCAGGCTGTGCCTTCTTCCGCTTCCCCACGGCTCACATTGCTGTAGCAAGTCTGTCGATGCCCTGCCTAACTGGTCGGATTTGAAATAATTCACTCCAATGAGCCACGGTAGCAGAAGGGGGGGCATGGGGTTCAAAACCCGCGAGGATTACCCGCGTAAGGATTCAATATCCTCTCAATTCCGTGCATGGGAGATACACATACTCACGCGGCCCATTCCCCGGCGAACGGCACCAATAATTCTGAATCCCTGGAAAAAATACCTATAGCGCCGGGCCGCCGTCACCAATACGCAATCGTTCCTTCCCAGCGATCCCTGATCAGACGACGGTCCGTCTTTCCGGCTTTCCCCACGCCGTCGCTTTTCTCTTGACACGCTTTCCATGTTCGGGCTAACCTGATTGTACGTTTTGTAACCGTTTTCAAAGCTTTGCCCCGTTCGTTGCGGTTCCCGCCACAAGCTCAGGTTAGCGCATGGCGCGAGTAGATCGCGTCGGAAGCATCGCACGAAGCCTCTCTTCCCAAGGCGGAGGGGCTTATTCACGGCTCTGGGCAAGGTCCCGCATCATGGTTCTCGAGTCGCAGCTGTAGTTACTTCTCCTCACAGAGAAGGGAGGACGACCGTGGCCAGAATGACCAGGATCAGCAGACGAGGGTTTTTGAAGGGCGTGGCGGCCGCGACGGGGGCTGGACTCGCCCCGGCAATCTGGACCCGGAGGGCCCAGGCGCAGGCCCGGACGATCACCATCTGGCACACCGAGGCCTCGGACATCGCGGTGAAGGCCGTCCAGAAGGTGTGCGACCGGTTCGAACAGCTGCATCCCGGGGTGAAGGCAATCCAACAGGGAATCGGCTGGGAGAGCTTGGGACCCAAGCTCTACACCGCCCTGGCGGCCGGCAGTCCACCCGACATCTCCCAGCTCAATTGCTACCACTTCAGCTCCTTCCACACCAAGGGCTCTATCATTCCCCTGGACGACGTATACAAGGCCATCGGGCTGGATGACATTGTGGAGGTGGCGCGGGACATGTCGCTGGTGGACGGCCACCGCTGGGGAATCTCGCACGAGGTGGGCTGCCCGCTCATCATGATCCGCAAGGACATCGCGCAGCAGGCCGGGTTCACGGTCCCCGACGACGTCACGCAGCCCATGTTCAAGGGGTGGAAGGAGCAACTGGAGTACCTGAAGGCGGTCACCAAGCCGGACAAGCGGCAGTGGGGGATGAGCCTGCCCGGGACGGGCTACTTCCTGCAGGAGCACGTGGGGCGGTGGGTCAGCTCGAACGGGGGCGGCTACTACGACACGAAGTGGAACCCGATCTTCCACACCGAGCCGTTCATCCAGACCCTGGAGTTCGTGAAATCGCTGTCTGACAGCAAGGTGGTGCCGCCAGACTGGTTGAGCCAGTCCTGGCTGGGGATGATCGTGGAGTTCTCCACCGGTATCACCACCATGATCGATCACGGGTACGGGCGGATCGCCGGCTCCATCGAGAAGTACGCGCCGGAGAAGGCCTCCGAACAGTACTTCTACCCGGTGTGGCGCCCGCTCGGCCCGAGCGGCAGCAAGCCCTACACGGACCTGGACGCCGAGCTGTGGGTGGTCTTCAAGCAGTCGAAGAACCAGGACCTCGCCAAGGAGTGGCTGAAGCTCTTCTACACGCGGGACCTCTACCTCAATTACATCCGGCAGTACCCGGTCCACATGTTCCCCATCACCAGGTCGCTGCGAAACGATCCCGAGTACAAGGCCCTCCCGGAGCTGAAGCAGTGGGGCCACTGGATCAAGCAGCAGGAGATCTACATCGACCGGCAGCAGGCGACCCCCGTGGGCGTCTTCTACCCCGGCTCAAACATTCAGATCCAGTTCCTGGCCGAGGTGTTCGACTCGGGGATCATCGCCGACGAGATCGTGGGGATGGTCCAGGGTCGGCGCAACCCGAAGGAGACCGGCCAGCGGATTACGGAGCGTGTGAACGACCTCATCAAGAAGCTGGGCTATCCCGTGCCGGATCCCATCCGGGGCAAAAAGAAGGCGTGATCGCGGTCCGCGCGGTGCGGGCCCGCTAGCGCCGGCGACGCGGCTCCCAGCAGGAGGCACACCGACCTCCCACGGAGCCGCGTCGCGGCTTCCGGGTAACGGGGAAGGGTTCCTATCTTGGCGGCGCTCCCTGGGACGGGGAATGGCGGGAAACGGGCGACGCCCGCGCATGCGCGGCTGGCCCTGCAGGGCTTCCTCCTGGCCGTGCCCACCCTTGTCGTCATCTTTGGCTTCATCTTCTTTCCGGTCGGTTACTCCGTCTGGCTGAGCTTCACGAACAAGCACGCGATCTCCCCCGGTTACGACTACATCGGCCTGGCCAACTACATTGGGCTGAGCCAGGAGCCGGAGTTCTGGTGGAGCCTCTGGCGGGGGACGGTCTTCTCCGTGGGCAGCATCGTCCTCCAGGTCCTCCTCGGCCTCGGCGCCGCGCTCCTGCTGAACCAGTCGTTCACCGGGCGGGGGTTCGTCCGTGGGATCACGCTGTTCCCCTACATGCTGCCGACCATCGTGACGATCCTGTTGTGGAAATGGCTCCTCAGCGCGACCTACGGCCCGGTGAACTACGTCCTGCAAGCGTTGGGCATCATCCACGCGCCCGTGGTCTGGCTGGGGGCCGACTTGCTCATGGCCTCGACCATCTTCGTGGCCGTCTGGCAGTTCTTCCCGTTCGTGGTGATCAGCCTCCTGGCGCGCCTGCAGACCATCGACCTGGAACTGTACGAGGCCGCGGCTATCGACGGCGCCAACCCCTGGCGGCGCTTCCTGCACATCACGCTCCCCGAGCTGCGGCACGTCCTATACGTGGTGGTCCTCCTGCGCACCTTCTTCATGTTCACGAAGTTCGACGTGCCCTGGCTGATGGCCACAGGGGGCGGCCTGCAGCGCCTGGTCGAGAACCTGCCCGTTTACGCCTTCCGGAAGACCTTCGCTACCTTCCAGGCCGGCGAGGGCGCGGCCGTCTCCATCAGCCTGTTCCTGCTCCTCGTCCTGCTGACCATCCTCTACTTCTGGGTCTTCCGGCGCGAGGGAGAGGCCTAGATGAGCCTGCGACGGCTGTCCTTGACTGGCGCCCTGTACCTGGGCTCGGCGACCCTCCTCGTCTTGTGCGGGATCCCGCTAGCCTGGATGCTGTTTACCTCGCTGAAACCGTCCGGCGACCTCTTCGCGTACCCCCCACGGCTCCTGGGGCACTACACCCTAGCCAACTTCCACACGCTCGTCACGGAGACGTACTTCGTTACGTACCTGAAGAACAGCGTGGTGGTGGCGGGGATCACCGTCTTCCTGGACATCGTGGTGGCGACGCTGGGCGCCTACAGTCTCACCCGGTACCGGTACCCGGGCAAGGAGTTTCTGGCCAACATGACGCTCTTCACCTACATGTTCGCCCCCATCATGATCATCATCCCCGTTTACATCCTGCTCAAGGAATTCAACCTGACCAACTCCCATCTGGGAATCATCCTGGCCTACACCTCCATCTCCCTGCCCTTCACGCTGTGGCTGCTCCGGGCCTTCTTCCAGTCGTTCCCCATCGAGCTGGAACAGGCGGCCTTCATCGACGGCGCAACCCGGTTCCAGTCGATGGTCTACGTGGTCATCCCCCAGGCGCTGCCCGGAATCATCGCCACCTCGGTCTTCGCCTTTGTGGTCGTCTGGAACGACTACCTGTTCGCGCGGATCCTCCTGGCGGACCCGCTCCTGCAGACCATGCCGGTCGGCCTCCAGAACATCTACGAGTCCACCATTGTCGATTGGGGGCTTCTGATGTCGGGTGCAGTCATCGTGACGATTCCCGCGATCATCTTTTTCCTGATCGTTCAACGGTTCCTGATCCAAGGCTGGGGAATGGGCGCGGTGAAGGGATGAGAAGGGGACGGCAGCCCGCGCGCGGGCCCCGGACCGCGAAGACCCTCCAACCGACAATCGGGGATGTCGCCCGACGCGCCGGCGTCTCGCGGGCGACGGTCTCTCGGGTCCTCAACGAGTATCCCCACGTCCGTCCCCAGGTGCGTACCGACGTCCAGCGCGCGATCCGCGCGCTGCGGTACCGCCCCAATCAGGTGGCCCGCAGTCTGGCCCGCCGCGAAACCCAGACCCTCGGCCTTGTGGTGGCCGACATCACCAACCCGTTCTATGGCGAGACCGCCAGGGCGATCGTGGAGATGGCGAGAGGCTATGGCTACAACGTCATCTTGTGCAACACAGACAACCTGCCCCGCCTCCAGGAGGAGTACGTCGAGGTTCTCCGGCAGCGACGGGTGGACGGAATCATTTTCGGCTCCGTGTTCCTTCGTGACCCGGTGGTGGAGGCCCTCATTGATTCAGGCTATCCCTGTCTCATGTACAACCGCCGTCTGCGCTCCGGGCGCGGCAACTACATCGTCCTGGACAATGTGCGGGCCAGCCGTGACGTCACGCAGCACCTCCTCAGGTTGGGGCATCGGCGCATCGGGTTCATCGCGGGCCTCCCGGAAACGTCCACGGCGGCCGATCGCCTCCGGGGATACCGCGAAGCCCTGCGGAGCGCCGGACTCCCCGTGGACCCACACTTCGTCCGGCCCGGGGCCTTCAAAGCCGAGATGGCCCAGCGGGCGGCTCACGAATTGCTCAAACTGCGGCGGCGACCCACCGCCATCGTGGCGGGGAACGACCTGATGGCCCTCGGGGTGATGCAGGCGGCCGGGGAGATGGGCCTGCAGGTTCCCGAGGACCTCGCGGTGGCCGGCTTCGATGACATCCAATTATCCGGCCATCGGGCCATTCAGCTTACCACCATGGCCCAGCAGAAGACGGAGATGGGACGCCTCGCCGTGGGGTGGATCCTGGAGATCATCCGGGACCCGCGGCGTTTCGCGCGCCAGCCGTTCCAGCAAGTCCTGGCGCCCACGCTGGTGGTGCGGCGGACGTGCGGCGCCCTGGCCGCGCCGGCGCAATCCGGCAAACCCAACGTCTCAACCGGCAGGAAGAGAACATGACACGTTCCACCGTGAGCACGGACGTCCTGGTCATCGGCGGCGGGGGCATGGCCGGCCGGGCGGCCATCGAGGGCAGCCGATGCGGCGCCCGCGTCACCATGGTCATGAAGGGCGAGTTCGGCAAGAGCGGGACCAGTGCCGCCAAGGTCGCAGAGGCAGCAGGCTACAACGTCGCCGACGGCTTGGTTGATCCCGAAGACAACCCCGAGGAGCACTACAAGGACATCATCGCCGCCGCGGCCGGGACCTGCGACGAACGGTTGGCCCGGATCGTGGCGGAGGACGCACCCGAAACTCTGCGGGAGCTGGAGCGGATGGGCGTGCCGTTTCACATGGACGGCAATCGCTATCTCGAGGTGGTTGGCTGCTTTGCCTCACGCCCGCGCATGCACATCATCCCCGGCCATGCCGAGCCCATCGTGGCCGCTCAGCGTCGAGAGATCCTGCGAATGGGCGTCCCGATTCACGAGCACACCATGATCACCTCGCTGCTGGTCCAGGACGGTACCTGCGTGGGGGCGACCGGCCTGAATGCCACGGGGGAGATGATCGTGTTCCAGGCGGGAGCGACCGTGCTGGGCACCGGGGGAGCCGGCAAGCTCTTCCTGCATAATCTCAACCCGCCGGACATCACCGGGGACGGCTATGCGCTGGGATACCGGGCCGGCGCGGAACTGGTCAACATGGAGTTCATGCAGGCAGGCCCGAGCATCGTGCACCCGGTCCACAGCATACTGAACGCCTGGTTGCTGGCCCTGTATCCTCGCCTGACCAACGCGAAGGGCGAGGAATTCCTCGAGCGCTACCTGCCACCGGACTGGTCCACGGGCCAGTGCCTTGACGCACGCAGCATGCACTATCCCTTCAGCGTGTACGACGGCTCCCAGTATTTCGACATCGCCATCCAGAAGGAACTCACGGGGGACCGGGGCACGGACAACGGCGGGGTGTTTCTGGACCTGAGTGGCTGCCGGCCGGAAGAGCTTCCTGACACGCCCCGCGGGCGGGACGTGCGCCGGTTGTACGGCATCACCCGGGAGTACATCAAGAAGAACTACGGGGTGGACATCGCCGAGCAACCCATCGAGGTGGCCTGCATCGGACACGCTATCAACGGCGGCCTGCGCATTGAGCCCACGGCCGAATCCACCGTGCCGTGCCTGTATGCCGGAGGCGAGACAGCTGGCGGCCCCCACGGGGCGGACCGACTGGGCGGCAACATGAACCTGACATGCCAGGTGTTCGGCAGGCGGGCAGGGCGGAGCGCAGCGCAGCGGGCGCGGGAGCGGGGCATCCCATCCGTGTCCACCACGTTGGTCGAGGCGGAGAAAGGGCGACTGGCGAACCTGCAGGCCCAGCGAGGGAGCCTGGGGCCGGGCCAGCTCAAGCGGTGGATCCAGGAGTGCATGTGGCGGCACCTGCTGGTGGTGCGCAGCGACGCGAGCCTCCCCGCATGTCTTACCGAGGTGGAACGGCTGCGGGGGGGAATGGCGGAGATCAACGTGGATGGCCCGGCCCAGCTCATGGGCCTCCTCGAGGTGAGCAGCCTCCTCACCGTGGCGGAGATCATGGCTCGCGCCGCCCTCATGCGTACGGAGTCCCGGGGAAGCCACTACCGGGAGGATTACCCCCAGCGGGACGACGTGTACTGGCAGCAGAGCATCGTCACCCACCAGGTGGCCGGGCGGATGGAACAGTTCCCGGTGCGCCTGCCCAGGCTGGCGGCGGCCGCTGACTAGGTGACGCGCAAGGACGAGAAAGTCCGTGCCGAACGTGATCAGTGGGGGGCGCAATCAATAGCGTCCGGGTGGGTTCATGCGGAATGCCTACAGGCCAAGTCACAGGGTAAAGGTGTCAAAGGCAGGATACCCGAGCAGGGAAGCGCAAGGTCGTGGCCGGTGAGTGACGTGCGGAAACGGTGAAGAACCGATGCTCTCCACGAAAGGGGAGGCATAAACCAGTGAGTGACAGAGAGAAACCGATCTTGACGGCGGAGGAGGCGGCAGGGCTGATTCCCACCGGCGCGACCGTCACGGTCAGCAGCTCCGCGGCTCAGCTCGTGCCGGACAAGGTTCTGAGCGGCATCGAGGCGCGCTTTCTGGCCTCGGGTGAGCCCCGCGATCTCACCGTGGTCTTCCCGGTGGCGATAGGGGATTCATTCGGGACCGTGGGACTGGACCACCTCGCGTACCCCGGGCTGATCAAGCGCCTCATCGGCGGCTCCTATGTCAACGGCCCAGCCTCGAAACCGTCGCCCAAGATCTATGCCATGATCCACGCCGACCAGGTGGAGGCCTACAATCTCCCCCTGGGCGTCCTCATGCATCTGCATCGGGACATCGCCGCCAAGAAGCCCGGGACGATCACGAAGATCGGCCTGGGAACCTTCGTGGACCCACGAGACGAGGGCGGACGCATGAACCGGGTCACGCCCCCGGACCTCGTGGAGGTGGTGCACTTCTCGGGAGAGGAGTGGCTGCTGTACCGCTCATTCCCGATTGATGTGGCTATCATTCGCGGGACGACGGCCGATACGCACGGGAATCTCACCCTCGAGCACGAGGGGGTCGTGCTCGCAGTCCTGGCCCAGGCCATGGCGGCGCATAACTCCGGCGGGAAGGTGATCGCCCAGGTGAAACGGGTGGCCGCCCCGGGGACCCTGTCGCCCCACATGGTTAAGGTGCCGGGGATCCTCGTGGATGCTTTGGTGGTGGATCCGGAGCAGCGCATGAACACCGGCATCACCTACGATCCGGCCATCAGCGGCGAGATCCGGACGGCCACATTCCCCGTGGAGCCACTGCCGCTGGGACCGGAGAAGGTCATCGCGCGCCGGGCCCTGTGCCAACTCC
>Ga0315285_10001145_pt1 | contig 27716 bp, 20 predicted proteins | sample YL17G09_36_MG_FD_203698 | JGI IMG/M metagenome (GOLD analysis project Ga0315285, IMG submission 203698) | Sediment microbial communities from Yellowstone Lake, YNP, Wyoming, USA - YL17G09_36 | ecosystem: Environmental > Aquatic > Freshwater > Lake > Sediment | place: USA: Wyoming | collected... | reverse complement strand
ATCGGCGCGCCTTTTTCCCGCACATACGCCACCGCCGCATCCGCGCTGTCAAACTCCGCGTACTCGGCCGTGGGGACTTTCTGCCGCTTCATGAAGGCCTTAGCGAATGATTTGCTCCCCTCCAGCCGCGCCGCCGACGCCGACGGCCCGAACAACCGCAGGCCCGCAGCCGAAAAATGATCCCCTATCCCCCCCGTCAGCGGATCTTCCGGCCCGACGACCGTCAGATCCACGTCGTTTTCGCGTGCAAACTGTGTCAGCCCCTCGAAATCCCGCGGGGTCAGTTTGACGCACTCCGCCAGCCGCCCAATCCCCGGATTGCCCGGTGCGCAATATATCGCCTGAACCAGCGGGCTCTGCGCAATCTTCCAAACCAGCGCATGCTCGCGCCCACCCCCCCCAATGACCAACACGTTCACGGACTACTCCTCCCGCGGTTCCATCCGCCGCAGGTATTCGGCCAGAAACCGGTCGTATTCGGCCGTGCATTCGAACGCTTCCTGGGCCAGCCGGTATCGCGTGGCAAACGACACGTCCCCCTCGTGCGCCCGCATCTCATGCATGATAGTTTTGTACCGCGCCGGGTTCACCACCACCGTCACATACCGGAAATTCTTCGCCGCCGACCGCACCATCGCCGTGCCCCCGATGTCGGTCTGCTCCATCACCTCCTCGACGGTCACCCCCGGCTCGCACGCCAGCGACTCGATCGGGTGAAGGTTCACCGCGATAAAATCGATCCAACGATACTCGTGCGCCTGCATCTGCTCGACGTGCAGCTTGTTGTCACGCACCCCGAGCAGCCCCGCGTGAACTTTCGGATGCAGCGATTTCACCCGCCCGTCCAGCATCTCCTCGACGCCCGTAAAATCGCCGATCCCGGTCGCCGCGATGCCCGCCTCCTCCAGCGCGCGCAGTGTGCCCGTCGTACAAATCAGCTCATACTCGTACTCGCGCAGCAGACTCGCCAGTTCCACCAACCCCGTCTTGTCGTAGCAACTCAAAATCGCCCGTCCGGCTCTAGCCATGGCATGGCCTCCCGTAATCCCAAACGTCAGGATCGGACATCATAGCCGATTCAGCCCCCCGTGTCGAGTCAAGAAACCATCTGGAAGCTCGGGACGCCCCCCGTCGCGCTTCTCAGCGCGCATTAGTGGGGGGTGTCCCGCTTTAAGCACAAGCTTTTCGGCTGGACGGGGCGGGTTGGAAGACGCGGCTGAGAAGCCGGCGCCTACGAAGCCCCCCGCTTGATTGCCGCCGCCGGCCCTGATAACTTACCGTTGAGATGCTCAAAGCCGAACTTCGCGCCAAATATCTCGAACTCCGCAAGGCACTGGATCCCGCCGACGCCGCCGCACGCAGCGCCGAAATCATCACCAGGCTGCGCCGCCTACCCGCCTTTGCCGCCGCCAGAGGATTCCTGATCTATGTCGCATCCAAAGAGAACGAAGTCGACACAAAACCCCTCATTCGCAGCCTCCTCAAGCACATCTACCCCGTCCTCGTGCCCGTGGCTGAGCCCGCCGGCAAACTCCTGTGGTCGCGTCTGCACGACATGGCCGATCTCGAGTCAGGCCGGTTCGGCATACTCGAACCACGCCCCGATGCCCGCCGAATCGCAAAACCGCCCGCCGATTCCGTCGTCGTCGTGCCCGGCGTTGCATTCAGCGTCGACGGCTGGCGCATCGGCTACGGCGGCGGGTATTTCGACCGGTTCCTGGCCAACTTTCGCGGCCCCATAATCGGCCTGGCCTACGACATCCAGATCGTCACCCACATCGACCACGCGCCACACGACATCCCCATGGACTTCATCGTCACCGAAACCACCATCTACCGCCGCCCAATCTGATACCTGCTTTTTACCTCCGGTCCACCGCCTGCGCAAAAAGCTGCTGCAGTTTATCCGGCCAGTTTTCCGGCGCGAACTCCCTGGCAACGAACCGCCTGGCCGCCGCAGCCAGTTGTGGCCGCTGGATTTCAACCCGATCCCCAAGCTCCAGCGCGCGCCCATATCTTTTCCCGCAGCCCCGCCTCACCCGGCCCCTCGCCCACAATTCTGCACCGAAACGGCGCCCCGCACTTCCGCAACAACCCGCACGCATCCACCAAGTAGCCGAAACCTTTTTTCTCCACGAACCGCCCCACACCCAGCAATTGCAACTCTCTTTTCTCCCCCTCCACCGGCCGCGGTACACCCCTCACCTCGACGCCGTGGCGCACAAGCTCGAACGGCGAATGGGGATACCGGCTTTTCAAAAAGTACAACCCGGTCCGCGTGCAGGTCGTCCTGAATTTCGCCCCCACCACCACAACCTCCGGCGTCGTCTCGACGTAAATGTCCCGCGCGTGCGCCGTAATGCTGTACGGAACGCCCGTCATGCGCCGAACGCCGTACGCCACCGTCGCCGGAACCCCGAGGAAGTGCGCGTGAATGTGGCCCGCCCGCAGGTGTCTCGCGATCGCCCCCGCCCTCAATGCCGCACCGGCCGCGCGCCGGATCCCACAGCGGTCCCCGCCCCGCCGCAGCTCTGCAAACGCCGACAACACCGCCCCCGGCCGCATCGCGCCCGCGGCGATCCCGCCCGCACCCAGGCTGTCCAGAGCAAGAACCTCGATCGGCAGGCCCCGCTTGCACGACCCCCGGATCTCCGCGTCGATGAACGTCTCCGTCGTCGACGGATAGCTGCCGACGATATATAAAACAGGTTCACGCACGTGCGCTGCCCCTCCGCGACCGTGTCGCCCACTGGTGAAACCCGATCAACACGCGCTCCGCCGTCGTTTTCCACCGCGTCATTTCAACGTACGGACAAAGTTCTCCCCGAAACTTCTGCTTATATTCGCTGATGCCCGATAGATTCGCACCAACAAGATCCACCTGATCCCGCCTGGCCGACACCGACCGTATCACCTCCCACATCAGGCAGTCGCCAGCACGCAGATGCGCCTGCGACGAGTCAAAACCCGACAACGCGCAGTACGCCCGCCGATGGTCGAACAGCACTAGCCGCGCCGCGCAAGGACGGCCCTCCGCCGACGCCAGGTACACCCGCCCAAGCCCCTCGCCTACAAGCCGCCCAATCATCCGCCCAAACGATTCCCGGCTCAACGGCGGCCGAAGCCTTCGCCGCGCGAACGTCGACACGTACAGCCCATAAAAAGCCTGCGGGTCGCCGTCGTCCGTCACCCGGACCCCGCGCCGCGCCGTTCTCCTGATTTTCTTCTGAAGGGCGTGCCCGAGAGAGTCCCACATCGTCCCCTCGTCTTCGAGTCCTATCAGCCACGTTGTCCGCTCCACACTCCGCCAGCCCCGCCCGAAAACCGGCGGCGAGGCAAACGGCGCAAACGCCATCGAAAACTGCGAGTACTGTCCCGCCGCGGTTTCCACCGCCGCCACAACACCCCGCAAGGTTTCCTCGTCCAACCCCGGCGCACGCAGCAGGCCCGAGTACGGCGTCGCAAACGCACGCCGCGCCAGCGTCAAACCCGCACGCCGGCGAACCTGAAATGGCAACCCGCCCACCAACCGCTCGCCGTCATAAAAACCCAGCAGCACCAGTTCATCGCACGACGCTTCCGACACCGCCACAAGCCACCGCGCGTCATGGTAAATCGTCCCCGCCTCGTCCCCGGCCGCCAGCTCATTCCAATCCCGCAGCGCCTGAACGAGCCGCACCTGATGGTAGACGCGCAGCAACTCCGCACGAAGCGCGTCCGCGAACGGGTCCGCCTCGCCTAACGCACCTATCACGCCGTTGTAGCCGGTACCCCAAGGTTTCCTCCCCGCGCAGATTCCCAGCTTCGCCGCCCGCCGCACAAACGCACCCACGCGGATTTCGCCTCCTTCCCGCACGATGTGCAGCCGGATGTCGTGACCCAGCCCAATCGCCACCGCTCTAAGCCAGCCGCTCCGGTGATAAAACGTCCCACCCGGGCACGTATCCACAAAACGATCCCACGCCGCCCAGTCAAACCTCGTCTCGCACCCCGCCTGGACCATCTCCACCGTAAGAGCCGCACTATTTATGGCATGACAATAGCACAGCCCTCTGAACAATGCAACCACGCCCGGGAATCAAACCGACCCATCCCCGAAGTCGCCCTCTCACCGCCGACTAAACCTCCATTTGACGCGCATTCACCCAAATTACTATCATGCCTCTTTCAAAGAACCAAGACAGGGGCCGTGCGATGATGTCTGGACAAAAACAACTGGAATTGACGCAACGAATTCAGCGGGCCGCCCCTGGCCTGTTCTTGGCGTTGCTCGTGCTGGTTCTCTTTGCCGATGTTCTTTTCCTGCCCGGCGACAAGGTCCCCTCGGCCCCGTACGGCGACGTAAACCACTATTTCTCGACGGCCCGCGCCTTTGGATTCCGCGAAATCAGCCGCGGCAACCTCCCGCTGTGGGACCCCTACATCTTCTCCGGCACTCCCTTCGTGGCAACCTTTCAATCGGCCCTATTGTATCCGCCCAACCTGGTCTATGCGGTTCTTCCCCTGTCCAAGGCCATCAGTTTCGATCTCGCCGTTCACGTCCTGTTGTTCGGCCTGTTTACATTTGCGTGGGCGCGTTCCCGGTCAGTTGGACCCGTTGGGGCCGCCTTTGCCGGCGCGGTTGCCATGTTCTCGGGCGCTTATTTCTACCGAGTCGCCGCGGGGCATGTCACCGTCATCGGTGGCTTCGCCTGGATGCCGCTGATCTTGCTCGCCGTCGACAAGCTCCTCGAGCGGCCCTCCCTCTTTTGGACAATGGCCGGCATCTTCGCCGTCTCGATGCAAATACTGGCCGGAATGCCCCAGGTCGTATTCATTACATGCGTCACCGCCGGGTTGCTGTGCGTTTTCCAACCCATGCGCTGGATCAAAAAGCCCGCGGCCATTGCGGCCCTGGCCTCGCTTGGCGTCTTCCCCGTGCTGCTGGCCGCCGCGCAGTTGTTCACCTCGTTTCAGGCCATGCAATACAGCAAGTCCCATGGCGGCGGCTCATTCGAGTTCAGCACCGCCTACTCGTTCCCACCCGCCAATTTCCTCCTCCTGTTCAGCCCCCATGCCTACGGCGACTACATCAACACCTATTATTGGGGAAGCTGGAGCAATTGGGAAGTCACGTTTTACATCGGCATCACCGGCCTCTTCCTCGCCTTCTACGGAATGGCGCACGGGCCAAAGCGCGCCAACACACCCCTCTACGGCGCCGCCGCTGTCCTGCTCCTCCTCGCACTCGGGCGTTACTCGCCCGTCTACCAGCCCTTTTACCAGTTCGTTCCCGGCTTTTCTTTGTTCCGCGCGCCAGCCCGGTTCCTTGTCCCCTGTTCGGTCGTTTTGGCCGTTTTTGCCGGCCAAGGTCTCGACGCCCTGCTCGAGCGCAAGGGACGTCCAGCCCGGTTTGCCGGTGTGCTCCTGGGTCTGGCGCTGTTGCTGGCAGCCGGCGCATGGCTGGCGTGGCGCGCATCTCGCGTCGAGGACCTGCTCGGCTCCGCGTGGCGCTACATCATGGAAGCCAACTACGAATCCACCATTGTCGAAATCGACTTCATGCGGCAGACCGGCGTTGAGTTTGCACTCCGTCTGCTGGCTGCCGCCGGGCTGTGCGCTCTGCTGGCGCTGCTGCTGGTTATGGTTAAACGTGTCAAGCTCGCACGAGCCCTCGTTGTAATTCTCGGCCTGATCGAACTGATCGCCTTCGCGGCCACCACACGATCGTCCTTCCGGCTCAGCGATGGAATTGAACGCGAGTTCCAACTCGCCGTGCCCCAACTGGGCGAGGGCCGCGTCTTTGAAAACCCCTACAAGCTCAACCTCGCCTACGCGTCGGGCGCCAAGAACATCTGGGGATACGAACCCATGATACAGCAGCGCTACATCGAGTTCATCGCACGCGCCATGTACGTCAAACGCCCGCTCACCGACGCCGGAAGAGACCCGAGCTTCCTTTCGGGCGCGGAATTCGGGCCGCTGCTGCGCCTCCTGCGCATGCGCGCCTACTCCGACGGTAAAAAGCTGTATCCCGTTATCTCCGACAAGCTCCCCATACGCCAATTCACCCTCGTTAACAGTTGCTCCGTGGTCGAACATGACCAAGTTCTCGATGCCATGGAGTCCCCCGCATTCGACCCGCTCTGGCACGTCATCCTCGAAGAACCCCCCGTTCCAACTCCCGATCCCAACGGGAAACCCGGCACCGTCACTGTGGTGGACGCTTCACCCGATCATTTCGTGCTCGACGTAAACACACCCGCACCCGCCATCCTCCTCAACACCGACGCCTATGCGCCCGGCTGGCGTGCCACGCCGCTCGCCCCCGGTCCGCAGGACTCATACCAGGTCCTCCCTGCCGATTATGTCGTCCGCGCTATCCCCCTTGCCGCGGGGCGGCATTTGATCCGGCTGGAATACGCTCCCTCGGGATTTACTGTTGGTAAATGGGTGTCGCTCGTCAGCGCGGCGATGTACATCGGGGTCGTGGGGTTTATGTCTGGTGCCGCCGCTTGTGCTCTGGACGGCATGGACAAAGTGGGACACTGCCTATACAGGTGCGTCCTTAGGCTGATGGGACGTTTACACGCCGCTTGGTAGCCTCTATACTGAACCTAATGCGATTCTGAGTTATTCTTGGGGCTGTTGCCGTGGCGCTTGGCGGCAAGAAGGGAGTCCATGTCGGGGTTGGGCCGCTCGAAAGGTTCGTTGCCGGGGCTGGTTGTTCTTGTGTTGGTTGTTGGGGCGTTGTTTGCCGACGTTCTGTTCTTGCCCAGGGACAAGGTTCCTTCTTCGTCGTCGTACGGTGACGTTCATCAATACTACACAACGCGCCGGGATTTTGCCTTTGGGGAGATGCGGGCGGGGCGGCTGCCGTTATGGAATCCGCATCGACCAGACAAAACAGCGTAACCGGCTCACCTCAGTCGTGTTTCTGTTGAGACTGCCGCGCTATGCGTCTACAATGCGGCAAACGACTCATTTGTGGAGGGTGCCAGTGGCTGATTCGGGGTTCGCTTCCGCTTCAGAGGGAGGTCGGGGAGTCATCCCTGTCGCCCGCTATTGCCGGCGGGCCGCCCTTGGCGTTCTTTTGCTGGCGCCGATGTGCCTGACGATGTTGTGGGCGTGCTATCTGTACCGCGAGAACAAAATGCCTCTGACCGGTGACGAACCCCATTACCTGCTCATAGCTGACAGCATTAGCAGAGACGGCGACTTGAATGTCCGCAACAACTATGAAGATGACGCCGCAGGACTCGGCAAAGAACGAATCCTTCAGGTAGCGGACTGGAAGCAGCATCTGGGCGGGCACTTGCAGCAGCGGGGGGGAGTTCTGTATAGCAAACACGAGGCGGGGCTGGGCCTGCTTGTCGCCCTGCCCTTTGCACTGTACGGAAGCGCGGGGGCGAAGTTCACAATGGTTTTTCTCCTCGGTCTGACGCCTTTTCTGTTCTTCTGGGTTGCCAGGAGAATAGTGGGGCATTCGGGTTGGGCACTGTTAATTGTCTTGACTATGTCTATTGGGCTCCCGTGCTCTCTGGCGTCGATTCATATCTACGCGGACATGCTTGCGGGCCTGCTCATCCTGGTGGCGGCGGAGTGCATTTACCGTGAGTGGAAGGCCGGTCCATCTGAACGTTCGGTCGGCCGAATTCTGCTGATGGTGTTTGCCCTCTTCCTTCTGCCCTGGTTGAAAGTTGCTTACGTATTGCCTGTGGGCATATGCGTGGCAGTTGCGCTGGCGGTGCAACTGACGAAAGGGATGAGCCGGGAGAGCGTCAAGTATGCTTGTCTCAGTGCAATTCCCGCGTTGTCGATCCTGCTATTCTTTTTTTATTTGAAAAGCCTTTTTGGTTATTTCAGTCATCCCAATATGGGTACCACACGGATAGGTTTGCTCGCGCTCAATAGCTTGTTGCGGCTGCACGTGGATGTCTGCCACGGGATTTTTTTTCAGCAGCCGCTGCTGTTATTAGGGGTGATAGGCTTCACCAGCCTTTTGCGGCGGGACTGGCGCTTTGGGCTGTTCCTGCTTTTGTTGTATGGCTCATTGATTGGGCCTAACGCTACGGTAATAGGAGGTTGCACCGGGTTCTGTCCGATGGGGCGGTACACGTGGTCGACTTACCCGCTGTGGATATACCCGGTGTGCACGCTGTTCGTGACCCTCCGCCCGGGGGGGCGACGGCTTTTCGGGGGGCTTTGCCTTGCCGCGGCGGGGCCACAGGTGTTGCGGGCGCTAACTTGGGTGCCTCAGCCTGTAATGACCTATCACCCGCTGTGCGTTCCCGCGGTGTTTTCGCGGTATACGGACTATCTTCCAGATTTCCAGATGCAACAGCCCAACGTGATACAGCCGCCTTTGCCGCCGGCGCCGTTGGCCACCTTGATTGGCGTTTGGTTAGGGCTGATCGTCCTCTTGGCGCTGTGGGGGCTGGTCTGGGAGCGGCCGTCTCGGCGGCTGTTCTCCGGTGTCCTGGTGGTTTATGCCCTGCTGGGAGCCTCGTGGATGTATGCATCGGCCCACACCTTGCGAAAAGAGGTCTGGGAAGCTGAAGACGGGTACATGCAAGAGACGTATGTTTCCGTCGAATCCTGCAACGTGCTTGATAGTGCTGCCAGCAAAGGCAAGGCGCGCCACTGCGCCCCGGAGGACGCCCAAGGAAGACCTTTTTGCCTGGTTTTCGGCCCCTATGCGAACCTGCCGGCCGGCAATACGTACCGTGTCGATTTTTATCTTAAGATCGGGAAGGCCCGTCCCAATGAAGTTGTCGCCACTCTGGATGTAACGGACGGTACAATCGCTTCCGAACAGGCGTCCAGGGTCGTTCTAGCCAAGGAGTTTGCCCAGCCCCTGGTCTACCAGGTTTTCAGCGGCACATTTGCCGTCTCGCGGCCACTCAACATGGTTCAGTACCGCGTGCACTGGAGTGGCAAGGCTGAACTGTGGGTCGACCGGATCGAGGTGTCAATCGTTCCTTCGGCGTAGCGGCGGCATGGGGTGGGGCCGGAGCCCGAGAAGGCGAGAGAAGGCGAGTTGGCTTGTTGATCAGCGGGCACATGTATGCCATACTTTGTCCTTGACAAGTGAGCAGAGCTCACCCTATGCGGCGGACGCCATGTGCTCGTTGAGGTATTACTGTACTGAGACCTCTTTGTTTGGCCCCGTTTTCCGTCTAATGATCGGGGGGAAACCTCAGTTAAGTTACTCGATGCAACAAAAGGTCTGCCAAATATAGAGCGGACAAGAGGAGGGTGACAGGTGTCGCGCAGGGGAAGATTTGCATCTCATATCGAGGGTGTCGCGCTACGGGCCGGCCAAGATGTCGGCGCGGAGCGTCGTCTGGAACTGTCAATTGTCATGCCCTGCCTAAATGAGTCGGAGACTCTTGCGATTTGCATACGCAAAGCAAAAAAAGCAATCGAGGAAAACAAGATAGACGGGGAAGTGATTGTTGCCGATAACGGAAGCACAGACGGATCGCAGAACATTGCCGAAAGTCTTGGTGCGCGCGTTGTCCAAGTGGCGAAGAAGGGATATGGTAGTGCGTTGATGGGAGGCATCCTGGGCGCCTCCGGACGTTTCATCCTCATGGGCGACTCGGACGATAGCTACGATTTCTCAGGGATCATGCCTTTCGTGCAAAAGCTGCGAGAAGGCTACGACCTCGTGATGGGAAACCGCTTCCGTGGCGGAATCCAACCGGGGGCAATGCCCTTTATGCACAGATACTTTGGGAACCCGGTGCTGAGCGGGATTGGCCGCGTTTTCTTCCAAACGCCCGTGCGGGATTTTCATTGCGGCCTTCGGGGATTCTCCAAGGAGGCCTTTTTGCGTATGAATCTGCAAACGGCCGGGATGGAGTTCGCCAGTGAGATTGTCGTGAAAGCTTCCATACTTGGCATGAAGGTGTGCGAGGTTCCAACGACGCTTTCTCCTGACGGACGGAGTCGGCCGCCCCATCTTCGATCATGGCAGGATGGTTGGCGCCACTTGCGCTTCCTGCTCATTTACAGTCCGCGGTGGTTGTTTCTGTATCCGGGACTTATGCTGATGCTTGTAGGGTTCTTGCTGGCGCTACGGCTGATTTTGGGCCCAGTGGTTGTGCGGGGGGTTTCTTTTGACATTCACACGATGGTGTATACAGGAGCGATCATAGTCATCGGTTTCGACTTTGTGCTTTTCTCGGTTCTTGCTCGTGTTTTGGCGCTAAAAACGAAACTTCTTCCATCCCGTCCCGGTCTGGAAAAGATCTTCCGAGTTATCACGCTCGAGAAGGGACTCCTGGCTGGGTGTATCGTCATATTGTGCGGAATCGCGGGAGTGGTTGTCTCACTGCTCCTTTGGAAGGATGCTTCGTTCGGCGCGCTTCGTCCATCCGTCACGCTCCGCCTGGTTGTCCCAAGCACCATACTCCTGATACTCGGATCTAAGATCATTCTCGCCAGCTTTCTATTGAGCATGATGGGATTAGACACGAGATGAATCTTATTGACGCAGTGCACTCAAAGTACATATTCAGCCGCCGTGTAAGTGTTCTCAGTCGAGCTGTAGCACAACTAATACCTCCCAACAGCGCTTGCCTGGACGTGGGCTGCGGGGACGGAACCATCGACAGTATTATTCTTGGTTGCCGCACGGACCTTGCCGTCAGAGGAATTGACGTCCTCGTCCGCCCCGAGACTCGCATTCCCGTCGTCGGCTTTGACGGTCGCACTATCCCGTTTCCGGATAACCATTTTGACGTGGTCATCTTTGTTGACGTACTACATCACACCGGGCTTCAGCGGGAGCTGCTTGCGGAAGCGGCTCGTGTGTCGAGAAAGTACGTTGTCATTAAGGATCATCTCCTCGACGGTTTTGCCGCTGAGCCAATATTGCGCTACATGGATCGCAGAGGCAACGAACGCTTTGGCGTGCGGTCGACCTACAATTACCTCTCGAAAAACCAGTGGAACAGCATGTTTTCTGAACTTGGACTTCAAGTAGAGTCCTGGGTGCCGCACCTTGGATTGTACGTCTGGCCGCTCAGTTGCCTTTTCGACCGTTCCCTTCACTTCCTTGTCAGACTCAAGAAAGCGCAAATGCAGACTGATGGGAACTCCATTCATACCGCAGGGGTGGGTGAGGCCTGATATTGGCTGTTCCGCCGACGAGGCTCCCCGTTGAAACAATACGTAAAGACAAAGTGAAGTCAACTCCGGTTGCTCGCGCGCTCCGCGCTATCGCGGGTCCAAAACGACGCAAGGTAAACCAACGTTAAACTCTATCCCATGCTGCAGACGGGTTTCGAAATGGAAACCGGGAGTTCACTGGGACACTGACCAAGGCCGACGTGCGGATCAGCATGGATGGCCGGGGCCGGGCGCTGGACAATGTGTTCATCGAACGCCTTTGGCGCAGCGTGCAATACGAGGATATCTACCTGCCGCGAATACCGTTATGGACATGCGCTTCGCACGGGACTTGCCCGCTACTTCCGCTTGTACAATCACGAGCGGCCCCACAGCAGCATGGACAATCACATGCCCGCAAGCTGTCACGGGTAATGGGGAGGCAGACAATGAAACTGACGGTGCGTTTTTTTAACCATGAGCAGGTCTATCATCCGATGAGTCTTGGGAAGGGCGCGACGGGGCCTTTGCCCTGTTTGCCTACGCCGCCGGAATGCCCATCTCCGCCGGATGGACCAGCCTCATACTCGTCGTCATCCTGCTCAGCTCCGTCCAGCTCACCTGCGTCGGTATCCTCAGCGAATACATGGCCCGCGTCATGACCGAAGTCAAGCAACGGCCTGTATACGTAATCAGGAAAGATTTAAGCTCGCGCCGATTGCCCCGGGGCGCCGGCCAATGACGGCCGATCAGCCTTGCGCGTGCTGCACCTCCCGCGACACTCTGCCGCACCTGCCCGGGCTCGTCCAGTGCCGACAATGCACCCATGTCTGGGCGCCCATCGATGTCTCACGGGAAGAACAAACCAACCTCTACAACGAAAATTATTTCAAAGGCGCCGAATACGCCGACTACGAAGCCGAAGCCTCCGCCCTCCGCCGAAACTTCCGCAGCCGCGTCCGCGAACTCGCAAAACTCCTGCCGCAGGGCGCCAAACTGTTCGAGATCGGCGCCGCCTACGGCTTTTTCCTTTTAGAAGCTCGCTCGAGGTTCGACGTCGCGGGCTGCGACATCTCCGAGCACGCCGCCGCATACGCCCGCCAAAAATTCGGCCTCCCCGTCCAGGCCGGCGACTATCTCACCATGGACCCCCCCGGCCCGCTCGACGCCGTCTGCGCCTGGGACGTGATCGAGCACCTGCCTCACCCAGACCTCTTCCTCGAAAAAGCCGCCGCCGACCTCAAACCCGGCGGCGTCCTCGCATTGACCACCGGCGACATCGGCTCGATTACGGCCCGAATCCGCGGCCCGCGGTGGCGCCTCATTCATCCGCCCACACATATCCACTATTTCACCCGAAAATCCATCGCCACCCTCCTTGACCACCTCGGCTATAGCAATCCCCGCTTTTACTACCACCCATTCTGGCGTAGCGCCCAGTCCGCCTGCCGCGCCCTGTTGCCCCAACCCCTCTACACCCGCCTGCAAACCCAAAAACTCCTCGACTTCAGTTTCCCCTTAAACCTCTTCGACATCATGACCGTCTACGCCCGCAAAGGGTAGGACAGTGATGGCTGCGGTTTGTCAGCGAACCCAGTCTAAATTGACACGGTTTGATTGGCGTCTCTGTAAATGGCATAACAATGCGGAAGACGGGGATTGACTGCACCCGAGTCTTGGGGGCACCCAGCCAATTCAGTGCCTAGGGAGAATGGATATGGATACGACTCAGGCTAAACACAACTATGCGCAGGCGGGGACTCTATTCAAACAGGGCAAGTATGGCGAAGCGTTGCTTTTGCTGAATGAGTTGGCGGAGGCTTACCCCGCGAGTCCAGACGTCCTCCATGCGCGGGCAATGGTTCTGGTGCAAATAGGCAAGACGGCGGAGGCCGCTGAACTGTGCGACCGGCTCGCCGAAGAACTCCACGATCCACGCGGGAAACGACTGAAGGCCGAACTCGAGACACGCCCGGGAACGGCTCCCAAACCAGGCCTAAATCGGAGATCGCTGTTGATATCAACTGCGGTTGGCGTGGGCGTCGTTGTCCTAGTTGTTACAGGTCTTTCTGTCGTTGTGGCCATGCTGCGACATGACAACGGTGACAGGAAACTGCCCTCGCAATCAGAAAGTCGGCGCATAATCCAAGGCGCCCCACTATCCTCCAGTGCTGGAGAGTCGCTGAGCGCTAAGTTGCTCGCCTTCCGCCACGAGCTCGAACAGGGGAATCTGAAAGCCGCCGAAGAAATGACTGACGAAGACAACTTGCTGGCCCAGGAAATCAGGAAAAACCCGGACCTGCTCGTGCTCTACAATGAGGTCAGCACACGTAAGACGCGGGAAATTGAAATGGGATGCCGTCCGGTGTCCGAACTGGACGGGCCTCAATTGTTTGCCGCGCTTGCCGCTAAGGATATAACACAAGTCCGAGAGATCACGAGCCACTTTCTTCCGGACGGCAGCCTGCGGGATGTCCGCAACGAGGAAGGTCTATCGCCGTTGCTCTCGGTGGCGCTGACCGGCGACTGGAATTTCTGGATGCAGGCGGCCGCACTATTGCAGTTCGGTGGGCGTGAACGGAACGATGTTTTTGCCTTCGAGGACTCGAGCTTCGGCGAGCAGGGGCGGCTGATGGTAAGGATCGTGGGCATCCCCCGTTTCAGTACCCAGGAGGCGAAATGGAAGAATCCTTCCGGGCTAACCTACCTGCAGATTGCGGCTCACCTCGGCAATGGCGTTGCTTGCCACGGCCTCTTGGCGGCGGGTGCGGATCCGAATGCCGCAGACGCCACAGGCTCTACCCCGCTTCACGCTGCCGCAAAACACGGGGCAAAGGGGGCTGTCCTTATGCTGCTGGCCGGAGGCGCCAATCCTTCAGTTAAAGATAACGAAGGCCGGACTCCCCAGGACGTCGCCCGGGCAGGCGATCAGATGGAAATTGTTGGAGTGCTGGAGAATCCGGAGGCAACCCTCGGTAACCTCCCTGAACGCCTTCTGCGCTTCCCTCGGGACTTTTCCAAGGCTCAAATGCTTGTTCGGGCGCCTGGAGACTCCGAGTTGCCTAGCCAAATAAACCCTGAAGGAGGACCCTTAGTGGGCATATTCGGTGATAGCTGGACCCTCTTGGGCCCAGCAGCAGGCGAAGTGTCCATACCCAGGGGAATGGAAGCAAGGATCAACCTGGACTTTTACGACAAGGATTCCCAACCGGATGTGTCGTGCCTATCCAAGCTGGGACCGAATGATGTCCAGTATATTGGGTCTGGGGAGGGCGAGAAGGTGTACCCTGAATACCGGACTCCAAAAACGTTCCTGAGACATATAGCCCACCTGACAGGTCTTAGAGAACTCAGGCTGGACTGGAACTTCGAGTACCTTGAGGATTCCGATGGCCAGTTTCTGGGGCAGCTTAAGGGCCTCCGTATCCTGGCGGCGGGCAACAGGTTTCTGGATGACCAACTGGATAGCAAAGACCTTCCATACCACGGGTTTTCGCATCGAGTCCTCGATGATTTGGCAGGATTGGAGGCGCTTGAGGAACTGGATCTCTCAGGTCACAGGATTTCCGGGCCGGGTTTTGAATTCATAGGCCGGCTTACCACATTGAAGAAACTCAATCTCGCGGGCACCGGGATCACAGACGATGACCTGCGCTTCTTGGCTCCACTCCAGTCACTCGATGACCTCAATCTCGGGGGAAATCCCATTACAGATGAGGGTCTGGGTGTGCTATCCAAGCTGGACAGCTTGAGAAGTTTGGACCTGTCAGGCTGCGGCAAAATCAAAGGAATGGGCTTGGCCCATCTCGGGGGCCTGGCCCACTTCGAACGATTAGCGTTGGGCGGGGATTACCGTCTTCCCACGGCGAACCTGTCGGGATGCGTCAGGCACATCGGCCAACTCAAAGGATTGAAGGAGTTGGCCTCGTTTAGCGCAGGCGTAACAGACAGCGATCTAGAGCATTTGACGGCCCTTAACTCACTTGAACGGCTCTACCTTGGCTCCGAGCCTATCACGGACAAAGGTCTCCGGATATTGGCCCGTACGAAGTCGTTGAAAGAGCTTACGGTTTTCAACAGTAAAACCACTGAGGCTGGTCGCGCGGAACTTGCCAATGCCCTACCGGGATGCAAGGTCAAATTTCAATAGCCGGCATACCTGCGGGTTGGGCGATCTAACCTGAGTCTTGTTTATTATAGATTGACTCAACATCAGGGATGATAAAAGGATAAAGGGCCAGACGCGTTTCCAAGAACCAAACGCGAGTTGATCCCGGTTTTTCGCTGTTCTTATTGGGCGTTACAAACTCTACGTATTCCAGGAAGTGTCTGCCCTTAGCGGGTCCGGCTGGCCGCCTCCAACTCCGCCTCCGCCCGGTGTGGCCGCAGCAACGCCGACGATCCCGCCCCCACCAGTGCGATCGCCATCGCCAGCACAAACGCCGGCGCGAACGACTCCGTCCTGTCCGCGATCATGCCCGCCACGCTCGGCCCCAGCGCCTGCCCGATCCCGAAAAACAGCGTCACGAAACCCAGCCCCGCTGGCGCCAGCCGCGGCCCCAGCAAATCTCCGCACAACGCCGCCATAATGGCCGGGATGCTCCACGCCGTCAGCCCGAACAGGATGGCCGACATCGTGATGGCGGCCATCGACCCTTTGGCGGCAAATAGCCCGAACGCCGCCGCTTGCACCACGTACACCATAATCAGCGCCGCCCGCCGCCCAACACGGTCCGACACGCTTCCCCAGATCAGCCCGCACGCCAGGCTGAACCAACCCGTCAGCATGAACAGGTTGCCCGCCGACGCCTGACTGCAACCCGCCTCCGCAATCAGATACTTCTTAAAAAACGTCATGTAGATGATGTAAGAAAACCCGAACGCCATGTAAACCAGCCCCACCTGCCATACCACCCACGACCGGTACACCCGACCCCACTCGAGGCCCGATTTTTTCGCCCCAGGCCCCACCGCCACTTGCCCGTCTCCGCCCAGCGGCGCAAGACCCATCGGCCCCGGCGAGTTGCGCAACAGCGCCGCCGCAACCACGGCAATGACCAGTGCCGTCACCCCAAACACGCCCCAGGTCACGCGCCAGCCGCTCTCCCCGAACCCCGCCAGGATCCGCGGCACGACCGGGCCCACCACGATCATCGCCACCGACGAGCCCGCCACCCCGATCCCCGCCGCCAGCCCGCGCCGCCGCGGGCCGAACCACGCCGGCAACAGCGCCATCACCGGCACATTGCTTGCCCCGCTCCCCACGCCCGTCAACGCCCTGAACAGCCCCGCCGCCAAAAACGTCTGCGCAGCCCCCGTCAGCAGCATCCCCAACCCGACAACCGCCATGCCCCCCGCGATCACCACCCGCGGCCCGAATTTCGCCGCCAGCGCGCCCCCAAAAAGCGCCAGCAGAAGGTAGCCGAACAGGTTGGCCGTCGCCAGCACGCCCGCCTCGCTGTTGTCCAGCCCAAGCCCCCGCTGCATTTCCGGAAGCACCGCCGCGTAGCCAAACCGCGCCAGCCCCAACGCCCCAAACACCACTATCGTCGCCGTAGCCAGCACCACCCACGCATAATGAATACGCATGTAAACTCCCTATAGGCCGCGAAAAGCTGGGACAGACACGATTTCAAACTGCCGAAATCGAGTCAGTCCCTGTTTTTCGCTCTCATATAATTCCCAAATCTCAACGTTCAGCAAAAAAACATTCTTTTGGGGTTACTGTACTCGGATGAGGCTGGCTGTGACAAATCGCATTACGCCATGCGATTATCTTGAAAAGTTGACACCGCACTCCATCTTTTGGCAGAGTCTTTCCCACGCGTGCGGGGACAGGCCGCATATAGATCTCGTCTTTTTTAACGCAAAAACCTGCAACGGAGGGTCGAGTGATGAACAGAATACTTTCAGCAGTACTCGTTTTAACGGTGGTTGCTGGGGCAGTATGTTTCTCGCCGGTGTGCGCGGCCGCCGATAAAGAACCCATCAAAATTGGCGCATTGTTTGCCATAACGGGCCCCGCCTCGTTCCTCGGTGCGCCCGAAGAGAAAACCGTGCAAATGATGGCCGCTGAAATCAACGCAAAAGGCGGCGTGCTCGGCCGGCCAATCGAAATGGTCATCAAAGATACCGGCGGCAGCCCGGAAAAAGCGGTGTCGTTTGCCAAGCAACTGATCGAGGAAGAAAAAGTCCTGGCCATCATCGGCCCGTCGACCAGCGGCGAAACCATGCAGATCAAAGGCCTGTGCGAAGAAAACCAGATGCTGCTGATCTCGTGTGCGGCCGCCGAAGTCATTGTCAATCCTGTGGCCAAATACGTCTTCAAGACGCCCCAGAAAGACAGCCAGGCCGTCACGTGGATCTTCAACACCATGAAAGACATGGGCATTAGCAAGATCGCCGTGCTCAGCAGCATGGACGGGTTCGGCGACGCCGGCAAGAAACAAGTCCTCGAAATGGCGCCCAATGCCGGAATCGAGGTCGTCATCCAAGAAGCCTACGACAGCAAAGCCACCGACCTCACCGATGTGCTCACCAAGGTGAAGGCCACGCCGGGCGTCCAGGCGGTTGTAAACTGGACTATCACCCCCGCCCAGTCCATCATCTGCAAGAACATGAAGCAGATGAAGTTCAACGTACCCCTGTTCCAGAGCCACGGGTTCGGCAATCCCAGATACGTGGAACAGGCGGGAGTCGCCGCGGAAGGCGTGCTGTTCCCGGCCGGCCGGTTGCTCGTGGTCGATGAACTCCCCAACGACCACCCCCAGAAACAATTGCTCGCCGCATACAAGAAAGATTACGAAACCAAGTACAAGGAAGACGTCAGCACCTTCGGCGGCCACGCCTACGATGCCCTCCTCGTCGTTGTTGAAGGCATCAAAAAGGCCAATTCGACCGACCGCGCCAAAGTCCGCGACGCCATCGAGAACATCAAAGGACTGCCCGGGACCGCCGGTATCTTCAACTTCTCCGCCACCGACCACACCGGACTCGACCTGACCGCGTTCGAGATGCTGACCGTCAAGAACGGCAAGTTCACCATTTACAAGAAGTAGGCCCACTGCGCGCTCCGGCGCGTTCGACATAGGCCCTCGGTTTTAGGTATAAAGGCATGCGGATAGCCCCGGCAAAGGGTTGCCGGGGCTTTTCGCAGCCGGAGCGTTCATGGATCAGGACAACGTTTTGTTGCAGTACCTGCTGTCGGGCATCACCAAGGGCAGCATCTACGCCGTTGTCGCCATCGGGTTCAACCTCATCTACAGCGCAACGGGCGTCCTCAACTTTGCGCAGGGCGAGTTTGTCATGCTCGGCGGAATGATAGCCGTCACCCTTGCGTTTTATCTGCCCCTCCCCGTCGCGGTCGCAACCGCCGTTGTCGCCGTCACGCTGGTGGGATGCCTCCTCGAGATCCTGTTCTTCCGCAAACTGCGCCGCCATTCCGTTCTTCACATGATCATCATCACCATCGGCCTCTCGATCGTCATTCAGGAAGCCGCGCTACACGTCTGGGACGAGAAAGTCCGTTCCCTCCCCTATTTCACCGGCAATGAAATCTCGTCGCTGCGCCTGTTTGGGGCCGCCATTTCACCCCAGGTCCTCTGGGTGCTGGGCACCGTCGCGGGGCTTGTCGTGCTGCTCCACGGATTCCTCAAGTACACGATGCAGGGCAGGGCCATGCGGGCGTGCAGTTCCAATCCCGAGGCTGCCATGCTCGCGGGCATCAATATCCAGAACATGCGCACCCTGGCGTTCGGCCTCAGCGCGGCGCTCGGCGCCATCGCCGGCTGCGTCATCAGCCCCATCACCATGACCCACTACGAGATGGGCGCGCCCCTGGCCATTAAAGGCTTCGCCGCCGCCATACTCGGCGGGCTCGGCAACCCCATGGCCGCCGTACTCGGCGGTATCGCCGTTGGTGTCCTTGAAGCATACAGCGTCAGCCGCTGGCCCGCCGCGTACAGCGACGCCGCGCCATTTGTCGTCCTGTTGCTGGTGCTGTTCATCCGCCCCCACGGCCTGTTCGGCCGGCCCGTGGGCGAAGGCGTCAGGGAAGTCTAGCCATGTGGGAACGCGCTAAAGGGCTGCTGGGCGGTTTAATTCTCGCCGCCGCACTCGTCGGCATCCACCTCGCCCTCCGCGGCGTCGGAAAAGAATTCTTCCTCACCCAGCTCACGATGTCCATCTATTACGCGGTAGTCGTCCTCGGGCTGTCTCTCCTCATGGGATACGCCGGCCAGGTCAGCCTTGGCCACGGCGCCTTTTTTGCCATCGGCGGCTACACCACCGCCATCCTCACCACCTCGAACTTCCTCCCCTGGCAGGACCGCCCGCTGATCCGCGCCCTCGCCGCCGCCAGAGTCTTTGTCATGAAACAGGACGTGTTCGACGAGCCCCTCATGGCCGTCGCGCCGTGGGCCGCGTTCCTTGCCGCAATGATCTTCACCTTCGCCGTCGCCGTTTTTATCGGCTACTCCGCGCTACGGCTTAAAGGCCATTACCTCGCCATGGCCACGCTCGGCTTCGGCCTGATCGTCCAGCGGATCGTTCTCGGCAGCACGTTCACCGGCGCGTCCGACGGCGTCTCGAACGTTCCGCCGTGGCCGCTGTTCGCCGGGCTCGCCATCTCCGGCAAAAGCGCCCTCCGCACGCAAAACTACTATATCGCCGGCGCCGTACTCCTCGTCGTGATTGTCCTGTTGTGGAACCTGCTCCATTCACGCGTCGGCAGGGCGTTGCAGGCCATCCATGACCGCGAAACCGCCGCCAATACCATGGGTATCAACACCGCGCAATACAAACTCAAGGCATTCGTCACAAGCGCCCTCCTCGCCGCCGTGGCCGGCGTCCTGTTCACCCATTACACCGGCGGGATCGGGCCGTCCGAAGCCGGTGCACTCAAATCCATCCGATACGTCGCCCTGGCCGCTGCCGGCGGGATGGGCAACATCTGGGCCGTCGCCGTCACCAGCATTACGCTCAACTTCCTGTCGTTGCGCGGGTGGTTCGGCTCGTACGACAACGCCGTGTTCGGCATCATCCTCATCGCCATCATCTCGATTGCGCCCGAAGGCCCCGCAAAACAGATCAACGAGTGGGCCCGCCAAATCGCGCGACGCTCCAAAAAAACCGCGGAGGAACACGATGCCGCTGCTTGAGGTCAAAAACGTCCGAAAGAGCTTCGGCGGGATGGTCGCCGTCGATGACGTTTCGTTCGACGTCAAGCAGGGACAGATTAAGGCCCTCATCGGGCCCAACGGCGCCGGAAAAACCACCCTATTCAACATCATTTCCGGCCTCCTCCCCACCGAAACCGGCCAAGTACTCTTCAAAAACAAGCGCACGACCGGCCTGAAACCATTTCAAATCGCCAGGGCCGGTATCAGCCGAACGTTTCAGACCCCAAGCCTGTTCCTCCAGATGAACGTGCTCGAAAACGTCATGGTCGGCCACCACTGTAGAACCAGCCGGGAGTTTTTCTCCTGCTGCCTCCGCAGCCCCGGCCAGCGCCGCGAGGAACGCGCCATACGCCTCGTCGCCATCGGGCAACTCGACTACGTCGGCCTCAGCGCTCTCTCCAACGCGCCCGCCGGCTCACTCGCGTTCGGCCAGCGCAGAATGGTCGAACTGGCACGATCGCTCGCAACGCAGCCCGAACTCCTCTTGCTCGACGAACCCGCCAGCGGCCTCAACACCCGCGAAACCGACGATCTCGCCAAAATGATCCTCAAAATCCGCGACCGGGGAATCACCGTGCTCCTCGTCGAGCACGACATGTCGCTCGTCATGGGAGTCTCCGACGAAGTGCTCGTGCTTCACAACGGCCAAACCATTTGCCAGGGGCCGCCCCAGCAGGTGCAAAACGATCCAAACGTTATCTCCGTCTATTTGGGCGCGGGACTTGAAGATGTTACTCCAGGTAAGAAATCTAAAGTGCGGCTATAGGACCCTGCAGGTGGTCCACGGGATCAGCCTGCACGTCTGCGCGGGCGAAATCGTTGGCCTGCTCGGGGCCAACGGCGCAGGTAAAACCACGCTGCTCAAGGCCATCTCCGGCCTGCTCGAACCCTGGCACGGCGAAATCCTCGTCAACGGCAGGCCCATCCAGGGCCAGCCCGCGTGGAGAAGCACCGCCTGCTCGCTCGTACTCGTCCCCGAGGGCCGCCAGATCTTCGCCGAAATGACCGTCCGCGAAAACCTCCTCATCGGCGGATACCGAAACCCTTACCGAAACATCGACATCGAAGTCGTCCTCGACCGGTTCCCCCTGCTCCGCGAACGGATCTCCCAACTCGCCGGAACACTCTCCGGCGGCGAACAGCAGATGCTCGCCATCGGCCGCGCGCTTATGGCACGGCCCAAACTGCTCCTGCTCGACGAACCCTCGATGGGCCTCGCCCCGCTGATGGTAAAAGAAGTGTTCTCCGAAATCCTCAACATGCGCGACCTCGGTGTCACCGTGCTGCTCGTCGAGCAGAACGCCGCCGCTACACTCCAAATCGCCGACCGCGTATACGTCATGGAAACGGGCGAGTTGGTGCTTGAAGGCGAAAGTGCCGATTTGATGCGAAACTCCGAAATCAAAAACGCTTACCTGGGCAAAGGCTACAAGGAAGTCTGGGAATGACCATCTACGACCGCAAGTACGAAACCATGCCGCGCGCGCAACTCGAACAACTCCAGCTCGAACGGCTACAGAGCCTGCTCGCGCGGCTCAGGCGAAACGTCCGAAGGTACCGCGAGCAACTCGGCGAAACCCACATCGAGTCGCTCGCCGAGCTCAACAAGCTGCCGCTCACAACCCCCGAAGACATGGCCGCCGCCTTCCCCTACGGCATGTTCGCGCTGCCACTCCGCGAAACCGTCCGATTACACCCAACCATCGGCCCCGGCGGGCGCCCGCTCGTCACGGGCTACTCGCCCAACGACCTCGCCCAATGGGGCCGGCTCGTCGCAAGACAACTGATGGCCAGCGGCGTCACCGCAAACGACGTCGTACAGATCTGCCTTGGCGACGGCGCGTACCGCGGCGAATCCGGGTACGTCCTCGGCGCGGAAGCCATCGAAGCTTCCGTCATCGCCGAAAAACCTTATCACATCGACAGCCAGCTCGCCATGCTCCAAAACTACCGGCCAACCATGCTCGTCACCACGCCCGACAACGCACAACAGCTCGTCCACGTCATGGAAAGCCGGAAAATCGACCCTCCTTCCCTCCACCTCCGCACCGTACTGCTCTCCCGGCCCGTTGACGCCGACACGCGCGAGGCAATCTCCGCCGGCCTGCTCGTCGCCGTCCGGTGCAATTTCGGCATCGACGAAATTCTCGATCCCGGCTTCAGTCTCGAATGCGAGGAAGGCAACCTCCACGTTAACGAAGACCAGTATTTGATCGAGATCAAAGACGGCGAACTCGTCGTCACCACGCTTGTCCGCGAAGCCATGCCGCTGCTCCGGTATTGCACACGAATCTCATGCCAACTGCTCAACCAGAAATGCCCGTGCGGCCGCACCAGCGCGATCATCAATCCCGGCCGCCGCCTCGACGGCCGCCTCCTCGTCAGGGAAGCGCGCATCTACGAAAACCAGATCGCCGAGGTCCTCGCTCAAACCCGCGCCGCAAACCACCCATTCCGAATCCAGGTCACCGAACGCCATGTCGTCGTCGAGATCCAAATCAGCAAAGAACTCTTCTCCGACGTCATCTGGTCGCTCATGAAACTCCAGCACGAGATCGAAACCGAATTCAAATCCCGCCTCGGGCTCGAAACCGAAGTCCGGCTCACGATGCCCGAACCCCACATCGAAAACAGGTCCTGATGCGGAAAACCGGGACTGACTCCGCCCGTCCCGGAATTAACAATCGGTCTCCGGGTTTCGCAATTTCTCGGTTCGCGAGAACGACTTCTCCGCCTCAGCGACACCTGTGTGTTCACGATCCCTTTGGCGCGCGTCTGTTATTGCTTTTTTTGAGCCGTTATGAAACACTCTCGTGTCATGGTGGGATGTAAGCACGTGAGGGAGGGTGCGTGAATGAAGAAGCGAGGGCGAATTGCATCTGTAAGCGTCTGGTTTATTCTTGTAGCAGCGGCAAGCGGCGCAGGGGCGGACACAGGATTATCAATCGATCCCAACGACATCTACTGGTCGGACCAGTTTCCTGTCCCGGGTACGGATGGTGTCGTTTATGCCGCTGTTGAGAATGCGTTGGGAAACATCGTAGTCAGCGGCCAATTTTACGTGGCCGGTAATGTCATAGCGAATAATATTGCAAGCTGGAATCCGTCCACCTCAACGTGGTCAAGCCTTGGGACGGGCATAAGCAGCAGTCTTGGCAATGATTATGTCAATGCTCTTGCGGTGGATAATTCGGGCAACGTTTACGCGGGGGGCTCCTTCACGCAGGCCGGCGGCATCCCTGCCAACGGTATAGCCAAATGGGACGGGACGGCCTGGTCGGCCCTCGGGACAGGCATGGGGGGCGACTGGCCTTATGTCTATGCCCTTGCGGTGGACGGTTCGGGCAACGTTTACGCCGGGGGGGAGTTCACGACGGCGGGTGGGGTTGCGGTCAACTGGATAGCCAAATGGAACGGGACGGCGTGGTCCACTGTCGGAACGGGTATGAACGGCTCTGTCCGTGCCCTTGCGGTGGACGGTTCGGGCAACGTCTACGCGGGGGGCTACTTCTCGCAGGCCGGCGGCATGGAGGCCAGCTATATAGCCAAATGGGACGGGGCGGCGTGGTCCGCTCTCGGGACGGGTATGGACAATATAGTTCAAGCCCTTGCGGTGGATGGTTCGGGCAACGTCTACGCGGGGGGCTACTTCACGCAGGCCGGCGACGGGCCGGCTAGCCGTATAGCCAAATGGGACGGGACGGAGTGGTCCGCTCTCGGGACGGGTATGGGGGACGACTGGCCTTATGTCTGTGCCCTTGCGGTACACACTTCTGGCAACCTTTACGCCGGGGGCTACTTCACGCAGGCCGGCGGCTTCCCAGCCAGCCGTATAGCCCAATGGGACGGGACGGCGTGGTCGGCCCTCGGGACAGGCATGGGGGGCGACTGGCCTTATGTCTATGCCCTTGCGGCACACACTTCCGGCAACCTTTACGCTGGGGGCTACTTCACGCAGGCCGGCGACAGCCCAGCCAGCGGTATAGCCCAATGGGACGGGGCGGCGTGGTCGGCCCTCGGGACCGGCTTGAACGACATCGTCTACGCGCTTGAGGGGGACAGTTCGGGCAACGGGTACGTCGGGGGCTGGTTCACGACCGCGGGCGGCGTGGCGGCCAACTACATAGCCAAATGGGACGTGATCGGGACGGCGTGGTCGGCCCTCGGGACCGGCATGGACGGCGGTGTCCATGCCCTTGCGAGGGACGATTCGGGCAACCTCTACGCCGGGGGCACTTTCACGACGGCGGGCGGCGTCTCGGCCAACAATATTGCCAGATGGAATGGGACGGCATGGTCGGCCCTCGGGACCGGCATGAACGACGGTGTCCATGCCCTTGCCCCTACGTGGGACGATTCGGGCAACCTCTACGCCGGGGGCACTTTCACGACGGCGGGCGGCGTCTCGGCCAACTACATAGCCAAATGGAACGGGACGGCCTGGTCGGCACTCGGGACCGGCTTGAACGACATCGTCTACGCGCTTCGGGGGGAGGATAAGGGCAACGTCTACGCCGGGGGCGGTTTTACGACCGCGGGCGGCGTCTCGGCCAACCGTATTGCCAGATGGAACGGGACGGCTTGGTCGGCACTCGGAACCGGCTTGAACGACATCGTCTACGCGCTTCGGGCGGACGATTCGGGCAACCTCTACGCCGGGGGCGGTTTCACGACGGCGGGCGGCGTCTCGGCCAACGGTATCGCGAAGTGGAACGCGGCCACGTCGATGTGGTCGGCCCTCGGGACCGGCTTGAACGACATCGTCTATGCCCTTGCGACGGACGATTCGGGCAACCTGTACGCCGGGGGCACTTTCACGACGGCGGGCGGCGTCTCGGCCAACAATATTGCGAAATGGAACGGGACGGCGTGGTCGGCCCTCGGTTCCGGAGTGGACGGAATTGTCGAAGTCCTTGCGGTGGACAATTCGGGCAACGTCTATGCCGGAGGCGATTTTACGCAGGCCGGCGGCAAGGTATCCGCCTACATCGCCATGTGGCAGCCGGGGTTCGTCACGACGCCCAACCCGCCAATCGTCACTGGCGTTACGCCCACCGGCGACACGACCCCGACTTGGACGTGGGTGTCGGGCGGCGGGGGTGGGAACGGCACGTACCGCTACCAGCTTGATACGACCGGCGGGACCTGGACGCAGACCACGGGGACGTCGTACACGCCATCGAGCCCCCTGTCGAACGGGCCCCACACGCTGCACGTCCAGGAGCGGAATTCAGCAGCGGAATGGTCGTCCTCCGGCAGCTTCACGATCGTCGTGGATAGCGCGCTAAATCTCGATGTCGATGGCGACGGGTTGACCGGGGCGGAGGAAGCGGACCTGGGTACTGACCCCAACGATCCCGATACGGATGGCGACGGAATGGATGACGGGTACGAGCATGCGCACGGCCTCGACCCGTTGAATCCGGAGGACGCTTTCCTGGACACGGACAGCGACGGGTTTACCAATTTCGAGGAATACCTGTTGCGGTCCGACCCGCTGGACCCCGATTCGCCCCGCAACACGGTCTACGTTTCAGCCCAATCGTGCACGGATACGCCCTCCAGTGGCACCGAATCCGCGCCATGGTGCACGATCGCGTACGCGCTCGATCACATTGCTCCGACGGAGCAGGTGCCGGTGACGGTTGTGGTGCTGCCGGGAACCTACAACGAGGACGTGGTGCTGGAACCCTATGTAATGCTTGCGGGGGCGGAATCCGGGGAAAAACCCGTCATCGCGGGCTCCGTGACTGCCGCGGCCTCGACCGAACTGCGTCGCTTGGCTCTTGCGCCGCCCGAGTCGGCGAATTCAGGCATACTGCTCGACATAACGAGCGCCGAAGTGAGGGTCAAAGAAGTCGATTTCACCGGCGCGGGTTTCACCGGCATCCGGTTCAACTCCCTGTCGGGCGCCGGCGTCGTCTTCGAGCAGTGCTCGTTCAGCGGGCTTGCTATAGGCATCGAGATCCTCGAGGCGCTCCCGACGGTCCGCCGCTGTATCTTCGACGAAATCTCCGCTGACGCCATCGTCGTGCGCGTGAGAACATCCGGTGAGAAGGCCGAAGACAACGGCAGCCTGGGTGAGGAAGGCAACGCCAATTCCGGCTACAACACGTTTGCCTCGACTATCGGCGGCTATGCGGTAGTGAACGAGCGCGAGGACGAGTCGCTCGTCATGGAAAACAACGACTGGGATACCGACGACACAACCGAAATCGCCGACCGCATCGGCGGCGACGGCGACGTCGATTTCGACCCGCCGTTGGTGAAAGGCGCCGGCATCACAGCCGCCAGCGTGTACTGCTCCGTCTGGAATTCCGGAGATAAAACCCCAATAGAAAATGCCTCGATCCAACTGACTCCCGGGGCGTTCAGCGTGGTCACTCAAAACGTCTCCGGCGTGTACACCTTCGCCTGCGTAACACCGGGCAAGTGGACCTTCACCGTCTCCGCGCCCGCCTATACGAATGCTTCTGACACAACCACCCTTGAAGCCGGCGATTCCAAGAGCTTACTTTTCCCCATGCAAACCGGCACCCCGTGCGAAGACGACAACAACCCGCCGCCGGGCTGTTTCAGCCCCTGAGCGGCGCCGACTTTTGCTCGTATGTGGTGCAGGCGCCTGCCACGCCGCAACTGCGCCAGCAGCGAAGGCGGGTCTCGCCTGCACCTTTTGTTGCGCGCCCACTCTCGGGGAATGGGCCGGTTCCGGCAAGATGTTGACGCTGCAAGGAGGTTGGACGCATGAAGGAATTGACAACCGTCGAAGACTGGAACGAATGCCTCGATGAAAGCCGCGAGCGGCCCGTGCTCGTGTTCAAACGGATCTTCCTTCGTAGTCCACAAAGAGTACCCCGTGTAAGTTCTTGGGTTTACCGGGTTTTGCGGTACGGGACGAGTTTTTGTTTCGTGGCTACCGGGGCGTGATTTCGGGGAAGGGCCGTGGGCGGGGTCACGTCTACGTCACGGCATGCCCATCAAAGCGCTCCACCAGCTTGCGGATTTGAGACGATACCGTTTGGGGATCCTGCGTGTTGCCCTGGAAGACCTCCACGCTCACCGGGAACCCCTCGGCGTCCGTTAACAGCCCCACCACGATCTGGCGCTTGCCCCGCTTGCGGTCCCGGTTGTAGCCGAACGCCCCGTGCGCATTGCACCGCCCTTCCAGGTACGTGCTCGTCACGTCGTACAAGAACAACTCGCTCGGCTTCGACCCGCGCCGCCGCCGATACAACTCAACCTCAATGGACGCCTGACGCGCATCCAGCCAATCCAGGTCCCGGTACAGGGCCTCTTCGTCGAACGCTCCCACGCCCAACAGGGCTCGCACCGCATGTTCTCCCGCCAGCCGCACGGACGAAAGACGCGAGCCCTGGTCGATGCATCGCGCGAAGACCTGCCACAGCGTCCGCAAACCCTCCGGCGAAGATCCGAGTGCCT
>Ga0315285_10001144_pt1 | contig 27741 bp, 29 predicted proteins | sample YL17G09_36_MG_FD_203698 | JGI IMG/M metagenome (GOLD analysis project Ga0315285, IMG submission 203698) | Sediment microbial communities from Yellowstone Lake, YNP, Wyoming, USA - YL17G09_36 | ecosystem: Environmental > Aquatic > Freshwater > Lake > Sediment | place: USA: Wyoming | collected... | reverse complement strand
CTGCGCGGCAACCACGCCGGCGACGCCGTCTCCGACTTTGACACGCGTGGCTGTGACGACCGCGTCCGGCAAATGGCGGCTCTCAGCAATATAGAGATCGCCGGTCTGGTCATCCAGCAGCATCAGCGAGCCGCCGTGTGCGCGCGCTAGATGCAACGCCGCCGCGAAAATTTCGTGGTACAGGTCTTTTTCTTCGCGCGTCGCGTCCAGGCGCGCACTCGCGGTATACATCGCGACCAAATCGGCATACCGGCGCTGCAGGCGCGCGGCAAGATCGCGTACCGAGGTTGCTTCAGGCAAGGTGGGCGGCTCGGGCAGATTGTTGAGAAACGATTCGTCGCCGGGAAGAGCAGGTGAATGATCGGACATCTTCTTTAGCGTGACACGTGACGCGCGACCGGTGACAAGGGATGGCTTCTGGTCATAGATTCCAGGTCACTTGGCACACATCACCTTTCATCCAAACGTGATTTGATTCACGCCGCGCTGGCGCGCCGCGCGCTGCGCGTCTTGAGTGACCGCGAGCAAATCGAAGATCGAGGTACAGCCGTTGCGCGGATACGAGCAGACTCCCAATCCGGTAGTGATCTGGACGGGTCCCTGCGCGCTGACCAGTTGGATCGCGTTGATCCCAACGCGCAAGCGTTCTGCAACACTTTTGGCGTCCTCGCCTTCGGTCATCAGGAGGAGGAGCGCGAACGCGTCGCCGTCGTACCGTCCGATCAGATCGATCGAGCGAACGACGTTGACGCACACGTTGGCAGCCGCGCGCAAAACCTGGTCGCCGAATGTATGACCGGACTGGAGATTGATCGCCGATAGATTGTCTATGTCAACGATGATCACGGTAATCGGCTGGTTGTAGCGCCAACTGCGCCGAAATTCGCGGTCAGCCAGTTCCAAGAAAGGTTCGCGCTTGAGTACGCCGGTTGTCGGATCGATGGCCGCGAGCCGCGCGTTCTCTTCGTGCAGCCGCGCGAATTCGATGGCGAGGGCGCCTTGCGCGGCAAGTGTTTCGATCTGCGTCAGGCACGCCGCATTGACCGTCGCGCGGGCGAGCGGATAGATGATGAGCGCGCCGAGCGTCTGATCTTCTGCGAGCAGAGGCACGCCGATCGCGTGGTGAAGTGCAGACTCGGGTTGTTCTGACTGAGTTGGTACGATGATGGTCTTGCGGTCGGCAATGACGCGCGTTATGAATGGGTCGCCAACGTGCGCCGCAAAGTCGCGCGCCGCATTTTCCAAATTCTCAAATCCGTACGCGCCGAACAGTTGGATTCCGGCGGCGTGCGTGAGCAGTACGAATCCGTATTGGGCTTGCACCAAGCGCGCACTGGCAGTGGCGAGCATTTGCAGGGTTATGCTCAACGGCTGGGTGCGCGTCGCTTCGATGAGTTGATGGCAGAACGACACAACCAGCGCGTCTGCTTCGGATGCGCGTGGCGGGCTCAATGCCGCAGGCGACTCGGCGGCTTGGGGGACTGTCTGCATCTCATACGCGCGCGTGACCGCATTGCCCAGTCCCGTAAAATCGTTCAGCGGCTTTTCAAAGTGCGCGCACGCGCCTTCTTTCATTCCCTTTTCGCCAACATCTGAACACTCGGCATCGCAAACGAGAATCACGGGAACCGTCGGGCAGCGTTGTTTGATCGCGTGCAGAACCTGCATACCGTCAAAGAAGGGCGTGGTCAAGCCGACGAGCACGACATCGAACAGGTCGGGCAGAAAACGCGCCACGAGATCCGCGCCATCGTTCGCGAGGGTGACTCGGAATCCTAGTTGTTCGAGCGAATAGCGCGCGAAGACGCAAAAGGCGGCGTCCGCGTCCGCAAAGAGTATTCGAATTTTCTGTGCGTCTGGATCGTCCATTTTGCCTGCCTCACCTCGTCTAATTATACAACAAAATGCGCCAGGCGTAAATGAGACAGTTTGGTGTGCGCGGTTGTCACTCCCGTAGGAATGTGATAGAATCGCACCCAGAGGGAAAGAGTCCGTGCATAATTCGCAGGTCAGGGGCGAGCGTTTTCTTTTGATCGTTGCGATCCTGGCTAACGTTGTTCTAGTTATCGTCTTCGTTTTCCTGTTCGGTTTGATCGTCAACCAGCCAAGTGAGCCAGACGCGGCGGCAACGGCTGACGACCTGCCGGCAACCGAAGAACCCTCCTCAACCGAAACTGCGGTACGCGGCGAACTACCTACGATAGCGATCCCGTCAACTTTGACGCCGCCTCCGACGTTGACGCTTGCGCCAACATCAACGCCCGAACCGACGCGCCGCGAAATTCTGGAACCGACCAAGCCGCCTTACGTTTTCCCGACGCCGATTTACATTCCGCCCACGCCGCGCGAGCGATTCACACCGACGCGGAGCAGATAGCGAATAGCAGATAGCGAATAGGGTATGGCAGATGGCTATATGCCATACGCGATCCGCCATTCGCCATATGCTATTGGAGATTATGGACAACGACATCGAACTCGTTCACGCCGCGCAGCGCGGCGACCCGCGCGCGTTCGCGCAACTTGTCGAAAAGTACGAGGCGCGCGTCTACAATCTCGCGCGCAAAATGATGCGCGACCCGCAGGACGCCGAGGATGTTTTGCAGGAAACGTTTATCAGCGTCTTTCGCCATCTCAGAGATTTTCAAGGCGATTCCAGTTCTTCGACGTGGCTCTATCGCATCGCGACGAACGCGAGTCTGATGAAACTGCGCGGGCGGAAAGAGCCACTGCTTTCTCTCGACGAGCCGGTCGGAACGCATGGCGATGGCATGATGCCGCGCGAAATCGTGGATTGGGGCATCACGCCCGAAGAAGCGTTGCTCAGCGGCGAGGTGCGCGCGCAAATGGACGCGGCGGTGGACGCGCTGCCTGAATCACTGCGCGCGGTCTTCATCCTGCGCGACATCGAGGGGCTATCGTTGCAAGAGACTGCCGACGTGCTGAGCATCAGCGTGCCGAACGTCAAGACGCGTTTGCATCGCGCGCGGTTGATGTTGCGGGAAAGTTTGTCGGTGTATTTCAAGGAGCGCGTGGTAGCGAAATGAGCCCAACGTGCCCAGGGTGGCAAATGAGCCAAAGGTGCCAAAGGTGCCAAACACGCCAGCGGAGTTTTGAGTGAAACACAAACATACGGATTTGTGCGCGCAACTACAAGCGCAACTGCCTGATTATCTTGACGGCGAAGCGCGCGCGGAAATTTGCCGTGCGATTGAAGAACATCTCGCCTCGTGCGATGACTGCCGCGTGATGGTGGACACAATGAAAAAGACGATTACACTTTACCGCAACGCGCCGCGCGAGCAGGTACCGCAGGATGTACACGCGCGATTAGTGCGAGTGTTGAAGTTGGAGGAGATTGCAGCGAAAGCGCGCGACATTTCGTAGGGGCGAGCAAAATCGTTTGGTGAATTTCCCCTAATCGAGATAATTGCATCAGGAATATTTCTCTTCGGCAACGACGCCGAAAGCGCGCGCTTAGGACGGGTCATTGCCCTGGGCGCGCGTCTTTTTTCCGATACGACCGCAGACCACCGACCGCCGGCTGCAATCAATCGGCGGCGGTCAGCCGTCGGTGGTCGGCGATCTATTCTCCAAAGGAGGCAAGGGTGTTTTTTTCAATCCCAGGTACCACACTCGCAAGTACCCCGACGCGCGTTCGCGCGACATGATGCTCAAGACGATTGATTTTTTCGAGTGCAAGGGCAAAGCGAAAATCAAAGAGGACGACCGCAATCGCACCTGGTACGCCGACCTGCTCGAATTTCAAAAACGCGAGAGACTTTTCGCAACGTTGCTGACGCCGACGGGGTACGGCGATGCGGACGCGCGCAGGGACACGTGGCGCAACATCGAGTTCAACGAGATTCTCGCGTTCTACGGACTCGCGTACTGGTACACCTGGCAAGTTTCGATTCTCGGTCTCGGTCCGATTTGGCAGAGCGCAAACGAAGGGTTGAAGCGCAAAGCGGCACAACTCTTGCGCGAGGGCGAAGTGTTCGCGTTCGGGTTGTCCGAGCGCAAACACGGCGCGGATGTCTATTCGACCGAAATGTCGCTGACGCCGCAATCTGATGGGACGTATCGCGCGAACGGCGAAAAATATTACATCGGTAACGGCAACATCGCGCCGATGGTTTCGACCTTTGGCAAATTTGCGAACACAGGCGAGTACGTTTTCTTCGCCGCCGATTATCGCAACCGCAATTGCGATTTGATTCAAAACGTCTGCAATAGCCAATCGCACGTCGCGAATTTCGCGTTGCGCGATTATCCGATCACCGAAGCGGACATTTTGTCGAAAGGGCAGGCAGTGTGGGACGCCGCGCTCAACACCGTGAACATCGGCAAGTACAACCTGGGTTGGGCATCCATTGGCATTTGCACGCACTCGTTCTACGAGGCGATCAATCACGCGGCGAATTGCAAATTGTACGGAATGTTCGTCACCGATTTTCCGCACGCCAGCCAAATGTTTACCGACGCGTACACGCGCTTGGTCGCGATGAAACTCTTTGCACTCCGCGCCGCCGATTATTTACGCACCGCGTCGCCGCAAGACCGCCGCTATTTGCTTTTCAACCCGATGGTCAAGATGAAAGTGACGACGCAAGGTGAAGAGGTCATCAATTTGCTTTGGGATGTCATCGCGGCGAAGGGCTTGGAAGGATACGTACTTTGAAATGGCAGCGCGCGATATTCGTGCTCTGCCGAAACTCGAAGGCACCGTCCACGTTAACCTCGCGCTGATTTTGAAATTTATGCCTAACTATTTCTTTTTCCCCGCCGAGTATTCTGAAATTCCACTGTGCGATTTTGCGCGCAACGACGATTTCCTTTTCAATCAGGGACCAGCCAGGGGTTTGGGCAAAATCCAGTTTCATGATTACAACCTTGCGTACAACGCGTACGATGTGCCGAACCTTGCCTTGTTCCGCGAACAAATCGCAGTGTTCAAAGATTTTCTCGCGATGGCGACGCCCGACGAAGCGCAACAAAAGGACACCGATTTTCTGCTCGCGCTGGGCGAACTCTTCGCGCTCGTCCTCTACGGGCAACTCATCCTCGAAAACGTCAAGCATTATGGCGTGGACAATGACACGCTCGATCAGATTTTGGATTGCCTCGTGCGCGATCTTTCCAAGTTCGCGCTGCAACTCTACAGCAAGCCAAGCAGTACTCCCGCGCAGATGGATTTCTGCCTGAAGATGATCCGTAAGCCGATCGTGGACTCGGCGCGCTACGACCGTGTGTGGAGGAATTCGGTAGACGCGTTGAAGGGTGCGTATGAGATGAATCCGTGATGGAAACAAGAAACCCGTTTTCTCTGAGAAAACGGGTTTCTGCTTTATCCCTGCAATCCCCATCGCGCGCGCACGCGCGTTTCAATCGGCGCGAAGATGAGACGATCCACGATGAGACCGATCGCGATGATGACGAGCATCACTGCGATGACCTGGCTCATATCGTTCAGTTCGCGTCCCATCATCAACAAATAGCCGAGACCCAGACTGACGTACAGCAACTCTGCCGCCATCAATGACCGCCACGCGAACGACCAGCCCAGTTTCATTCCCGTGATGAGCCCAGGGAGCGCGGCGGGAAAGATCACGAGCGCGTACATTTTCCAACCGCGCGCGCCCAGATTGCGCGCCGCGCGCAAGTACAGCGGCGGCGTGTTTTTCACGCCCGCTTCGGTGGCGGTGGTGATCGCGAGCAGTGCACCCATCACGACGACGAACAGCATCGCGGTCTCGCTCAAGCCGAACCACAACAGCGCGAGCGGCAGCCAGCATATGGAGGGCAACGTTTGTAAACCCAGCACGATTGAGCCGACTGTTTCGTCCAGCAATCTAATACGCCCAATCGCCAGCCCGCTCAGGATTCCGATCACGGCGGATATTCCAAAACCGATCACGAGTCGCCGCATCGAAGTGGCGATGCCGACGATGAAGGTGCCATTTTGAAAGCCGCGCATCAGTGTTCGAGCAACGCTAAGCGGTGATGGGAAAATGTACTCTGCCCACAAGCCCGACCATGCGAGCCCTTGCCACACGGCGAGCAACGCGGCGAAGAAGATGAGCTTGCGCGTTAGGTTATTCATGCAATTCCTTGCTCCTCTGCGAGTATTGCGTCACAGCACGTCATCCCCAACTCTCTGCGCTTCCATTTCTTGAAGCAGACTGGCTTCCGCGTCGCGTGCGCTTGCCAGCACGTCCTCCTTCAACTCTGCCATAATTTCACGTGCGAGATCAACGACCGCGTAACTTTCGATCTGACGCGGGCGCGGCACGTTGATCGGAAAGACTTTTTTGATGCGACCAGGTCGCGCGGAGAGGACGACGACGCGATCGCCTAGCACGACGGCTTCGCGCACGTTGTGGGTGACAAACAAAATCGTCTTGCGCGTCTCTGTCCAAATCGTTTGCAATTCGTCGTGCAGAATGTCGCGCGTCTGCGCGTCGAGCGCGCCGAACGGTTCGTCCATCAGCAGCACATCGGGGTTGAGCGCGAGCGCGCGTGCAATCGCGACGCGTTGCTGCATCCCGCCCGAAAGTTCGTGTATGGACGCTCGCTCGAAATCGCTGAGGTGTACCATCCGCAAGAATTTGCGTGCGATGACCTGGCGCTCTGCCTTTGGCACGCCGATCATATTCAACCCAAATTTGACGTTGTCGAAAACGTTGAGCCAGGGAAAGAGCGCGGCGCTCTGGAAAATCATCACACGATCAGTACCTGTGGTTTGCACCAAGTTGCTATCCACGCGTACTTCGCCGCGCGTCGGCTTGTCAAGACCCGCGATGATATTGAGCAGGGTGGACTTGCCGCAACCCGATGGACCGAGCAGACAGACGAATTCGCCTGCCCGCACATCGAGATCAATCGAATCAAGCGCGGTGAGTGCACCGTTCTTGCTCTGGAAGGTTTTGCTGACCCCGCGAATTTCGAGTTTCATTCATCCCTCTTGACCGCCGACCGCAGACGGTAGACAGCGGTCAGCGATCGGTCGTCCGCGGTCTACTGTACCGACGGTAGATTCTTCTCACGCAGCACCTGATTCAGCAACGTCAAATCGTAAATGCCATCCAAGTTCGGCATCGTGTCGCCGAGAAAGCCGAGTTTGAACGCGGCATCGGCGGAACCCAGGAGTGACGCGTGAATTGGATCGTACGTGATGCTTTGGCGCGACCACGCGTCATCCAAGACTTGTTGTGAAAATGCCGCGCCCGTCAGGCGTTCGATTTCGCTGTTCAACTTTTGCTTTGCCGATGCGGGATCGGCGTTGATGCGCTGGGTCAGTTCGACGTGTGCCGCGAGAAAGTTCTTGACGACGTCGGTTTGTTCTTTCAGAAATTTCGCGCTGACGATAACGTGCGCGACGACGAATTTTCCGCCCTGCCACAACTCGCGCTCGTCGAGAAAAATCTTGCCATTTGCTTCGCGCACCAAGCGCGCCCCCCAGGGTTCGGGCACCCACGCGGCGTCAAACTCTTTTTTCCGAAACAGCGTGAGAATGTCGGGATTCGCAATGGGGATGACTTCTGTGTCACCGCCTTGCTCTTTCAGCTTGAATCCCTGATTCACTAGCCACGCGCGCGCGGCAACATCCTGTGTGTTGCCGAGTTGCGGCGTCGCGATTTTCTTGCCACGAAAATCGCTGGGCGAACTTATGCCCGCGTCGCTCCGCACGACTAGCACCGCGCCGCCGCTCGTCGCGCCCGCGATGATCCGCAGCGCTTCGCCTTTCGATTTGACGTAGCCGTTGATCGCAGGATTCGGTCCGATGTACGTGAGATCGAGTTGACCCGCGAACAGCGCTTCAATCGCTGAGGGACCCGCGTTGAAAAGTTTCGTGTCAATCTTCACGTTATCGCCGAGCGTGCGCTGGAACGTGCCATCGGCAATGCCGATGACTGCTTGCGCGTGCGTAATGTTTGGAAAATATCCCAAACGTATTGTGACTGGATTGTTCGCGGAGGGCGCGGCTGGTTGGCTGGCACAGCCAAGCAATCCAATCACCAATGCCACGAGCAAAATCCATCCGATTTGTGCAACCTGCAAATTGCCTTTCACTGTGATACTCCTTCAATTGGCTTTTATGCTTTCGCGCGTGTCATCGGCGCATTGATGACACGGTGAATAGCCGGAGGCATGAATGACATCTGGGCGGGCACGATAGTGGCTCCGAGGGCAAAGCCAGAAGCGAATTACTTGCGATGGCGGCGCGATTTTTTGGGCGCGACCGCATCGGCGAGCGAGGTACTATCAATCACCGCGACGATGGCTGTACGCACCTGGCTCATGACCATGCGTAACGGGCAGGTGCGTTCGTTCGGACAGGTACAAGGTTCGTACGCGATCTTGCTGATGCAACTGACCGGTGCAATCGTGCCGTCGAGAATGCGGATGATTTCGCCGAGCATAATGTACTGGGCGGGACGTCCGAGCGTGTACCCGCCGCCCGCGCCAATGTGACTGTGCACGATGCCGCTGTTGCGGAGGGTGAGGAAAATCTGTTCGAGGAATTTGGGCGGGATGTTGCTGCGCTTGGCAAGTTCCTTGAGCCGGACCGGGGCTTGGTCTTTCCGCGATGCCAAATTCATCAATGCCAACAGTCCGTACTTGCTGCGTTTGGAAAGTTTCATTCCGATTGATTCCTATAATTCCTACTAGATTTGTAGAATTTATATCAAACAAAACACAATTTGTCAAATTCAGAAATCGTTTTCATTTGCGCGGATCACGCTACGGACGCGCGGTAGACGACGGCGAATCGAAAAACTTGACAAGTGCCGCAATGAGACCCGCGATGGTGTATTCTGTCGCGACAATATCCACACGCAGACCCAAGTCGCGCGCGGTTTGCGCGGTGATGGGTCCGATGCAAGCGATTTTCGAATTCTGATTTGTGATTTCTGGTTTATGATCTAGCGCGGCGACCAGACCGTGGACGGTTGAAGAACTGGTGAAGGTAATCGTGTCGATTGCCCCATCCTCGATGAGCGCACGGATTTGTTGCGCGAGTGGATGATGCGCGGCGGTTGTGACGGTGCGATACGCGGCGATTTCGTGAACGATTGCGCCGCGTTCGCGCAGACCTTGCGCGAGGGCTTCGCGCGCGATGTCGGCGCGCGGCAGCAAAATGGGCTGACCAGTCACGTCGCCAATCTGTTCAACAATCGCTTCGGCGATGTACTCGCGCGGCACGAAATCGGCACGCCAGCCGTGGCGGGCTAATTCTTCGGCGGTGGCGGGACCAATCGCGCCTAAACGCGCGCCTGCAAACGCGCGCGCATCACGCCCAAGCGCGGCGAGTCGTTCCCACACGAACCTTACGCCGTTGACGCTCGTGAAGATCACCCAGCCGTACTTTTGCGCGAGCGCGGCGTCGAATGACGTGAAATTTTCAAGCGGCAAGAATTGAATCACGGGAAATTCAATCGGCTCTGCGCCGAGTTCCGCGAGTTGGTGCGACAATTCGCTTGCCTGTTCGCGCGCGCGCGTGACCAAAATGCGCTTGGCGAAGAGCGGTTGCTTTTCAAACCATTGCAATTTCTGGCGTAGATTCACCACGTCGCCGACAATCACCACGGCGGGCGGTTCCATACCACGACTTTGTTCGACGATGTTTTCCAAAGTGCCGACAATCGTTTCTTGTTGCGACGTCGTTCCCCAGCGTACCAACGCGGTGGGTGTGTTTGCGGCGTATCCCGATTCAAGCAGCGACGCGACGATTCGTTCCAGGTTGTCGACTCCCATCATGAAAATAGAAGTTGGAGGTTGGAAGTTGGAGGTTGGATCAGGATCGTCGCGCAAGTGTCCCGTCGAAACGGTGAAGGACGCGGCGACACCGCGATGCGTCACGGGAATTCCCGCGTACGCGGGCGCGGCAATCGCGCTTGAAATGCCCGGAACGATTTCAAACGCGATGCCCGCGTCTGCGAGCGCGAGCGCTTCTTCACCCCCGCGACCAAAGACGAAGGGATCGCCGCCCTTCAAGCGCACGACCGTTTTTCCTTCGCGCGCTCTTTCGACGAGTAGCGCGTTGATTTCATTCTGCGGCATCGTGTGATCGCTGCTCGCCTTGCCGACGTAAATTTTCTCTGCGGGCGCGGGCGGGTAGTTCAAAAGCGCGGGCGCGACGAGTCGATCGTACACGACGACATCCGCGCGGCGCAAACACGCCACGCCTTTGACGGTGATGAGCCCTGGGTCGCCGGGTCCCGCGCCGACGAGGTAGACTTTTCCGTTCATCGGGTTTCAGGTTTCGGGTTCAAGGTTTTGAATTTCCCGTCTTAACGACAGTGCCAAACGCTCGCCAACTTCTTCGGCTTTTTCCACGTCGCCGCTCATGTCTCCGCGCACAACGCGCGTGCCATCAGCGCTCGCGATGAGCCCGCGCAAATGCAGAGTGCTGCCGCGCGTTTCGCCGTACGCGGCAATCGGCACCTGGCAGCCGCCGCCGAGTGCGCGCAGGAACGCGCGTTCAGCCGTCGTTGCCGCGCGTGTCGGCGCGTGATCGAGCGGCTTGAGCAATTCCAGAGTTGCCGAGTCATCCGCGCGTGCCTGCACGGCGAGCGCGCCTTGTCCAACGGCGGGCAGCATCACGTCGAGCGATAGGTATTCAGTGATGCGGTCTGCGTAACCCAAGCGCAGAACGCCTGCGGCGGCGAGAACAATCGCGTCGTACTCTTCAGTTCCGGCTTTGCGCAAGCGCGTGTCCACGTTGCCGCGCAAATTGACGATTTGTAAATCGGGACGATGCGCGCGGAGTTGCGCGGCGCGGCGCAGCGAACTCGTGCCGACGCGCGCGCCGTGTGGCAAGTGATCGAGTCCAAGTTTTAGATGCGAGACGAGGACATCCCGTGCGTCTTCGCGTTCTGAGATCGCGGCGAGGATGAGTCGGCCTGTCATTGCGAGGAGCGGTTTGCGCGGCGAAGCAATCTCCAAATCGCAGGTTGGGGATTGCTTCGCTCCGCTCGGAATGACCCTCGCGGTTGTTTGAGTCGGCAAGTCTTTCAACGAATGAACCGCGAGGTGAATCTGTCCCGCGAGCAACGCCGCTTCGATCTCACGCGTGAACAGCCCCTGCGCTCCGCTCAGGGCAGGCTCTTTGTCGCTGATCTTCGGCAACGATGTATCAGTTTGTGTATCACCTTTCGTCGTGATCATCTGGATGACGATTTCGATCCCTGGGTTGAGGGCAGCCAATTTCTGCGCAACCCAGTTTGTTTGCCACAACGCGAGTTGGCTCGCGCGCGTGCCGATGACTATCTTGGTCACGGTACTAGTCTCTCTTTACGCAGGGGCGCAGGGGAGAATCCTGAGCGCAGTCGACGGATCACCGTTGCTCCTCTGCTCCTCCGTGCCTCTGCAGGGTCTCCGCTTGCTGAAGAATCGTTTCCACCGCGCGCCGTGCGTCCTCATCGCACCCCTCACGCAGTAACGGCAGTGCCGCGTCCATCAGTTCATGCCACAACGCTTGGCGTCGTTCGCGCGGCACGCGCGTTCGGGCGCGCGGGCGCAGTTCGGCGAGGAGTGTGGCGAGTTGGGCGTACTCCGCGCCGACGGCGGTTTCGATTTCTTCGCGCAAGCGTTTGGCGAGCGCGGGACACGCGCCGCCCGTGCTGATCGCGATCGCAATTGGTCCGCGACGCACGACGGCAGGAACATGAAATGTGCAGTGGGCAGGATCGTCTACGACATTGACGAGAATGCCCCGTGACCGCGCGTCGTCGTACACCGCCTGGTTGACTTGCGGATCATCGGTTGCCGCAATGACGACGCGCGCGTTTTTCAGATCGCTGGTTTGATACGCGCGGGGGATCACGGCGATGCGCTGGGCGCGTTCAAGTTCTTTGAGTTCGCGCGTGAGTTGCGGCGCGATCACCGTGACGCGCGCGCCCGCGTCCAACAGCCCTTGTACTTTGCGCGCCGCCACCACACCGCCGCCGACGACGACCGCGCCTTGTTCGAGATCAACGAGCGTAGCAGGATAGTTGCTCATTCGACGGTCATTATACTACAAAATTCATTCGCGTCTAACTCTGGCGCGGCGCGTGTTTGACTTATCCGCCAAAATTCTATACACTTGAGTTGAGGTAATCAGATGTTTCAGCGATTCAAAGACGCGCGCGGCACGCTGTTCCGTTTGTTCTCGCTTTCGTTTTGGCTGAACCTGGGTCTCCGGACCAAGATGACCTTGATGGTGTTGGTTGGGTTGACCGCGCTTGTCGGGTTCTTTGGTTTCTTGAGTGTGAGCGCGGCGCAGCAGACGACGGCACGCGCGTTGCAAGAGCGCGTCATCCTCGCGCAACTGGCGGCGAATCATACGGACTATGTGTTGGGAAACGCGCAGACACTTTTGGAATCAACGGCCTCGCGCAGAATTTTTTCCGGGTCCTCATCACTCGCGGCACAACAGGCGATATTGCGCGAATCACTTGTGGATTCGGGTTCGCTTTTTCGGAAGATGGTGTTGATTGATCGGGCTGGAAATGTCCAAGCGGCTGAACCGCCTCTGGGCGAACCGCTTTCGTCGTTTTCGTTCGTTCGCGAAATATCTGATCGCACAGAATTTGCTGTGACGAGCGTGGCGGGACCTGCGTTTGGCTCTGCGATCGTTGCGATGACACCAGTGCGCGATCCGGCGGGACAGATCGTCGGCACATTGGTTGCCAGTCTCGATTTGTCCGGCTCTGAGATCAGCGCGCCGATGCAATCGGTCACTTTGGGGCAGACCGGCTATCTCGAAATCGTTGACACGAACGGTTTGATCATTCTCAGCACGCGCCCGCAACGCCTCTTTAGTGCTGCCGACTATGGCGACAGTCTCGTCGCGATGATCCGAGAAGGCAAGAGTGTTGTCACAAATTGTCTCGACTGCCGTGCGGCGAATCCGAGGGCTGACCGCGAACTCGAAGTGATCGCGTTCGCGCCGATGAAACGCGCGCCGTGGGGCGTCGTTGTGCGACAAACCGAAGCGGAAGCGTTTGCCTCGGCGAAACAACTGCAAGGGCAGATTGCAATGGTCGGTGTGTTGTCGGTGCTGGGTGCGGTCGTGCTCGTGTGGCTGACGACGCGCAGTGTGATTGCGCCAGTGCGGGATTTGACGACAGCGGCAAAACGAATCGCGCGCGGCGATCTAGAGACTCCGATTCAGATCAAGCGCGGCGACGAGATAGGCGTGCTCGCGAATTCGCTGGACGATATGCGTGCGCGCCTGGCAGAAAGCATCGCCGAAGTTCAGGCGTTGAATCGCGATCTCGATTTGCGGGTGCAAGAACGCACGCGCGATTTGTCCGCGTTGAATGCCGTTGCGATGGCGGTCGCGCAACCACTGAATTTGCGTGAGTTGCTTGATCAAGCGCTCACGCAGGTTTTGCGCGTGACGGGAGTGCAGGCGGGCGCGATCTTTTTGCTCGATGAAGAGACGCGGACTCTGGGTCTGCAGGCACGCCGCGGCACGTCGGAAGAAGCGGCGCAATCTATGATGCTGTTACATCTCGACGATAGCGCGTGCGGCGGCGTGATCGAAAAAGGGCATCCCGTCGTCGTGCCCGATCTCGGTTACTATCGTTCGAGCGCGGGGCGTTCGTTATGGTCGGCGGGTTTGCGCGCACTCGTGCACGTTCCGTTGATTAGTCGCGGCGTGGCAATGGGAACGTTGTGCGTGGCTACTGCACAGCCGCGCGATTATCAACTCGAAGAACTCGATCTGTTGATGGCGATTGGGAGTCAGATCGCGGTCGGGATCGAAAACGCGCGGCTGTACAACGAACTCGCGCGGCGCGAACAGTTGCGCGGGGAACTACTCGACAAAGTGATCGCGGCGCAAGAGGATGAACGCAAACGGATCGCGCGTGATTTGCACGATGATACAAGTCAGTCGCTTTCGGCGTTGATCTATTCGCTGGAAGCGGCAGAGGCGTCGTGCAGTGGCTTGCCCATTCGTGATTCACTCGCGATGATGCGGCAACGCGTGACGCAAATTCTCGATGGAATTCACAAATTGATTTTCGATTTGCGACCCAGTATGCTCGATCACTTGGGGTTGTTCGTGTCATTGCGCTGGTACGCGGAGACGCATTTACAGCCGCTCGGAATGCGCGTGCATTTGGAAGAGCGCGGCTCGGCGCGGCGGCTGCCGCCCCAGATGGAAACGGCATTGTTCCGCGTCGTGCAGGAAGCGATCAACAACATTGCGAAACATTCGGGCGCGCGCAACGTGCATTTGAATTTCGATTGTTACGATGGCTTTGTGGAAATTGACATCGCAGATGACGGCATCGGATTCGATCTGAACCAGATCGCGCGGGCGACGGATCGGCGGCGCGGGCTGGGCTTGGTCGGGATGCAAGAGCGCGTGGGCTTGTTAGGTGGAAAGATTTCGATGGTGTCTGAGCAAGGTCACGGTACGCAGATCTCGATTCGTGTGCCTGTGGATACATAAGTATGCTACAGAGGACACAGAGAGCACAGAGACAAAAACAAGGTCTTCTCTGTGTCCCCGTGTCCTCTGTGGCGAAGCAGGTAGTTACGTGGAGAAAAACAGATGGCGAAGATCCGCGTGTTGTTAGTGGACGATCATACAATCCTGCGCGAAGGATTGCGCTCGCTTCTCTCAATGCAAGAGGACATTGAAGTCGTGGGCGAAGCGGGCGATGGTCAAGCCGCGCTCGAATTGATCGGGCAACTCAAGCCCGACGTCGTGGTAATGGATGTCGCGATGCCCGTGATGGATGGCTTGGAAGCAACGCGGCGCGTCAAAAAGGACTTTCCAGAGACGCGCGTGTTGATTTTGACGCAGCACGATAATCGGGAGTATGTGTTTTCGCTGTTGCAGGCAGGTGCAGTCGGTTACATTCTGAAAAAGTCAGGCGGGGCGGAAGTGATCAACGCGATTCGCAGTACGTTCGCGGAAGGCGCGTTCCTGCCGCCGAGCATCGCGCGCGAAGTGATGGATCGGTACATACAACGACCACAAGAGGAAACAGGCCGCCCGCATTTGACCGATCGGGAGAAAGAGGTTTTGCGTTTGATCGCGGAAGGCAAGAGCAACAAAGAAATCGCGGAGATTCTTTTCTTGAGTGTCAAGACAGTGATGGTGCATCGCACGAACATTATGGAAAAATTAGACATTCACAGCCGGACGGAGTTGGTCAAGTATGCGATTCGGCAAGGGCTGATCAGCGTATAGCGGACGGCGTATCGCGTATGGCAAATAGCGCATAGTCATTTGCTATCTGCTATCTGCTATACCCGATACGCCATTCGCCAGGTGAGGTAGTCGTGTATCTCTTCGCGGGCGCGTCGTTGTGGGGAAGCAAGGTCGAATATAAGATCGTGCGCGAGGTGGCGCGCGGCGGGATGGGCGCGATTTATCGTGCCGAAGATCGCGCCAACAATCGCGTCGTCGCCATCAAAGAAGCGTGTCTCGATCCGGCGTGCGGTGGCAAGGTCGCGCAAATTCGCGAACGGCTGACGTACGAGATGCAGGCGTTGATGCCGCTCGATCATCCGGGCATTCCCAAAGTGTACGAGCAATTGTCGCGTTATGAAAATGAGTACCTTGTGATGGAGTTTATCGAAGGGCAGACGCTTCGGAAGATTCAAGAGCAGGCACCTGGCGTGAAAAGACGGATCGAAGAAGGTCGCGTGCTGGGTTGGGCGATTCAAGTGCTTGATAACCTCGCGTACTTGCACGAGCAGCCCAAGCCGATCATTCATCGCGACATCAAGCCCGAAAATTTGATTCTCGCGACGGATGGGCGCGTGGTGTTGGTGGATTTCGGTTTGATGAAGCAAGTCGAGCGCCAACTCGAAAGTGGTCCGCTGATTCGCGCCATCGGCACGATTGAATTTGCGCCACCTGAACAGTATGCCGAGAGCGGCAGTCATACAGATCAGCGCACCGACATTTACAGTCTTGGCGCGACGCTGTACTCTTTGCTCGCGGGCCATTTGCCGCCGCGCGCGGTGGATCGGATGTTGCCGATGTCAATGAGCGCGCCGCTCAAACGCAGCGCGTTGCGCAAAGCCAATCTCACCATCTCGCCGCGCATCGAGGAGATTATTTTCAAGGCGATGGAGATTGAGCCAGACCAACGTCACCAATCCGCGCGCGCGATGCGGGAAGCCATTTGTCCACGGCGCAATTTTATCCCAATGCCATTTTGATGCGTTTGGAAAAAGGAAAAGGATATGGGGAGATTGCTCATTGTTTCAAACCGACTGCCTTTTACGGTTACTCAGACAGAGGGCAGACTGGAATTTCAGGAAAGCACTGGGGGCCTCGTCTCGGGACTGAGCGCGTACCTGGATTCCTTGAAAGGATTTACTTTCGCTGAGTCGAACTATATTTGGTTGGGATGGCCTGGTCTCACTGTCAATGAGGGACACCACGCCGAATTGAAAACCAGAGCGCTCGCTGACTTTAACGCGTATCCCGTTTTTCTCTCCGAAAGCGCGATGGACAAGTTCTATCATGGCTTTTGCAACAAGACGATTTGGCCCCTGTTCCATTACTTTCCCTCTCTGACTACTTTTGATGAAGAATTGTGGCAGCACTATGTGAGCGTGAACCAAGCGTTTGCGGAGACGGTGCTGGAAATTCTACATCCGGATGACCTGGTATGGATTCACGACTATCATCTGATGCTCCTTCCTAAAATTCTGCGCGAACGCGTGCCCCACGTCTTGAGCGGATTCTTTCTCCACATTCCTTTTCCAGTAATCGAGGTCTTTCGGCTTTTGCCGAGACGATGGGGAGAAAGTATTTTGGAGGGACTGCTGGGTGCCGACCTCATCGGCTTTCACACTCACGATTATACGCAAGCGTTCTTAAAGTGCGCACTGCGGATGCTCGGCTATGATCACAGTATCGGAATAATTCGTGTCGGTAGCCGCATTGTCAAAGCCGACACGTTGCCGATGGGCATAGATTTCGACCGCTATCACCAAGCCGCGCAAAGTTCCAGCGTCCAAGCAGCAAGAGCCAAACTTGCCGAACCGCTGACCAACGTGCGTGTCGTTTTGTCCATTGATCGGCTCGACTATACCAAAGGCATCATCAATCGTCTGCGCGGATTCGAGTTGTTTCTGGAGAGAAATCCAGAGTGGCACGACCGAGTCGTGCTTTCTCTCATCGTCGTTCCTTCGCGCGTTGGAGTTCAGCAATATCAGCAAACGAAGAAACAAATCGACGAATTGGTTGGTCAGATCAATGGACGGTTCGGCGGGATTCAGTGGACGCCGGTGGTGTATCAATACAGGTACTTGCCCCTTGAGCCACTGGTGACATGGTACACCGTGAGCGACATCGCGCTGGTGACACCCTTGCGCGACGGAATGAATCTCGTCGCGAAAGAATACGTCGCCGCGCGAACTGATCAGACCGGCGTACTTATTCTCAGCGAAATGGCGGGCGCGGCGAAGGAACTGGGCGAGGCGATCATCATCAGCCCAAACAGCATTGAAGAAATTGCCGATGCGCTGAAGCAAGCCCTGGAGATGCCAACTGCTGAGCAAATGCGGCGGATGCGCGTCATGCAAACGCGCCTCAAACGCTACAATGTCGTGCGCTGGGCAAATGATTTCATTCAGACGTTACGCGCCGTCAGAGAACAACAAGAGAAAATCGCGGTACGATATTTGGATTCGCCGACGATTCGGCAGATAGTTGAGAAATCTCGGAGTGCGCAACATCGCCTCTTTCTGTTGGACTATGACGGTACTCTCGTCCCCTTGTTCAATGAGCCGCACAAGGCAAATCCGCCCTCCGACTTGCTGGCAACTCTCAAACGACTTGCGGAAGATCCCAAGAATGAAATTGTCCTGATTTGTGGACGCGACCGGAATACGATGCAGGACTGGTTTGGCGCGTTGGACATTGGAATCGCGGCAGAGCATGGCGCGTGGATCAAAGAAAGGAACACAGCGTGGCGATTGACCAAGCCGTTGAAGAACGACTGGAAGCCTTCCCTTCTCCCTATTCTCGAAAGACGCGCTGATCGTCTACCAGGGGCGATTGTGGAAGAGAAGGAGTTTTCAATCGTTTGGCATTTCCGCGGCGCTGACCCTGAATTGGGCGCTCTACGCGCGCAGGAACTATTGGACGATCTGGTGGATTTCGCGACGGCTCGAGAGATTCAGATCTTTCAAGGTGACAAGATGATCGAAGTGAGAAACTCGGGTGTGAACAAGGGAACCATTGCGTCGCACTGGTTGTCGAAAGCGGTGATTGATTTTATTCTCGCGGCGGGTGACGACGAGACCGACGAAGATTTGTTCAGAATCCTGCCCTCCTTCGCCTACTCGATTCGGATCGGGGTCGCTTCAACACACGCGGGCTACAATTTGCTCGAACCTGCCGAAATGACTGAGTTGCTTCGAAGCCTGGCACAAAGTTGACCCGACCCGATCAAACAATTGGTGGGAGAATAATTCAATGAACCGCGTCAATCTGCACTGGCACCGTGTCTTGCGCCCGTTTCAGGAGTTCTTTCAACTCGAGGCGTCAAGCGGAATCTTATTGCTTACTTGCACGTTTATTGCGCTTCTCTGGGCAAATTCCCCGCTTGCGAAATTCTATTTCGATCTGTGGAGCACACACATCACGCTCGGTATTGGAGCTTTCGCCATTTCCAAAGACCTCTTGCATTGGATCAACGACGGCTTGATGGTGATTTTCTTTTTCGTCGTCGGACTGGAAATCAAACGTGAAATCCGCGTCGGCGAACTTGCTTCCCGACAGCAAGCCGCGCCGCCGATTGCCGCTGCGCTGGGCGGAATGATCACTCCCGCGCTGATTTATCTTCTCATCAATTCCGGCACATCCGCCGCACGCGGTTGGGGCATCCCGATGGCAACTGATCTTGCATTCGCGATTGGCGCGCTCTCGCTTTTGGGGAACCGCGTACCGACTGCGCTCAAAGTGTTTCTAACCGCACTCGCAATCGTGGACGATTTGGGCGCGGTCTTGGTGATCGCACTGTTTTATACGGAAGCGATTGCGTGGGAGATGCTCGCGCTCGCCTCTGTGATTTTCATCGTGCTGATGATTGCGAATCGCCTGGACGTGCAGAAAACGCTAGCCTACGTGATTCTGGGCGTCGGATTGTGGCTGGCGCTATTGAATTCCGGCATCCACGCGACGATTGCAGGCATATTGCTTGCACTGACGGTTCCGTTTGGCGCGTCTCGTGAAGGTGCGCGGGATCAAGCCAAGACTTTACTTGAACGATTAGAACATACGCTGCATCCGTGGGTCGCTTTTCTCATCTTGCCGGTCTTTGCGCTTGCAAATGCCGGTGTCGCGCTCGGGGGCGAGGTTTTTTTCGCGCTGACGCAACCAATCGCGCTAGGTGTTTTCCTCGGTCTGGTTGTGGGGAAACAGATTGGCGTGACCACGTTCACTTGGCTTTGCGTCAAGTTGGGGCTAGGCATTTTGCCGGCGGGCGCGAATTGGAAGCACATCTACGGAGTGGGATGGCTTGCCGGCATTGGATTTACGATGTCGTTGTTTATCGCAAGCCTCGCCTTTGGTGCAGGCCCGCAACTATCCTTTGCGAAATTGGGCATTTTGTCTGCCTCGCTCATTGACGGAATGGTTGGTTGGTTCCTCTTGCGGCGAATGAAATTTTGAACCGCAGAATACAGCAAAGACCCTATCAAAAATAGGGCACTCTACCTATTTGTGCGAGACGCTGAGTCTTGTATAATCAAAGCCGAGTTGAAATCGTCAAGCTAGAGTGTCCTATGCCGTACCCCCGAAACACGCGGTTGTGTTGGGGGCAAGTTCGTTCTTGGATTCTCATGCATGGTCAAGGCTCCATTGTTGTCAGTGGCTGGAGTGGGGCACGCAACATCCCACAATTCTCAGGGAGAGGAGGCGAGAAGGAGGAAGTACACGGTTGTGTTTTCGTCAATGATTGGACAGTCGGTATTCTAAACAACAAGGAGGTACAGGATGGCGGATGAAATGAAGACGCCACTGTTGGATGATCTCGAAAAAGGTCCGTGGCCCTCTTTCGTCAAGGACATGAAGCAGGCGGCGGCGAAGAAAGAAAGCGCGCGCGCGCTGATGGGGCAACTCGAACAGTCGTACGTTGACAACATTGGTCACTGGAAACATGGCGGCATCGTCGGTGTCAAAGGGTACGGCGGCGGCGTCATCGGTCGCTATTCCGATATTCCCGACAAGTTTCCCGGCGTCGAACACTTTCACACGATGCGCGTGAATATGCCGGCGGGCTGGTTCTACACGACGAAAGCATTGCGCGCGCTCTGCGATGTGTGGGACAAGCACGGCAGCGGCTTGACGAACTTTCACGGCGCGACGGGTGACATCATCTTGCTCGGCACTTCGACCGATCACCTGCAGACTTGCTTCGATGACTTGGCAGAGATCGGTTTCGATTTGGGTGGCTCGGGTTCTGCGATGCGGACGCCAAGCGCGTGCGTCGGTCCCGCGCGGTGCGAGTGGGCGTGCTTCGATTCGCTCGATGTTCTGCAGACGATCACGCGCACGTTCCAGAGCCAACTGCATCGCCCAATGTTCCCGTACAAAATAAAGATCAAGATCAGCGCGTGCCCGAACGATTGCGTCGCGTCCATCGCGCGCTCGGACATTTCGATCATCGGCACGTGGAAAGGGAACATTCAGATTGACCAGAAAGAAGTGTGGGCATGCGCCAAGGCGATGGACCTTCAAGCCGAAGTCGTTGATCTCTGCCCGACCAAGTGTATGGCGTGGGATGGCAAGACGCTGAAACTTGACGACAAGGAGTGTAATCGCTGTATGCACTGCATCAACTTGATGCCGAAGGCGTTGCGCCAAGGCAAAGAACGCGGCGCGACGATTCTCGTCGGCGGCAAAGCGCCCATCGTTCACGGCGCGCTCCTTTCCTGGGTCGTCATTCCGTTCATCAAACTCGAACGACCGTACGACAATCTGCTCGAGTTCATCAACAAGACGTTTGAATGGTGGGACGAGAACGGCAAGATGCGCGAGCGCTTGGGTGAATTGATCAATCGGCAAGGGATGAGCAAGTTCTTGAAAGCCGTCGGCTTGAAGCCCGTGCCGCAAATGATCAAACGACCGCGCGCGAACCCGTACTACTTTTGGCGCGAGGGGGTGCAGTAATGGCTACTCGAACTGACTTTGGACCCCCCGATTACAAGACGATGCTTCCGCCGATCATCACCAAGAACTATGGTCAGTGGAAGTATCACGAGCGCGTGAAGCCAGGTCTGCTCAAGCACGTCGCCGAATCGGGTGACGAACTGTACACCGTGCGCGTCGGCTCCGAACGACTCTTGAGCACCGATCACGTGCGTGAGATTTGCGATGTCGCGGAAAAATACTGCGACGGGTATGTGCGCTTCACGAGTCGCCACAACATCGAGTTCTTGGTTTCCGACAAGAACAAGGTTGAACCTCTCATTGCCGATTTGAACAAGCGCGGTTGGCCCGTCGGCGGTACGGGACATTCGATCACGAACATTGTGCACACGCAGGGCTGGATTCACTGTCACACGCCCGCGACCGACGCGTCGGGCATCGTCAAAGCGGTGATGGACGAATTGTTCGATTACTTCGGCTCGTGGAAACTTCCTGGGTACTGTCGCATCTCGCTCGCGTGCTGTTTGAATATGTGCGGCGCGGTGCATTGCTCCGACATCGCGATTCTGGGTATTCATCGCTTGGCGCCGAAGATCAATCACGACATCGTCCGCACCAAATGTGAAATCCCGAACGTGATCGCGGCATGCCCGACGGGCGCGATTCGGCCCGATCCCGCGAACAAGAGTCTCATCGTCAACGAAGAGCGGTGTATGTACTGCGGCAACTGTTACACGATGTGTCCCGGGATGCCGCTCGCCGATCCGAAAGGCGATGGCGTTTCGATCTGGGTCGGCGGCAAAGTGTCGAACACGCGCAGCGGTCCCGCGTTCTCGCGCTTGGTCATTCCGTACCTGCCGAATCATCCGCCGCGCTGGCCCGAGACGGTGGAGGCGGTCAAGAACATCGTCGAAGTTTGGGCGAAGCACGCGCGCAAGCACGAACGCATGGGCGAATGGATCGAGCGCATCGGTTGGGAACGCTTTTTTGAAATCGCGAACATTCCATTCACCGAACAAATCATTGACGATTTCACTAACGCGTCTGAAACATTCCGCACCACCGCGGCGTTCAAATGGTAGGCGGATTTTCGATTTTCGATTGTCGCTGGAGGTTGGAAGTTGGACGCGCGTTATCCAACTTCTAACTTCCAACGTCCGCCTTCTGCAATCAAAAATCGAAAATGGAGGAAAGATGGCTGATGAAGTCAGCGAGGAACTCTTGAACAAAATTCTCGAGTTCTTCAAGAAGAAAAAAAAGATGCTGACCAGTCGCGATGTCGCGACTGGGGTGGGAATTGAGAACGCGCTCGCGAAGAAGGCGTTGACGGTCTTGGTGAACGATGGTCGTCTTGAATTCACCTCCTATGGCGGTGCGACTTTCATCAAACTTCCAGAAAGTAATCCGTGATGCGTAATCCGTGAACCACGCATCACGCATCACGTATCACGACGAGCAGTCACCTACAAGGAGTACAAACCATGCCATTCATTGACTACAAAGGCACGCAATTCGAAGTGGACGAGGACGGATTCATCGCGGATCCCTCACTCTGGAACGAGGACCTCGCCAAGTTCATCGCCGAGTCGCAAGAAGGCATCAAGGAATTGACGCCCGATCATTGGAAAGTGATTTACTACCTCAGCAAGTACTACAAGGATTTCGGCATCGCGCCGATGATCCGCAAAGTCTGCAAAGACACCGGCTTTGATCTCAAGTACATCTACGAGTTGTTTCCGAGCGGACCCGCCAAAGGCGCGTGTAAAATCGCGGGCTTGCCCAAGCCAACGGGTTGCGTCTAAATCGCAGTTGAATAGTTTGATGGTTGAATAGTGCGATAGTTTCATTGTTGCCTCCTTCGCGTCAATGTGTCTGTTCCAGACGGCTATCGCACTATTTAACTACCCAACTATCAAACTATCCAACCACGTACCTGTCTTTGGAGTTTGTTATGACCGATGCCGCGATGATTTGGAATGTGCTTGCCGCGCTCATTACCGGATTCGCGTATTTGTCCGCGTTCATTTTCGTCGGCGGTCTGCTCTTACGTTTGGCGCTTTACATCAAAACACCTGTGCCGCTGAAAATTGTCCAGACGCCTGGACCGAAAAGCGCGCCTGGCGTCGTCGCGCGCATCGCGGGCGACGTGCTGATTTTCCCCAATCTCTTCCAAGCCGACAAAGCGTTGTGGCTCGGCGCGTGGATTTTTCACGCGTGCCTGTTCTTGATTCCCTTTCGGCATCTGCGCTATTTCCTCTACCCCGTTCCTAGCATTATCATTGATTGGCAGACGATTTGTGTCTACGCGGGATTTTTCTTTCCGATTCCCGCGCTCTATCTCTTTTGGCGCAGAATGGCGTTGTCGCGCGTGCTGTACATTTCGGGTCTGCCCGATTACATCACGCTGATTCTCCTGACGGCAATCGCTTCGACGGGAATGTTGGTGCATTATTTCGCGCGCGTGTACCTCGTTGACGTCAAAGCGTTCACGCTCGGGCTTGTCACGTTCGCGCCCGTGCAGCCGCCCCAGCATCCGATTTTCATCGCGCATTTTCTTTTGGTCTGCGCGCTGCTGATTTGGTTCCCATTCAGCAAACTGATGCACGCGGGCGGCATCTTCTTCTCGCCGACGCGCAATCAGATTGATAACGTGCTCTACCCGCGCTACGTGAATCCGTGGAACGAGGAGGTTCGCGTTGACTGAAAAATTCGCCGATTTTCCTGCGACCGCGTTGACGTGGCGCAAGACGAATCGCGGTCTGGCGATTCCTGTTCCCGAAATTGACGAAGCCGTTGCCGCTTCGATGGTTTGTCATCCATCGAAGGCAAAAGATATGAAGCCGATCGCGCTGCCGACCGAACGCGTTCCGCATTGGCAAATGCGCGCGGTCGAAAAATTGCAAGAGTTGCTCGAAAAATATCGCGGCTTGCAAGTTTATCTCGACATTTGCGCGCAGTGTGGCGCGTGCGCGGACAAGTGCCAATTCTATCTCGGCACGGGCGACCCGAACAATATGCCCGTCGCGCGCGCGAACTTGCTGCGCAAAGTGTATCGCTATTATTTCAAACGCGCGGAAAAGTTCTTCGGCGGCGAAGCCGAGCCGTTCAGCGAACAAGTTCTGAAAGAATGGTACACCTATTTCTACCAATGCTCCGAGTGTCGGCGCTGTTCGGTGTTTTGTCCGTACGGCATTGACACCGCCGAAATCACGATGGCGGCGCGGGAGATTATGGCAGCCATCGGCGTCGCGACCAAGTACGTCACCGAAGTCGTCGCGAAAGTGTACGAGCGGGGCAACAACCTGGGTATGCCCGCGCCCGCGTGGATTGACAACTGCCAGTTCCTCGAAGAAGAATTGAGAACCGAAACGGGCAAGGACATTCGCCTGCCAGTGGACGCCGAAGGCGCAGAGGTCTTGCTCGTGATGCCCTCCGCCGACAACTTTGCGAACACCGACACGATGATGGCGTACGCGAAACTTTTCTACGCGCTCGGCATCTCGTGGACGACGAGCACGTACGCGAACGAGGGTGGAAACTTTGGCTTGTTTCTCAACTATCAAAATATGAAAAAGGTGAACAAGCGCATCCTCGACGCGGCGCGCACGCTCGAAGTCAAGCGCGTGATTTGGGGTGAGTGCGGACACGCGTGGCGCGCGGCGATCTTCACCAACACGCTCAACGGTCCGATGGATTTTCTCGATCCACCATATCCAGTTCACATCTGCCAATTCACCGCCGATATGATTAAACGCGGCGCGCTCAAGATTGACAAGTCGGCGAATGACGATTCGCTCATCACATACCACGACCCGTGCAACGTCGCGCGCGCAGGCAGTTTGCTCGAAGAGCCGCGCGCGATGATTCGCGCGACGTGCAACAAGTTCATCGAAATGCCCGCAAACACGATTCGCGAAAGAACGTTTTGCTGCGGCGCGGGCGGCGGCTTGCTCACCGACGAAATTATGCCGATTCGGATGGCAGGCGGCAAACCGCGCGCGGAAGCGTGCCGCTCGACGGGTGCGAATTACCTGGCGGTGCCCTGCGCGATCTGCAAGGCGCAACTACCCGAAGTGATGAAGCATTGGAAAGTGGAGGTCAAAGTCGGCGGCGTGCACGATTTGTTATCGCGTGCGATGATACTTTAGGAATTCTCGATTGCCGATTTCCGATTTTCTCAATTGCAAATCGGCAATCGAAAATCGAAAATAGGTTTGCGACCTTGAACAGATTCCTCTTCCTGATACTCTTAGTCGCGCTTGCCAGCGCGGTCACTATCGCTTGTGTGCCTGAGAAACCCGTGAAAGATGGTCACGGCGAACTCGCAGTGACGATTGACCGCGAATCCACCGCGCCTGTCACACACTGCCCGCTCGATTGGTGGCAGACGCGGCATTTCCAAGTCGTCAACTCGGGTGATATCAAGGAAAAAGATTGCCTCTACTGCCACAAACCCGAACGGTCGTGCAATAACTGTCATGGGTATGTGGGAGTGCGGAAAATTGGGCAATAGTTTGACAGTTGAGTAGTTTGATAGTTGCATAGTTGGCTAGTTGCTTTGTCAAGAGCCAACGCGCCTTGGCGAACTATCAAACTAACAAACTATCCAACTACGGAACCAGAAGATGACACAAACCGCAACTGCATTCCCATCCAAACTCCAAACTCGCCGCGCGTTCATCCAAACGATGCTTGGGCTCATCGCGGCAGGGTGGGCGGGATGGGTTACACAAGGCGTTTTGTTCCCCGCGCCGAGCACGCAGGCAGAGCAGGTCAAACTCGCGCTTGCAGAATTGCCTGTTGGCGCGGTCAAAACGATTACGTACGCAGGCAAGCCCGCGATTGTGATGCGTTCGAGCGAAGGCGTGACCGCGTTCTCGCTGATTTGCACGCACCTGGGCTGCACGGTGCAGTGGCAAGAAGGCAAGCAGCAATTTGTCTGCCCGTGTCACGATGGCTACTATGATCGCAATGGCGATGTGGTCTCTGGTCCTCCGCCGATGCCACTGGAGCAACTGCAAGCGAAGATTGTGGGGAGTGAAGTGGTGGTGGGGGAGGGGTAACTTTTCTGTGTCATTGCGAGGGCGGTTTTTGCCCGAAGCAATCCCGAACTCGCGACTCGGAGATTGCTTCGTCGCAAAGTGCGCTCCTCGCAATGACAGATTGAGTATGAAACAGTTCCTTGGCCAGTGGAAACAACGCGCGCGCGAACTCAAAATCCAGGTCTATGCGGTCTGCCTGGCTTATCGCGATCCGCGCGTTCCGCTCTACGCGCGCATCTTCGCGGCGTGCGTCGTCGCTTACGCGTTTAGCCCAATTGACCTGATTCCCGACCCGATTCCGATTCTGGGTTACTTGGACGACTTGGTCATCGTTCCGCTCGGTATCGCGCTCGCGTTGAAAATGATTCCGCCCGCTGTGTTAGCCGAGTGCCAGGAAAGAGCGCGCGAGGCGATGAAGCAGGGCAAGCCCGTGAACAAGGTTGCCGCCGCTATCATCATCGCGATTTGGATTGTGTTGGCGGTGTTGGTTGTGCGTGTGCTGTTAGATTTTGTGCGTTGAGGCTTATTCAATGAAAAAACTTTTCGCAGTTCTAATTCTTCTCGCCATCATCATCCCATTCCTCCCCGCGAGGCAAATGCTGGCGATGCCCGAATACGCGACGCGCGTCGGTGAGCCGTGCGGCACATGCCACACGAGCGCGGCGGGCGGCGGTCTACGTAATCCGCGCGGTCAGGCGTGGGTCGCGCAAGGCAAACCGAATGGGGTGCCAACGATGGACGAGTCCCTGCAAAGTTTCGGCGTCAAAGTGACAACCGACCCAGCCGATTACGTTGCGCCGACGACCGCGCCTGCGCCCGCCGCGCCGCTCGCGACGCGCTACGAACGCAAGATGATGTTGTTGATGAAGTTGTTGGATTATGGCGGAAACTGAAACCGATAAGCCACAGGGGACACAGTGAACACAGAGAAAGACAAAGAAATCCTCCGTGTCCTCTGTGGCCTCTGTGGCAAAATAGGGCGTTGCGAATGAAACTTTCTCGTCGCGATTTTCTTAGAATCAGCGCAAGCATTGCCGCAACGAGCGCGGCTCTGCCGCTCATCCAATCGGTGCAGACCGTTGCCGCGAGCGATACGACGCGGCATGCGCCAAACACTGCGCGCGCGGTGGTCGCGCAATCGGAAACATATTTGAACACCGTTTGCTCGATGTGTCCATCGGGTTGCGGTTTGCAAGTGCGCGTGGTGGATGGTCGCGCGGTCAAGGTCGAAGGGAACGCCCTACACCCGCTCAATCAAGGCGTCTGCTGTCCCAAAGGTCAGGCGTCGCTCGAAGTGCTGTACAGTCCAGAGCGCTTGCCTGGAGCGATGCGTCGCCAAGTCGCGAAAGACGTCGTGGCAAACGACATTTCGCAGTGGGAAAAGATTTCCTGGGACGACGCGCAGAAGATCGTCGCCGATAAATTGTGCGCGTTGCGCGACCAGGGTCAAGCACATACCGTCGCGATTTTGCACGCCGGCTTGCGCGGACAACTGCGACCACTCGTGCAACGATTCCTCAACGCGTACGGTTCGCCGAACTTGATCTCGGCGGAGAGTTTGAGCGGCGACGCGGC
>Ga0315285_10001143_pt1 | contig 27747 bp, 25 predicted proteins | sample YL17G09_36_MG_FD_203698 | JGI IMG/M metagenome (GOLD analysis project Ga0315285, IMG submission 203698) | Sediment microbial communities from Yellowstone Lake, YNP, Wyoming, USA - YL17G09_36 | ecosystem: Environmental > Aquatic > Freshwater > Lake > Sediment | place: USA: Wyoming | collected... | reverse complement strand
ATGAGGAGCCTCTGCTGAGCACAGGAAAGGGTCTCGATCGCCGAGTCTTTTCGATCCACAAGCTTGGTGAACTCCAGCAGCTTTATGGCGATCTGGAGGTTTTCCTTTTCTTCCCGCTGGCTGGCCTTATTGCGGGTTAAGGCCCCCCATAGAGACTCTCGAGTCCTACAATGTCGCCCCGTGATCACATGTTCCGCTACGGAGATACCGTGGAATAGTTCGCTGGTCTGGAAAGTCCTGGCGATTCCGGCTGCCGTGATTACGTGAGGTTTGCGGCCGGTAATGTCCCGCCCTCCAAAAATGATTTTCCCTTTGGTTGGTTTATGGACCCCGGCGATCAGGTTAAAGGCCGTTGTCTTTCCAGAGCCGTTGGGCCCAATCAGGCCGAGGATTTCACCATCCTCTAAAGAGACGTCGAGATGATTTACAGCGGTAACCCCACCAAAGACTTTCGTCAATCCCTCGATTTGGAGCAGCATCGAACCCTCACGGAATGCATCTTGCGATTGCAGGGTTCAGCATTTTCAAACGTCCGATGATCCCCTGCGGCATAAAGACCATCACCAATACCAGAAGCAGACCATAGAGCAAAGGACGGTATATTTCGGCAAACCCCAGAAATTCGGGTAATACCCACACGATGAAAGAGCCGACAACGTAACCCCCTAGGGTCGTAGGTCCGCCGATGATGGTCATGGCCAGGAATGTAAATCCCATGTTGAACCCAGAGATGGCGGGTTCGATCGCCCCCATGTAGCTGGCGTAAAGGCTTCCTCCGATCGCGGCGAGACAGCTGGCGATGACGAAGGATAACAATTTGTATCCCCACAGGTTGACGCCAGTCGCTTGGGCCAGTTCTTCGTTTTCGCGGATGGCGATAAAGGCTCTTCCCCACCTGGAGTTGGCTATCCTTTTCACCACAAACACGGTGAAAGCCACAAAAACCAGAACCAGGTAGTAATAGACCATCTTTGACCCAAAATCAATCGTAAAGGCCCGGAGATTCCAGGATGAGGGTTTGGGAATTCCATAGAGCGTGTATCCCCCCGTTACGCTTTCCCAGTTGGCAATGATGATCTGAATGATAGCGGCTACAGCCAAGGTACCGAGCGCAAAATAGGGACCTCTGATCCTGAGCATCGGCACACCGATGAGAAAAGCGACGACACCCGTGATGGCAATTGAGGCTAGCAACGAGGGCCAAAAAGAAATGCCCAGTTTCACCTGCAGGATCCCGCAGGCATAAGCACCGATGCCGAAGAATGCGCCGTGCCCTAGGGTGATGAGACCTGTGTACCCATAGAGCAAATCCAGGCTGGCCACCAGTAGGATATAGATCATCCCAATCGTCAGCATATGAATCCAGTATCCGCTAGTGATCAGAATGGGAAATAGCAAGGCAAGAGTGATCAGTCCTCCGTATATCCAGAACTTCGATACCCTTCCTTTACTGGGCATGGCTTTTCCTCGCATCTATCTCTTGAATAATCCTCCCGACGTTAGCATCAATACGAGAACAAAAACGCCAAAAGAGAAAACATCTTTATACATAGAGCTGATATACCCGGCACCCAGAGCTTCCACGAGGCCCAGGATGAAGCCGCCAGCGATCGCGCCCCGGATACTTCCCATTCCGCCCAGAACAACAATGATGAAGGCTTTCACGATGGGGAAGAGTCCCATCGAGGCACCGACAGCGGCCATGGGTGCCATTAAGACCCCCGCTACACCCGCTAGGGCAGAACCTAGGCCGAAAACTAGGAGCGACATCTTATTGAGGCTGATGCCCAGGAGAGCAGCAGCATCAGCATTCTCGGAGACTGCCCGTATCTGTTTGCCCGTTGGAGTATTCATGATAAAGAGGTAGGTGCCGGCTGCGAGCCCCCCAGAGATGACAAACATGGCGAGGTGTTGCGCGGTGAAGGTGATCGAGCCAACATTGATGACCATTGCGCTATACGGGGATTCTATCCTTCTCCACTGCGGGCCAAAAAGGATGTTCCACCCCCCTTCCAAAATTAAGTAGATCCCCAGCGCAGATACAAAACCGGCAGCGTGGGGGGCGAAGCGGATCGGGCGAAACGCAAGCCTGTCGGTCAATACGCCGATGAAGGTTCCGATTACGATAACCGGGATCAGGCTGGTTAGGTAAAAAACATGGCCCAGCCATTCGGTCCAAACAGCAGTTACCAGGGCGCCCAAAGCAATGAGCGCGCCGAGAGCGAAATTGGGCACGGCCATGATGCCGTAAATGATCGTCAGCCCCAGGGCGACTAAAGCATACGAAGAACCTGCGATGAGACCGTTGACCAGTTGCTGGGCCAGCGTTTCCATTTTGACCTCAAAGTTCGCTCAAAGCACTTTTGGCAAGGAACGACTGCCTATTGGTTGGCTTGAGATGCTCCTCTTCTAGGCGCTTTGCCTATATTAAAAAGGGGTTTCTATTTGTTGGTACAGTAGTGCCCACCGTTGTAAATAGGGAATCGATTACCCGCAAGAAACTATTTCGGAATATGGTGAAAATGTCATTCTTCGATTTGAAATTGCAGTCCCCTAAATGGCATACTCCTCTACTTCATCCCGAGGAGATGGCATATGAATATTGGAAAGATGGTCTTCCGCAACACCCTGGCTCATGCCAATCAATTGCGTGACTGGCGGATCTACGCCGATTTCGCCCACGTCCTGATTGGCCAGGCCCGAATTCTTTATGCCACCGAAAATTTTGGTGTCGAGCCACAGCAAACGGTTTATGCCTTTGATGCCACGACCATCGATCTTTGTCTGTCTCTTTTCCCTTGGGCCAAGTTCCGCCAACGAAAAGGAGCCATCAAGCTCCATACTCTCATGGATTTACGAGGCAGCATTCCTACGTTGATTTTCGTCACTCATGGCAAAGTCCACGAAGTCGATCTTCTCCACGGCCTCCCGGTAGAACCTGGCGCCATCCACATTTTGGACCGAGGGTATCTGGACTTCGCACGCCTATATAAGATTCATCGGGCCGGAGCTTTTTTCATCATCCGGGTCAAGAGCAATATTTCCGATTCTGTCCGCCTGTATTCCCAGAAGGCCGACAAAGTCAAGGGCGTTCAAGCCGATCAGATCATCGAGCTTCTTTGCTTTTATTTCCGCAAAGATTATCCCGCCAGGCTTCGTCGAGACCGCTACTACGATCCTGAAAAGAAAAAGAGTTTGATCTTCTTAACCAACAATTGTTTATTTGCCAACCTTAATTCCCTGGCTCTCCAGATACTCAGGGGTGTAGAGCTTGCCGTTGTGAAAGATCCCCATTTTGATCATGGTGGTCCCCTCACCCTTATCATCCCATGCTGTCAATCCCACAGAATTATACTTTTCTGGAATAGGAAAAATATGCGGCGCTTCGGCTTTGATTTTATAAGCGTCATCCACCGAGCCGGCTTTCTCCATGAGCAGTCGCAATGTCCAAACAGCGCCAAAGTTGTTCAGACCGTAATCTCCCATAGGCTCTTTCCACCCTCGGGCCTGAGCTTGCTTTGGATATATCTCTTGGTAGTACTTTTTGCTCAGAGGGGTCGGAATCACATTAAAATATGCAAGCGGCATTCCAAATCCTTCGATTCGGGCAGGGCCGGTCATCTTTTGTCCCAGGGCTTGAAAGGCCGTAAAAAGGAGGAACTTTTGTTTAATGCCAAGTTCCTTTGCCTGTATAATAATCCCTGCAGTGGCTTCATCATAGGCGAAACACACGATGATATCTGGATTGGTGGCCTTGATCTTGGTAAGAAGGGGGCGAAAGTCGGTTGTTGTGGTCGGGTCAAACCATTCCAGGGCTACGGATGTAATATTGTATCCGAGGTCTTTCTTGCTTTTTTCAAAGGTGGGAACCAGTGTCTTGCCGAACTCAGTATTTTCGCTGATAATAGCGTAGGTCTTGGCTTTGTATACCTCGGCCGCTTGTTTCCCCATGATGGCCACTTCTTGATAAGCAGTCGCTTGATAACGAAGGACCAGCTTATTGCCTCGCGTCGTCGCATGGGGTGTCCTGAAATAGCCGATTGTGATCACACCGAGCTTCTCGTTTTCCTGAAGCAAGGCCATGATCGTCCCGCTCAAGTTGTTCACCAGTGTGGAGATGCCAAATTTTTCTTTTAGTTTTTTCATTCCGGCGACGGATTTGGCAGGGTTCATTTCATCGTCATGGTATTCGACCCTGATGGCATACTTTTTCCCCTTAACGACGAGAGGATTTGTTTGATTGATATCTTCGGCGGCGACGATACATCCGTGCAGGGAGTCTACGCCGATATAGGCCGATGGACCGGTAAGGGGGCCGATAAACCCGATCACTACCTGCTCCCCAGCTTTCGATTGAGCAGAAACAGCATGAGGAATCGCGCCCAAAAGGACAATAGCCAAAATTATTGTAGCCAACTTTTTCATACGATTCCCTCCTTCTAATGAATTTTGAACTTTCTCCTCCTACCGCCGGTCAAATCTATTTAAATGACCCTCATATCATATTTCTCGGTGCTCTCTGCGGGCACGGGCCTCTATTCCACCGCCCTAAAGCAATCCTGAACAAGGATGTGAATAAAATTCCCCCGCAAATATCCAAAAAGATAGGCATGGGTATGGAATGCTTGCTGAAGCTTCACAAGATCCCTGTGATACTTCCGTGTCAATCCTTCCAGGAGTCACAGCATTGACGGTTATGTTATATTTTCCCAATTCCCCAGCCAGAGATTTGGTCAGTCCAATCACTCCCGCCTTGGCGGCTGTGTAATGGGAGCCGGCAACCTGGCCTCCGGAACGGGCAGCGGCCGAAGAAATATTGACGGTCCTTCCCCATCCATTGGGAATCATACGGGGAACCATCTCATGGCAACACAAAAAATATTCATTGAGGTCCACTTGGATGACTCGTTCCCATTCTTCTCCCGTCATCTCCCAAAGGGTGCGCTTCTTGCCCTGATATTTGGGAGAAATACCGGCATTATTCACCAGGATGCCTATCCGCCCAAAGGTTTCGGCCGTCTTTTTTACCATGGCCTCATTGCAATTTGAAGCGCTATCTAAGCAAGAAAGCTCATTTCATCCCCGAAGCTCCTTCTAATAATTGGGCTGGAAAAAGTTTTCGAAATGGCTAGAATAATTCAAGTCTTATATGCCAAGCCTCCAAATTTCGTTTTGAGAAATTCGCAACAATCAAATTGTGTTAATTTCGCTAATGGTATGCATTATTTTTTGGACGCTCTTATTTAATTCACCAAGATAGTCCCTTTCTTTCCCCTTCATTCGGTATTCGGGACCTATAATGGTGACAGCAACTGGACTGACATAGCCCTTGATTGGAGCAGAAAGCGCCATCGCCCCTTCAAACGTCTCTTCGTCACTTGTAGCAAACCCATTTTTCCTTACCCTTTTCAATTCTCTCATTAGTTCTTTTTTGTTCGTTATCGTCTTCGGCCCAATCGGTGAAAGACAAAGATGGGCCATTAATTTTTCAAGTTCATTGCATTCAAGCTCTGATAATAGAATTTTGCCTGCAGCGCCCGTATAAATCGGATAGGTGGCTCCTTTAGATACCGTGTATTTAATTTTCTGAGGGCTTTCGATTTGCTCCAAGCAAATAGCTGCGGCCCCAACTCGTATGGCAAGGGTAATGGTCTCCCGTGTAACTCTATTTAGTCTGTGCATCTCTCGTTGGGCTGACGTGACCAGCCATTGATGAGCGATCATAGCATTGGCAGAAAGACTGAGAATTAAAGGGCCCAAAAAGTATAAACGGGAAACAGGATCTTGGATTACGAAACTTTCCTTCTCAAGTGTCTTTAGTAATCTATGAGAGGTGCTCGTGGTAAGGTTGAGACTCTTGGAAATTTCTGCGAGGCGATTCTTACCTTCACCCAGAATTCTCAGAATATTTGCAGCGCGGGAGACCGAAGTAACCATATGATACACTTCTTCATCGAGGATAATTGCTCCATCTGGTGGAATAATAATTCCGCAGAATGGATGAACGTACTGTAATAAATTCTCATATTCTTGTCAAGAAAAAAAAGAATTTAAGAGTACCCCTTCAGTGAAGGGTGGGGGAGCATGGGTGCACGACATGGGGGTCATTCGTGTCCATCCCAAAACGAAACCAATTCGGGAACGGCTAAAGGTTAAAAGAGGCGAGGGGGTTCGGGATGTCGGGCCATCTCTTGGGAGCAACAGAGGGAAGGGGTCCTGATGGATATCCTTGGCGAGTTGGTCCAGGACATTCTTGAGGTGGGCGGCTGCATCGGCCCCTTGCTTTTTGAGGGAGTAGAGCAACGTCATCAGAACCCCTCGGGTATGAGCGCCGGCGTCGGTCCAGGAAGCAAAGCTACTCTTGCGGGCGATGACCGTGGGTCGAAGCCCCCGTTCGGCCAAGTTGTTCTCAGCCGGTATGGCTCGGTCCTGGGCCCACAGATAGAGGCGGTTGGCATTCTGGCGGAAGATCTCTTGGAGCTGTCGGATGCCCAAATGGCGGGCGGGACGATCCACGGCAGAAATGATCTGAGCCTTGACCTTGAGGGCTTCGGAGGGGAAGCGGGGACCCGACAGGGGCTGGTTGCGTAATCCCATGACCAGGGAGAGCAGCGGCGCCAGGGTACCGACAAACGTCTGCACCTCCCCCGAGCCGGGGAACTCATTTTCCCACTCTTGCGCCTCCCGTGACAGGTGATCGTAACAATAGTGAATCGCACAAGGCCCCTGGTTCTACCCTGCGTATCGGTCCACAACCAAGACCCCCGGCAGGGGTCCTGGCCCAAAGACGCTCTTGGGCACTTCGACGGATTGGCTTTTCCGGAAGAGCAAGATGGACAGCTTCGGGTTGGCAAATAGCCAGGCATAGCCTTTCTTTCCATCCGTTCTCCAACCGGTCTCATCGGCGTGTTTGACGGCAGAATGGCGCTACTGATCGATCAACTGTGCGGGAACCTTTTCCCAGAGTCGGGATGTTGAGTTGCACATTATTTTGACCTAAATTTTCTGATTAATTTGAACTCTTGATTGGGATTTCAGATTAAATTGAAAGAAGGCCGGGGTCTTTTCCCGGCCTTCTGGTTTTTGTCGATCAGTTCCGTCGAAGCCGTGTGGACATCTTCGGCGGCGACCAGTTGACATTTTTATAAATCTGCGACGATCGGGGCGCCTCGGGCCAACCGATTGTCTCTTTGCCAGACCCCCCCGGAACCTTGGTGGGTGGCAAAGAGAAGGAAAACGCCATCCTGAAACGATTTGTCGGCTGTTTGGAAAGCAGTCTACGCCAGCTGGCCGAACAGGAGCAAGCGGGCAAGGTCAGCGGCCGACAGAAGGTCGAGCGCAGGATTGGCCGACTCCTGGAGCGCAAACATCGGGCCGCCTCGCTGTTTAACGTAGAGGTTACAGAAAGCGGCACCGGCAAACAGGCTCGGCTCTCCCTCCAGATCACCAGAAACGAAGAGCGCTACCAGTGGGCGTTGGAGACCGGGGGCAGCTATATCCTGCGTACCAACTGGGGCGAAACCGACCCGAAAACGCTGTGGAATACCTATATCCAGCTTACGGAGGTGTAAGACTCCTTCCGCAAGGAGAAATACGATCCGGGCATGCTGCCGATTTTCCACCACAAACAGGATAGGACCCAGGCCCATATCCTGGTCTGTTTCCTTGCGCTGACGATGTGGCGAACTCTACAGCAGTGGATGAATGTATCGGGACTCGGCATGGCTCCGAGAAAACTTCTGGAGGGGTTGCGCGAACTGAGGTCTCTGGATGTACTCCTGCCGACGCGGGATAAAACCGTTAGGCTTCGAATGGTGGCCACGCCGTCAAGGGAACTTAAGGTCCTTTTTCAGAGAATTGAGATTCTCATCCCGAACAGGCCAAAGATGATTAAAAATGTAGTGGAGAAAATAGCCTGATTTTCACCAAGGGTAGTTGATTCTACACAACTTTTTCCTCATAACTGCGGGAAATGGGCTAAACAAAATTCAAAATAGCCAGATGATCGTCGATATGGGCGCAGGCGGGAATTTCCCTGTTCTTGTAAGCGATAAATGCAATCCCGGCAGCCAGGGCGGTCTTCCGGTCGGTCTCTGAGTCCCCCACCAGAAGGACCGCTTCCTTTCCCAGGGCGAAGTTTTGAAGAATCTTTTCGATGGATTCGGGGTGCGGTTTGGGGTTTTGAACGTCCCGCGTCGTGACCACAAGCTCGAAAAAAGGCTCCAGAGCGAATTTTTTCAGGATATACCCCATATGGGTCGTACGGCTCGTACTGATGGCCAGGCGAATCCCCCTAGCCTTCAAGGCCTCCAAGGCGGGGATGATGTTGGGCTCCAATTTCAAGCGGGCCGCAGACACTTCAGGATCCATCCGGGAAAACCGTTCCAGGGCCTGCCGTTCCTGCTCCGGGGCATTCCGAAAAATATGATGGATGGCTTCATGGACCGTGTGGGAGTGGGCATAACCAAGCTCCTCCTCGGTCAGGGCCTCCCGTCCCAGGGCCGTACAAAAAGAGGAGTAAAACCATCGGTTGGCCTCCAGGGAATCAAAGAGAACCCCGTCGCAGTCGTAGATGACACCGCGGATTTTCGACATCCTCTTTTCCATATTCTTTATGAATCATCTCCAAATTAGTTGAGAGCCAAAGAGCTGGTATATTCGAAATGTCAGGTGATTCCAGGGTCCCGGAAGAAAAGTCATATTGCTTGCAATCATGAGGCACCTATCCCTTTTTAGCTGTGGCGGGGGTGTTCGGTCAGCTCATCGAAGTCTTCTTTTCCCGCCCCCGCTGCGCTTTGCGGAAGGCAAGCAGGGAGGCTATGGAAATCCATATCCCGCCGATGCTTGCGGCGCAATCTGACTTTCCTTCCGGGCCCTTGACAGGTTTTCATAAAATATTCGAACAACTAATTTGGAGATGATCCTTTTTTATTATAGTCCGGTTATTCCCCTTTTTCTACGGGACAGGAGGAATCGTCGGGTAATCGACCAGCCTCGTAGTCGCAGGGCGGCGCGGCCCCAAAATCAAAGAAAGGGTACCCGATTCGACTATGCGACTATCAGACTCTTAAAAAAAGAATTTTCGGTTGACTTTTCGGGGCCCCCTAAATCAAGATGAAAGAAGGAATAATAGAGGCCAAAGCCGCCAGGAGAATAGGGTTTTGCCAATATCCATCTTGCAATTTTCGGGATGCAAGGTAAAATAAGTTGATCGAAGGGCGGTACATCACCAAGCCTCTCCGGAAAAAGCCAAGGGGCGATCGATTGCAGGGAAGAGGGGGCGATCATGGCGGAGACCTTGAAAGGCAGACCCAAATTACTTGATTCCATTCCGGCTTCCTTCATCCTGACGGATATCCACACCCGGATTCTCTATGTTAATCAGCAGGCAGAGCTTTTCTTCGGATACGCCAAAGAAGAACTGGAAGGGGAGCGGCTGAGGTTCCTCTTCCTGGAAGAGGATCTGCTCTACTTTCTTCCGAATATCGTTTTCCTGACCCGTTACAAAAACGGGTTTGAAGGAGAGGTCCTTCTAAGACAGAAAGACGGCACCAAAATCTTTGTCCATCTATCCACCTCTTCCTTCAAGGAAGGAGGAGAGGTTTTTCTGACTTTCTTTTTCCAGGAAATTCAGCGGCTGAAAGTCCTGGAGAGGGAAAAGCTGGAGATGGAAAGATGGGCCAGCCTGGGGAGGATGGTGGAGGAAATCTCCCATCAGTTCCGCAATCCGATCGCTTCGATCGGAGGTTACAGCAGACGGCTCTCCAAGAATTTATCTCCCTCGGCCAAAGGCCAGGCCTGTCTCAACCAGATTCTGAAACAAACGAAGCGGCTGGAGAATATCCTGAAAAGAGTGGAGGAATACGTCCGGATCCCCCGGCCGGTCTTCCAACGGGAAAGGATCCAGGATGTGGTCGAGCGGGTCCTCCCGGAATTTTCCAACAAGGCCCAGGAGAAGGAAGCCTCCTTTCGGGTTGATACCCGGGGCATGGAGGGAGATGGGCAGCTTTTCATCGATGGGGAATTGATCCACCGGGTGATCTCCCACCTCCTGCAAAACTCCCTCGAGGCCATTCAGGCGAGGACCCGGGGGGGCCTGAAAAAGGTGGTGGACGTGTCCCTCTTTGATGACGGGGATAATGTGGGGGTATCCGTTGTCGACCGGGGACAGGGGATTTCGAAGAAGAACCTGAACCTGATCTTCGAGCCCTTCTTCTCCACGCACCCCAGTCAAGTGGGCCTGGGGCTGACTTTTGTGCGGCGGGTGATGGAGGAGCACCGGGGGAGAATCCGGGTGGACAGCCGGTTGAGAAGAGGCACCACGGTGACCCTCTACTTTCCGAAGGATCGGCGCCGCAAGGTCCGCCGGGAATTTGTATCCCCCGAGGCCCGGGAGGAGAATTAGTCGGGCCACTTCCTCACGAAGCCGGGGAGGAGGTTTCTCCGCGCTCCTTTCTCTCCCGGTGAATCTCGGCCTCCGAGCGGCGGACGTAGATCGGAGTAAAAGCGAAGAGGTCCAGCTTCTCTCCCCTCTGAAAAGCGGGGAGGCTCAACCGGGCCACGTGCACCGCCCGGGGAAAGGAAAGCTCCGGAGGAGCGAAGAGGGCCTGCGGACCCAGCCTATTTTTGAAAATCTCCCCATAAACCTCGGTCCCATTCCCTACCAGTACCGTTGTTTCGGAAATCCGGGAGCAGAGGTCTTCCGGGCTCAATACCCAATCCTCGCTGATCTTCTTCAAATGTCCTTCCCCATCGCCGCGGAAGAGGGCCGCGTACACTTCCTTTTTTCGGGCGTCGACCACCGGGCAAACCTGGGTTGAGGCGTAGCGAATATTGTTCGCCAGGGCGTCGAGCGTGGGGACTCCCACGACCGGCACCCGGAGGGCGAAACCCAGTCCTTTGACCGTAGAGACGGCGATCCGAAGGCCGGTAAAGGAACCGGGGCCCAGTCCGACGGCGATTCCCTGGATTTTTTGCGCCGGAAGGGAGGTTTCGCGGAGAAGGCGGTCGATCGTGGGCATCAACCGGGAAGAGTGGGTCTCAGAGACCTGCAGAGTCGTTTCCCCGATGACCCGCAGACTCGGAGAGGCCCCTCCTTCCACCGAGGCCTCCACCAAAGCCACGCTGCCGGTATAGGTGGAGGTTTCGACCGCCAGAATGAGCATCTCTCTATTCGGCTCCGATGATCCGGGAGATGTCGTTGTAGAAGACCAGCAGCATGAGGAAGATGATGATGAAAACTCCGATCTGCTGGGCCCGTTCCCGGATTTTCAGGCTGACCGGCCTGCCGATGACGGCTTCCAACAGAAAGATGAGGAGGTGCCATCCATCCAGGACCGGAATGGGCAGGATATTCAGGATGACCAGGTTGATGCTGATGACGGCCATGAAGATGACCAGACTCAGGAGGCCGGCCCTGGCCTGCTGCCCGGCCAGCTGGGCGATGAGGATGGGGCCGCCGATGGTTTTGGCCGAGATCTTTCCCTCGATGATCTTATAGATGCTCATCACGGTGAGTTCGGTCACCCTCCAGGATTGAATAACCGCCCGGTAAACGGCGGTAAAAGGATCGGTCCGTTCGATAAAAGTGTTCCCGGACGGGGAAATTCCGATCAACCCGACCCGCACGTCGTCCCCAAAAAGGTTCTTCTGGGTGGAGACCTGGGGAGTGACGGAAACCGGGAAGGTTTTCTGCTCCCGGCCGACCTTGAGGTGGAGGGGCCGGTCACTGCTTTCATGGATGACTTTGGCCAGATCTTCCCAGCGTTTTACCGGGGAGCCGTTGACTTCCAGGATCCGGTCCCCGGGCTGCAAACCGGCTTGATAGGCCGGAAGGTCCGGCTTTACTTCCCCCACTTCCGGAAGCAGAGTGGGCAGCCCCACCACGAAGGCAACGGCAAAGGCGACCACGGCAAAGAGAAAATTGAAGAAAGGTCCGGCGAAGACAATCCCCAGACGCCGTCCCACCGGCTGGGCGGAGAAAGACTTGGGAAGGAGCTCGGGAGGGAGCTTCTCCCCCGGTTCTTCTCCGATCATCTTCACGTACCCCCCCAGGGGGATCAGCGAAACCTGGTACTGGGTCTCCCCCACCTTTCTCCCGAAGAGCTTGGGGCCAAAGCCCAGAGAGAAGGTGAGCACCCCGACCCGGAACCCTTTGGCGGCCAGAAAATGGCCCAGCTCGTGGACAAAGATCAGAACTCCTAAAACAATGATGGTGGCAATGATCGTGATGGTCACAGTTTACCTCGATTGATGATCTGCCGGGCCTCCTGCTGGGCCCAAGAGTGAGCATAGAGAATGTCTTCCAGAGAAATCGACTGCCTCGTCTGGTGCCGTTCCATGGTCTCCTGAATCAAACGGGGGATCTGCAGGAATCCGACCCGTTCCTCCAGAAAGGCTTCCACGGCCGTTTCATTGGCCGCGTTCAAAACGGCGGGCATGGTGCCCCCCGTTCTCAGCGCCCGGTAAGCCAGGCCCAAGGCCGGGAATCGCTCCCCATCCACCGCATTGAAGGTCAGCGGGCCGGTTTCCAGCAAATTGAGGGAAGGATGCCCCAAATCCAGCCTTTCGGGATACGAGAGGGCATAGGCGATGGGCCCCCGCATGTCCGGAAGAGCCATCTGAGCGATCACCGACCCGTCGATGTATTCTATCATAGAATGAACGATGGATTGGGGATGAATTAAGACTTCGATCTGCTCTGCCGGAACTCCGAACAGCCAGCGGGCCTCGATCACCTCCAGCCCCTTGTTCATCAGGGAGGCGCTGTCAACGGTCACCTTCCTCCCCATGCGCCACTGAGGATGATTCAGGGCCTGCCGGGGCGTGACCTGCTTCAGGTCCTCCCGAGGGGTGTTCAGAAAAGGTCCCCCCGAGGCCGTCAGGATGATCCTGCGGATCTCTTCCTTCCGGTGCCCCGCCAGGACCTGGAAGATGGCGCTGTGCTCGCTGTCGATGGGCAGGAGACTCGCGCCGCGATCGCGGATTTCCTTGACCAGGATCTCCCCGGCCATGACCAGCGCCTCTTTGTTGGCGATGGCGATCTGCTTCCCTTCCTTCGCCGCGGCGAGAGTGGGGAGGAGACCGACGCTGCCCACCAGGGCGGAAACAACCATCCGGGCTTCCGGGCAGGTCGCCACCTCCATCAACCCGTCGATCCCCGACAGAATCCGGGTGGGAAAAGAAGAGAGGTTCTGCCGCAGCTGACGGGCATGGTCTTCATCCCCCACCGAGGCCAGGTCCGGCTGGAAGCGCCGGATCTGCTCTTCCATTCTTTGAATGTTCTTTCCGCCGGCCAGGGCCACGACCCGGAACCGGTCCGGATACCGGGCGGCGATTTCCAGGGTGTTGACCCCGATGGAACCGGTGGAGCCGAGGATCGATATGGTTTTCATACCCCATATAAATGCGTCTGGTTTTATAGTCCAATCCCCCAGGCATAATAATACACCAGCGGGGCGGCGAAGAGGACGCTGTCGATTCGATCCAGCAGCCCTCCATGGCCGGGAATCAGGGCTCCGGAATCCTTGACCTGGGCGCTCCGCTTAAGCACAGATTCCCATAGGTCCCCCAGCTGTCCGATGACCCCCACGGCCGCTCCCAGGATCAGGGCGTGAACCAGAGGAAGCTGGGGAAAAAAGAGCAGCTTGGAGATGACCGCACCGGCAACCGAGCCGGCCACCGCCCCCAGGCCTCCCTCGACGGTCTTGCCCGGACTGATCCGGGGAGCCAACTTTTTTTTCCCGTAAGCCCGGCCGATGTAAAAAGCGGTGGTGTCCCCGAAGTAAACCGCCACCAGGGTAAAAAGGATCAGGATCCTGCCCGTATCCATCTTTCTCATCAGGACAAAATGGGCCAGGAGAAGGGCAATATAGAGCAGACCCAGCAGATGCCGGCTCGCCTTCTCCACCCGGAGGGGGAATTCCTCCGGCTGGAAAAGGGCCTGGATCAGGAACCAGAAAAGGGCGAAAACCAGGGTGAAAAGAAAACAGCGGGGATCCCGGGAAGAGAGGGCGATGGCCAGGAGAAAAGCCAGGATGAAGCCCGCTCCTTTCTCCCGGGGGGACATCGGCGCCGGGGAGAGAGCATAGAACTCCCGCAGGCCCAGGTAAATCACCAGGAGGATAAAGAGAAGAAAGAGCCAGGGAGGAGCGAAAACAATGAACAGGATCAGACTGGGCCCCAGGATCAACCCCGATATCCATCGTTTGAGGTGCATGGAGTTACCCGCCCTCCACCCGGACCTGCTCACTGGTTAAGCCGAACCGCCGCTCCCGGTTCTGGTAGCTCAGGAGAGCCTGGACGAATTCCTCTCGGGTGAAATCGGGCCAGAGGGTTGGAGTGAAATAAATTTCCGTGTAGGCCAGCTGCCAGAGGAAAAAATTGCTGATCCGCATCTCTCCGCTGGTGCGGATGAGGAGGTCCGGATCCGGGAGGTTATGGGACCAGAGATATTTGGAGAAGAGCTCTTCCTGGATCTCCTCCGGTTTCAGGTTTCCGTCCCGGCTATGGGACATGATTCTGCGCACGGCCTGGAGAATATCGTCTCTTCCCCCATAGCTCAGGGCCAGGGTGAGGGTCATTCCCCTTCCCTGGGCCGTCTTCTTCACGGTTTCCTGGAGAGCCGTTTGAACCTCTTGGGGCAGGCGGGCGAGGTCCCCGATGGCCATAAGCCGGATGTGATTCTCCAGCATCTCCTGGAGCTCCGTCTCCAAGTAGTTCCGGAGGAGGAACATGAGGGCGTCCACCTCCAGCCGGGGCCGGCTCCAGTTTTCGGAAGAGAAAGCAAAAAGGGTCAGGTAGGAGATCTCGATCTCCCGGGAAGCGCGAACGATCCTTCGAACCGACTCCGCCCCCTGGCGATGCCCTTCCACCCGGTCCAGGGACCGTTTTTCCGCCCAACGCCCGTTTCCGTCCATGATGATGGCCAGATGGTGAGGGAGCTTTTCTTTGATGAGATGATGCATTTTAAGAGATTCAAAGGGAGTTGGGAGGAAAATGGATTTCCCAATAAGCACCAAATTCCAAGCACCAAATCACAAATAAATCTTAATGATCAACCCCCCAATTCCCAACTCTCCAGGAATCCCTGGGTTCGGTCATTGGAATTTGAGGGTTGAGATTTATTTGGAATTTGGTCCCGCGTTTCGCGGGATTGGGATTTGGAATTTCATATTTCCAGGACTTCTTTTTCCTTGGCCTTGACAATCTCCTCGCTTTTTTGAATGGATTTATCGATCCACTTTTGCACTTCATCCTGATATTTGAACTGTTCGTCTTCGGAGATCTCTTTGTCTTTCTTGACCCCCTTCAGCTGTTCGTTGGCGTCCCGGCGGAGGTTCCGGAGGGCCACCTTGCACTCTTCTTCCATCCGTTTGATGACCTTGACCAGTTCCTTGCGCCGCTCTTCGGTGAGGGGCGGGATATTGATCCGGACCCCTTTCCCGTCATTCAGCGGGGTCAGGCCCAAATCCGACTTCTGGATGGCCTTTTCGATTTCGCCCGCGACTTTGGGGTCCCAAGGCTGAATGGCAATGGTCCGGGCGTCGGGGATGGAAAGAGAGGCGACCTGCGCCAGGGGAGTCGGGGCGCCGTAGTAATTCACCCGGACGCCGTCCAGCAGCGCCAGGGAGGCCCGTCCGGTCCGCACGCGGCCCAGGTCCTTTCGCAGGGACTCCAGAGACTTATCGGTCTTCGCTTTCAGCTCACCGGTAAACGATTCCTTTTTAAACATTCATGTCCCCCCAATAATGGTTCCAATCTTCTGGCCCAGCACCACTCGCTGGATGTTCCCCCGATGATTCAGGTTGAAGACGATGATGGGCAGGTGATTTTCCATGCACAGGGAGATGGCCGTGGCATCCATGATCTTGAGGCCGAGGTTCAAGACTTCGATGTAGGAAAGCTTGGCGAACTTCTTGGCCTTCCGGTGAACCAGCGGGTCGTGGTCATAGACTCCGTCCACCTTGGTGGCCTTGAGGATGACCTGCGACTTCACTTCCATGGCCCGGAGGGCGGCCGCGGTGTCGGTGGTGAAAAAGGGATTGCCCGTACCCCCGGCAAAAATCACCACCCGGCCCTTCTCCAGGTGCCGGACGGCCCGGCGGCGGATATAGGGCTCGGCGACCCGGTTCATCTCGATCGCCGACATGACCCGGGTGAAGATACCCATCTTCTCCAGCGCATCCTGGAGAGCCAGGCTGTTGATCACCGTGGCCAGCATCCCCATGTGGTCGGCGGAGGTCCGGTCCATTCCCTCGGCGCTGGCCGCGACGCCCCGGTAGATGTTGCCGCCGCCGATGACGATGGCCACTTCCACTCCCAGGGCTCTGATCTCTTTGATTTCCTGCGCCACGATCTGGACCACGGCCGGATCGATGCCGTACTCCTGGTTGCCCATCATGGCTTCGCCGCTGAGCTTCAGGAGGATCCGCTGGTAAACCGGCTGGGCCGCAGCTTTCAACTCTTGGCGATCCCTTCTCCCACCTGGTAGCGGGTGAAACGGCGGATTTCGATCTTCTCCCCCAGTTTTCCGATCAACCCGTTCAACAGATCCTGGATGGTAATATCCGGGTCCTTCACGAAGGCCTGCTCCAGAAGGCAGACCTCGCTGTAGAACTTCTCCAGCTTTCCCTCTACGATTTTTTCCGTGACCTTTTCGGGCTTTTTGGCGTCGCGGGCCTGGGCCCGGTAAATCTCCTTTTCCCGTTCGAGAACGTCCGCCGTGACCTCCTCCCTCCGGATGTAGGAGGGATTGCTGGCGGCGATGTGCATGGCGACATCTTTGGCAAAGGCCTGGAAATCGTCCGTCTTGGCCACGAAGTCCGTCTCGCAGTTGACTTCCACCATCACGCCGATTTTCCCGCCGGCATGGATGTAGGATCCGACCCTTCCTTCCGAGGCCACCCGGCCGGCCCGCTTGGCGGCCGTGGCCAGCCCCTTCTGCCGCAGATAATCCAAAGCCTTCTGAAAGTCCCCGCCCGTCTCGGCCAGGGCCTTCTTGCAGTCCATCATTCCGGCCCCGGTCTTTTCCCGGAGTTCTTTAACCATGTTGGCTGATACTTCCACGAGATACCCCCTCCTTATCCTTCGTCTTCTTTGCTTTCGCCTTTTTCTTTACCCGCTTCCGGCTCCGCCGCCTCGACCTTGGGGGGAGATCCTTCCGCCGCCGCCGCGGCTCCTTCGGCCGAGAGCTGGGCCTCGCGGAGCTGCTTGCCCTCCAGACAGGCATCGGCAACCTTGGAGGAGATCAGCCGGATGGCCCGGATGGCGTCGTCATTGCCGGGGATGATGTAGTCGATCTCATCGGGGTCGCAGTTGGTATCCACGATGGCCACGATGGGAATCCCCAGCTTGCGGGCCTCATGGACGGCAATTCTTTCTTTCCGCGGGTCCACGATGAAGATCCCGTTGGGCAGCTTGCCGATTTCCTTGATTCCCCCCAGGGTCCTCTCCATCTTGGCCCGCAGCTTGTCCATCTGGAGGACTTCTTTTTTGGGAAGGGCCTCCACGGTCCCATCCTCCTTCATGGCATCGAGTTTTTTCAGATGGTCGATGTTTTTTTTGATGGTCCGGAAATTGGTCAGCGTCCCGCCGAGCCATCTCTGGTTGACGTAAAACATCCCGGCCCGGGAGGCTTCCTCCAGGATGGAGTCCTGGGCCTGTTTCTTTGTTCCCACAAAGAGGATCGTGCCCCCCTTGGCGCTCGTCTCGACCACGAATTTGTAGGCTTCCTTGAAGAGCCGGACGGTCTTCTGGAGGTCGATGATGTAGATCCCGTTCCGGGAGCCGAAGATGTACTCCTTCATCTTGGGGTTCCATCGCTTGGTCTGATGACCGAAATGAACCCCGGCTTCCAGCAATTGCTTCATGGTGACGGTGGACATTGATTTTTCCTCCTGGGTTTTTCCTCCACTTCCCTTTTTGCCGACCGTCGATCCGAACCGACCGGACACCCCGAGGCGGCAGAGAAGTGTGCGTTTTTTAATATCTCTTTATTTTACCAATCTTTTAGATGACCGCAAGCTAAAAAAGTTATTTATTCCGGAATATAGGCCGGGACCGGAGAGATGGGAGTTGAGAGTTGGGAGTTGTAAATATCTTTCCCCTTGATTTTTTTCATCTCTCACCTCCCAACTCTCACCTCTCAGCTCCGGTACGAAGCATTGATCTTTACATAATCAAAAGAAAAATCGGTGGTCAAGAGAAAAGCCCGTTTGGCCCCCCGGTGGAGGTCGAGGCGAACCGTGTATTCTCCTTTTTTCATGACCGCGGTCGCCGGCTCCTCTTTCTCCGGCCCTGCTCCCTGGCCCTTCCGAACCACCTGGACATGGTCGAAGAAAATATCCACCTTCTCCGCGTCGATGGGCGCGCCCGAATACCCGGCGGCGCAGAGGATCCGGCCCCAGTTGGCGTCTTCTCCGAAGAAGGCCGTCTTCACCAGAGGGGAGTTGGCAACGGCCCTGGCCACCTTTTCCGCCTCGGAAGCCGTACGGGCCCTTTCCACCAGAATCCGGACCACTTTGGTCACCCCCTCTCCGTCGGCCACCGTCTTCTTGGCCAGCGCCAAAAGAAGGTCGTGGAGGAGGGCGGAAAACTTCCTGAAGCCGGGGGTGGCGGGTTGGATCCGACCGTTCCCGGCCCGCCCGTTGGCCAGGATCAAAAGGGTATCATTGGTGCTCGTGTCCCCGTCCACGGTGATCCGGTTGAAGGACCCCTGGACTCCTTCCTTCAAGGCTTTCCGCAGGGCCCCGGCAGAAATGGCGGCGTCCGTCAGGACAAAGACCAGGAGGGTCGCCATTTTGGGGGAGATCATCCCGGCCCCCTTGGCGATGCCCGCCAGGGTGACTTCTTTCCCGTTTACCCGGTCCCGCACAAGGGCCGCCTTGGGCTTGGTGTCCGTGGTCATAATGGCCAGGGCGGCATCGGCCAGGCCCTCGGAAGAAAGGGAAGCCACCAGCGAGGGGATACTCTTCTCCATAACTTCTAGGGGCAGGACCTTTCCGATGACCCCGGTGGAAGCCAGAAGGACTTCCTGAGGATCGATCTTCAGGGAAGAGGCGATCCGACGAGAAAGTCGCTGGCCGTCGCGGATTCCCTTTTGGCCGGTGCAGGCGTTGGCGCAACCGGAATTGACCAGAATGGCCCGTCCCTTTCCGGATTTCACCCGCTCCCGGGAAAGGAGCACCGGGGCCGCCTTCACCCGGTTCGTGGTAAAGACCCCGGCGGCTGCCGCCGGGACCTCGGAATAGAGAAGGGCGAAATCCTTGACCTGGGTTTTCTTGATGCCCGCGGCCAGGCCCGCGGCGAGAAAGCCGGGGACGCGGAAATCGGGGGGGATGTGCTCGGTCATAAAAACTCCCAAATCAGCATGGAGCGTGGAGCAAGGAGCAGGGAGCAGGGAGATGAAGATATTCTTAACTCCTCGCTCTTCGCTCCATGCTCCTCGCTGTTTTTATCTCCCCGCTCTCCGCTCCTTGCTCCCTGCTCTCTGCTGCTTTTATCTGCCGTGGCACTTCTTGTATTTCTTCCCGCTGCCGCAGGGGCAGGGGTCGTTGCGGCCGATCTTTTTGCTCTCTCTCTTCACGGGCTGGGCCTTCTCGGCCACCTCTTCCGCTCCGTGACTCATGACCAGAGGTTTCTTCTGGGCCTTTTCGAAACGGGTCACCTCTTCGGGACGGGCGATCTGGACCCGGAAAAATTTCTGGATCGTCTCTTCCTTTATGCTGGAGACGAGCTCGGAGAACATCTCGTACCCTTCCTTCTGGTACTCCTGGAGGGGATTGCGCTGCCCGTAACCCCGCAGGCCGATTCCCTCTTTGAGATGATCCATGGCCAGCAGGTGCTCTTTCCACAGGGAATCGATGGTCTGGAGGTAGATCACCTGTTCCAGGTAGCGGAGGGTCTCGGCGCTGAACTCGGCCTCCTTTTTGCGGTATATTTCCTTGGCCCGGGTCAGGACCTTTTCCAGGAGCTTTTCCCGGGTCATTTCCGCGGTCTCCTCCGAACGGATCTCGGGGACGAAAGCGAAGAGACGCATGACCGACTCACTCAGCCGGCGGTAGTCCCATTCTTCGGCGTAGACCTTGGCGTCGGCGATGGAATCCACGAGGCTCTCGGCCAGTTCTTCGATGGTTTCCTGAATCTCCTCGGGAACCCCTTCCTGGGCCAGGACCTCTTTCCTCAGGCCGTAGATCACCTCCCGCTGTTTGTTCATCACATCGTCATACTCCAGGAGGTGCTTGCGGATCTCGAAGTTGTGCGCCTCGACCCTTTTCTGGGCGTTTTCGATGGCCCGGGTGATCAGGGAATGCTCGATGGGCTGTCCCTCTTCCATGCCCAGACGGCTCATGACGCCGGAGATCCGCTGGGAGCCGAAGATCCGGAGCAGGTCGTCCTCCAGGGAAAGGTAGAAGCGCGAGGTCCCCGGGTCCCCCTGTCGTCCGGAACGGCCGCGGAGCTGGTTGTCGATCCGCCGGGATTCATGCCGTTCCGTGCCCAGGACGTGAAGGCCTCCGGCTTCGATGACCTTCTGGTATTCCTGGGAGGTGAGGCCCCGCATCTCTTCCAGAATCTTCTGCCAGGCCGCGGGATCGGCGGCCGGGTCGATCTTGCGCTTCCGCGCCTCTTCCCGGGCCAGTCCCTCGGGGTTTCCGCCCAGCATGATGTCCGTTCCCCGGCCGGCCATGTTGGTGGAAATGGTAACCGCCTTATATCTGCCCGCCTGGGCGATGATGTTGGCCTCCATCTCGTGGTACTTGGCGTTGAGGACCTGGTGGGGGACCTTCTCCGCCCTGATCATCTGGGAGAGCTTCTCCGAGTTTTCAATGGTGATGGTTCCCATCAGGACCGGCTGGCCCCGGCGGTAGCAGTCTTTGATCTCCTCCACCACGGCTTGATACTTCTCCCGCTGGGTCCGGTAGATGACGTCGGCGTGGTCGTCCCGGATCATGTCCTTGTTGGTGGGGATGACCATCACCTCCAGCTTGTAGATCTTCTGGAACTCGGCCGCTTCCGTGTCGGCCGTGCCGGTCATCCCGGCCAGCTTCTTGAACATGCGGAAGTAGTTCTGGAAGGTGATGGTGGCCAGGGTCTGGTTCTCTTCGGCGACCTTCACCCCTTCCTTGGACTCGATGGCCTGGTGGAGGCCGTCGCTCCAGCGGCGGCCGGGCATCATCCGCCCGGTGAATTCATCGACGATGATCACCTGGCCGTCTTTAATGACGTAGTTCACGTCCTTCTGGAAGAGCCAGTAGGCTTTCACCAGCTGGTGGACGGTGTGAATCCGCTCGGAGGCCTGCCGGTACCGGGTCTCCAGGGCTTCCCGGGCCTGGACCTTCTCCGCGACCGAGAGGGCCTGGCTGGAGTCGATCTCCACGTACCCTTCTTCCAGGGAGGGAACGATGAAGGCATCGGATTTCCCCTTGGAGAGGAGCTCCATCCCCTTTTCCATCATCTCTACGGCATTGGACCGTTCGTCGATGGAGCAGTAGAGCTTTCCCAGAAACTGGGAGAGGGTCTTCTGGCCGGAGAGAAGGGATTCCAGTCGATCGATCTTGGTCTTCAGGGCGGGTTCCTGGGCGATGAGGTCCAGGAAGCCTGGATGCTTGGGGTCCCCCCTCTTCACCAGAAGGAGTTTCTCTATCGCCTCTTCACTCTCCGGCTCTTCCTTCAGGAGCTTCAGAGCTTCGTGAAGAATCCCGTCCATCAACCGACTCTGGCTCTGGCGAAGGCGGATGACCAGGGGCTTCAGTTCTTCGTAATACCCCTCCTCCATCACCCTCTCCACGGGGCCGGAGATGATCAGGGGGGTCCGGGCCTCATCGATGAGGATGGAGTCCACCTCGTCCACGATGGCGTAGTTCAGGTCCCGCTGGACCATGTCCTCCCGTCGGAACTTCATATTGTCCCGCAGGTAGTCAAACCCGAATTCGTTGTTGGTGCCGTAGGTGATGTCGCAGCGGTAGGCCTGCTGGCGCTGGGCATCGTCCAGTTCGTGGACGATGACCCCCACGGACATGCCCAGGAAGTTGTAGATGGCTCCCATCCAGGCGGAGTCGCGCTTGGCCAGGTAGTCGTTTACGGTGACCACATGGACGCCCTTTTCGCTGAGGGCGTTGAGATAAACCGGGAGGGTGGCCGCCAGGGTTTTTCCTTCACCGGTCTTCATCTCGGCGATCTTCCCCTGGTGGAGCACCATCCCTCCGATGAGCTGCACGTCGAAATGGCGCTGACCCAGGGTCCTCCGGGAGGCTTCCCGGACCACGGCAAAGGCCTCCGCCAGAAGATCATCCAGGGTCTCTCCCCGGGCGAGGCGCTCGCGGAACGCCGCGGTCTTGGCCTTCAGCTGGGCGTCGGTCAGCTTCAGGATCTCCGGCTCCAGCTGGTTAATGGCCTGGACCTGGGGCTTCAGGCGGTTGATCTCCCGCTCGTTCTTGCTGCCGAATATCTTCTGTAAAGCATCAAAAATCATTTTTTTATTTTCTTGCCACAGAGATCACAGAGTTCACAGAGGAAAAAACAGGAAAATTGGAATGATGGAATATTGGAATGTTGGGAAAACCATTTGCTTTATCCACCATTCCACCATTCCATTATTCCATTTCTTTTTGTCTCTTTAATCTCTGTGTCCTCTGTGATCTCTGTGGCTAGAATAAAATAAATAAAAACCCCGATAAAGCGGGAAACCCTTATCGGGGTCGGAAATCAAACCCAGGGTTAAAATATCATATTTTTAGGGTCCGGAAAAGGGAAATTTACAGGGTTTGGGTGAGGTAGGAAAAAGGATTGACCGGCCTGCCGTACATCCTCACTTCATAATGGAGGTGGGGGCCGGTGGTATTTCCCGAAGTGCCCACGGTTCCCAGGATCTGGCCTGCCTGGACTCTATCCCCGCCTTTGACATGAATATCTTTGAGGTGGCCGTACATCGTGGTGTAACCGTGGCCATGGTCGATGCATACCAGACGGCCGTACTCCGCTTCCCTGCCGGCAATGATTGCTACTCCGTCCGCGGTCGCCGCAATCGGGGTTCCCGAGGGTGCTGCAATATCGATTCCCATGTGGGGCCTTGTTCCCCCGGAGGATGGGCTGAAGCGGGTTTCCCCGAAAGCCGAGGTAATCCGGCCGAGGACCGGCCAGAGGGAAGGCATCGAAAGGAGGACGGATTTTTGGGCATGCAAAAAATTTTTTAGTTCTTTCAGGGTCTGTTCTCTCTGAAAGGCTTCTTTGGAGAGCTCCATGAGATCCAGATGGAGCCGGCTGACCAGCTTGGGCCGCTCTTTTTCCAGGATGGAGACTTCTTCTCCGCGGATGGGCGAGGAGTACTGCATGGGTTCCGAAGATTCGGATGCTTTTGAGGATTTTTCCGGTAGACTGGGGGGAGGGGAAAGCTTCTTTACCTTTTTTTCCTTTTTTAATTCCTGGACTTCCTTCAAGTCCTTCTTAACCTGCTCTTCCACCAGCTTGAGCCGGGTCAGCTGCTCCTCGAGGAGGGTGATCTTTTCCAGGAAGGATTGAATTTCGGCTTGTTGGAAGGTCAGTTCGCTGCGAAGTTCTTTGAGATCAAAGACTTTTTTCTGGTAGGAAACATAATCATAAAAAAGATAACCGGAGAAAATAAGGAGAAGGATCAGAGCTGCGGCCCCCACCTTGAGGGTCAGGGGTGAAAAAATAAACTTCTTGACCCTGGCGGCTTGCTGGGAAAAAACCAGAACGGTGTAGTGTTTTCTGCCCAAACCTCAGCTCCAATAGATCGACGGGATTTCTCCCCGGGCTTTCATGGGATCAGATTTTCGATTCCACCCCGAAAACCAACCACCGTTTGCCCTTTACCCCATTGAGGCATCCATTTATCACAGGGAAGCAATCCTTGTCAAGCCCTTTTTTTCGAAAAAATTTATAAGTATATGGAATTATTATGCTCTATACTTTTTCCACAATTTCCTTAAGGTAAACCCCTGGTTCTGCCGGGGGACTCATAGAGTTTAACATTTCCAGGATGCCGGGCCTGGCACCCGGGTAAAGGCAACCTTCAGATGGCCCGCGGGTTGGATCCGCTTTGAGCGGTTCACGTTTTTCAAGCCCCCGGCTCTGCTGGCGGTATATGACTATGGGCGGGAAATTTGGCCCTGCAAAAATGAGTCTGAAATTCCATTCTTACCAGCATGTTGGTATTAGCTGGCGCTGAGCGCCTGACTTCCTGTTGAGCCTTTCCTCCCGGCTTCCAATTTACACCTCTTTACACCTCGAGCAGCACGGCGATCTCGTCACATTCCGGAAATTTGACACACTTGACGCAATCAGCCCAGATTTTATGGGGGAGAACAGCCTTGTCCACCACTTTGAAGCCATGCTTCTGGAAGAACCCCGGCCGGTAGGTGAGGGCAAAAATCCGGTAGAGCCCCAAGGCAATGGCCTCGGAGAGGCAGGCCTCGATGAGCTTGCTTCCGATCCCCCCGTGCTGGCTCTCTTCCTGCACGACCAGGGAGCGGACCTCGGCCAGGTCTTCCCAGCAGATATGCATGGCACAGGTGCCGATGATCCCTTCCCGGCCGTCTTCCACGAAAACATAATAATCCCGCAGGTTGTCATAAAGTTCGCTCAGCGAGCGGGGCAGCATCTCCCCCTTCTTGGCGGACCGTTCGATGAGCTTCTGAATATCCCGGACATCGCTGATCTTGGCTTTGCGAATGGGCATTTGTTCGTTACCCCTTATTCGTTATACGTTACTCGTTATTCGTTATTAGATAATGGATATTAAGAAGCTTGGGATTCAGTATGAAAGGTCCAGGAACGAGAATTCAGAATCCAATGACCAGTAATAGCGAATAACCAGTAGCGAATAACCAATAACGTATAACGAATAACGTATAACCATGAACGTCATTGTCTGGCATTGCGGAGCATCTCCCTCGCATGGTCGATGGTTTTCCCGGTGATCTTGAGACCCCCGAGCATTCGGGCGACCTCCTCCAGGCGTTCCTCCTCGGAGAGCCGCTGGACCTCTACATAAGTCCTGCCCCCGGACTCTTTCTTGGTGACTTTATAGTGGGTGTCGGCAAAACAGGCGATCTGGGGGAGATGGGTGATGCAGAACACCTGATGGTGCCGGGAGATTTCTTTGAGCTTCCGGCCCACGATTTCGGCGATTCCCCCCCCGATCCCGGCATCCACCTCGTCGAAAATGAGGGTTTTGACCAGCGTTTCCTCGGCAAAGATCCGCTTCATGGCCAGCATGATCCGGGAGAGTTCTCCCCCCGAGGCGATCCTGGCCAGGGGTTTCAGGTCTTCTCCCGGGTTGGGGGAGAGGAGGAACTCCACCTGATCCATTCCTTTTTCATGCAAGCTGGGACCTGGCCCTCCTTCCGCTTTTTCCCCTCCCTCGGAGTCAACCTGGATCCGGAAGCGAACCTTTTTCATCCCCAGGGTGGAAAGCTCTTTTTCCAGCTTGGAGGCCAGATCCAAGGCCTCCTCTTTTCTCCGTTGGGAGAGCTGCCGCGCTATCGTCAGGGCCCGGGTGTACTCTTCGGAGGCGGCTTTCCCCAGTTGGGAGATTCTCTCTTCCAGGCTTCCCAGGGTTTTCCTCTCCCCGTCGATCTTCTCTTTATGGGCGAGGACATCCGCCAGGGCCGGACCGTACTTCTTTTTAAGCTTGCTGAGCTCGTCCATCCGGGACTCGATGGTTTCCAGGCGCTTGGGGTCGAAAAAGATCTTTTCCCCGTAAGACCGCAGGGAAGAGGCCACATCCTCGGACTGAAAAAGGATGGACTCCACCGAAGCCACCAGGGGGGACAGGCCCGGGTCGACCCTGGCCCCTTCCTTAAGCCGCTGGAGGGTGGCTTTCAGACGCTCCACCACGGACCCGCTCTCCCCGTACAGAACCTCGGCCCCGAAGTGGGCAAGGGATTGAAGTTTTTCGGCATGGGCCAGACGGGACCGCTCGACAGCCAGTTCTTCATCCTCCCCGATTTTCAGGTGGGCCCGGCCGATCTCCCCCGATTGGAAGGCAAGAAATTCCATCCGCTCCGATCGCTGCTTTTGCCGGGAGATCAGATCTTCGAGTTCCGAGGCGGCTTTCGTCCAGCGGGCAAAGACTTCCTGGAATTGGTTCCTCAGGTCCAGGAGCCCCCCCGAGCCGTCCAGGATGTCAACGTGCCGGACGGGGTCCAGGAAATGCTGGTGCTCATGCTGCCCGTAGATGTGGATCATCTCCTCGCCCAGCTCTTCGAGCATGTGCAGAGTGATGGCCGTTCCATTGAGAAAGGCCCGGGATTTACCGGAGGGGTGAAGGATCCGCCGGATCTGGAGGCCTTCCGATTTTTCCAGCCCCAGGTTCTTCAGAAGAGAGAGTTCCTTACCTGCTTCCAGTTCAAGAAAGGCTTCGACCGAGGCCTCCTCCTGGCCGGTCCGGATCATCTCCGAAGAGGCCCGGCTACCCAGAAGGAGGTTGATGGCATCGACCAGGATGGATTTGCCGGCACCCGTCTCCCCGGTGAGGGCATTCAGCCCGGGGCCGAATTGGGTGTGAACCTGGTCAATGATGGCGAAATTCTTGATGGTCAGATCGGTGAGCATGGGAAAGCTTTTTCAACTCCCTCAGCGTTCCCCCCATTTCAGTTTGGTTCGAAGAATCTGGAAATAGTCCTTGAAGGGAGACTTGATGAAAGAAACGTGCTTGCCGGCTTTATGGATGACCACCCGATCGAAGGGGAGGAGGTCGCAGCCCACCTGCCCGTCGAGAGTGAGACGGACGTCGCTTTCCTCCGTCTCCAGGGTGAATTCCACGGTGGCCTCGTCCGGGATGAGAAGAGGACGGTTGGTCAGCGTGTGGGGACAGATCGGGGTGATGAGGACCGAGTCCATGGTGGGATACACGATGGGACCCCCGGCCGCCAGGGAATAGGCGGTGGAACCGGTCGGGGTGGAGATGATAACCCCGTCTCCCCGGTAGGTGGTCACATAGGCCCCGTTCACGCTGCTGCGGAGATGGATGATCCGGGCCAGAATGCTTTTGCTGATGACCGCGTCGTTCAAAACCGCGTATTCGCCGACCTTCCTCCCCTGGCGGATAACGGCGGCGTGGAGCTTCATCCGTTTTTCGGTTTCAACCTTTCCCTCCAAAACCCTCTCCAGAACCGGGTAGAGTTCTTCCAGGGTAATCTCGGTCAGGAAGCCGAGTCCCCCCAGGTTTACTCCCAGGATGGGAACATCCTCTTCTTCCATGTGGCGCGCCGCACTCAGGAGGGTTCCGTCGCCGCCCAGAACGACGAGCAGATCCACGCACTTGCTCATTTCTTCCTGGGGACAAGAGGGAGCGTGATGGATGGAGGAAGCGACGGAGGTATCCAGGTAGACCCGGATGTTTTTCTGGTTTAGCCACCCGATCAACTCCCGGGCCAGGGCCAGGGCCTCCGGCTTGTTGGGTTTGATGACGATCCCGATTCGGTTCACCAATGATTGGCTCCAAATTCTGCTTCCAGGGATCGAGGAAGTTTCGGTTTCCTTGTTTCCAGGTGCGGGCTCCGGGTTAAGAGCCGCAGAAGAATCAACCTAAAAATCGAAACCCGCAACCTGGAGCCCGCTCCGATGGGTTCCTTGAACCCTGGTTTTGAGGGGGATTTTATTACAAAAATGAAAGGCTGTCTATAAGGAATTCCAGCTGGCCTTCCCTGAATTTGCTTATCTCGTTGGGAGTCGGGCTTGAGGAATTCGGATCATCAGGCTCGGCGGGACCCTATTTTCCGAATC